>Ga0114934_10003062_pt1 | contig 10501 bp, 11 predicted proteins | sample 4SBtaG_2_FD_99695 | JGI IMG/M metagenome (GOLD analysis project Ga0114934, IMG submission 99695) | Deep subsurface microbial communities from Kolumbo volcano to uncover new lineages of life (NeLLi) - 4SBTROV10_white metaG | ecosystem: Environmental > Aquatic > Marine > Volcanic ...
ACCTTCTTTTTATCAAATCAATTTTCATGTTAGAAGCACTAATCTCCTTTTTGTCCCTTTTATAGACATTTTCATGAAGTATTCTTCCAATTTCCAAAAATGTATCATCCTGTCTGGGATTTAGCTCATGGGCCATAAGCCATACTTCCCTTTTACAGACATAATAATACCACATAAGTGTTCCAGTAATTTTGATAATTTTAAATTCCTTTATTTTTTAATTTCTAAAAATACATATCAAATTCTAAGTATTATTTGTTAAATTACCATACTAAAGGTTCATTTTCAGAATCTTCTATGTTCAATCCGTGTTCGGGAGAGTAAAAACCGTCGTACAACGCCCAGTGGCCGAAGAGCTCTCTAGCAATAGATTGTGGCCTAAATCCATATTTCGCATATACATCAACAGAGATTCTTGCTATCCTCCCAGCAAGCGCTCTCCAAGCCTCTCGTCTCTTCCAGCGGTCAGCCATGCTGTTTGCCTTTGCCATCTCTTCTTCCAGTCCTGGAGCCTGCTCTAGGACCAAAAAAGTATATTTTTCTCGTTCTTTCCCTCTAAGCAACTCACGTACAGGATCATCTTCCTGCCATCTTGCAAATCTCTCAAGGTGCTTAATACCTGTATCTTTCTTGGCTGACAATGCCTCAAAATAACGGTTTGCTAATGGTAATATGCTCTTCTCTTCTATACTTATTATACCCTCTATCAACTGGCGGGTAACCTGCAAATGAATTTCATCATAGATCATATCCGAATATCTTCTTCCATTGGCATTTACCAAGTCTACAACTTCAACAGTGGCAGGTTGAGATATGTTGCCATTACGGTTACAACGGCCTGCAATCTGAATCAGACTATCAAGTGGTGCAAAGTCTCGAATCACAAAGTCCATATCGATATCAACTCCTGCCTCTATACACTGGGTTGAAACCACTATGCAAGGTTGATTTTGCTTGATAGTTTCTATTGCTTTCAGCCTGTCCCTTGGCGTCACATCTGCACTTAGAAAAAACAACGGAATATGAGAAAATTCTGTGGGCCAATCTTTCGCTAAGGTGTCTCTCACAAAGCGTGCACTTCTGCGTATATTCAGTGTTATAAGTACCCGTTTGCCCTCGTCCAACCATGAGTCTCGGCGATTTAGAACCTCATCGCAGAAATCGCTTATATTAAGTTTTTCCTGCAACCTGAATTGCAAGTTATAACGGTTAAATTTCTCAAAATAGGAATTATAATCTTCTATAAGAGGCTCTGCATCTGGGATTATTGCCGGAAGTGTGGCAGACATAAGCAGGATACTACTGTTTCCGACTTTAACCAATGACCGTAATATCTCGCCCGCTGGTTTCCAAAGCTTGCAGGGAAGGGATTGAACCTCATCCATCACAATCAAAGCATCGCACAAGTTATGAAATCTCATTTGATATCTCGCTCGGGGCTCCATAAGGCTCATTAAAAACTGATCATAGGTAGTAATAACTAATTCCGTGCGCCAGGTATCAACAAAAAAATGTTCGGCGTCTTCCTCCAAACCCCGCTTGTATTTCCGGTCAGCCAAAGAGTGGCTGGTTAAAAACCAGGAACCATCAACCTCTTTCCCAGCGGTTGTCAGAAGGGCTTTATATTCTTTTGTTGTCTGGTCAATTACCGACAGGAACGGTAGGACAACAATGGCCTTCGGGGTTATTCCAGAGATCTCACCGAATTTTTCTCGCAATTCCAAAAGCCATGTAGCTGAAAGCAGCGTTTTACCGCTTCCCGTGGGTGCAGTCAGGCTGAAGATGCCAGGTTGTTCGATTTTGTTAGCTTTTTGGACAACCTTGCTTCTTATAGATTGTCGAATCTTATTAACGGAAGAATTTCTAGGTTGACCAATTCTTTGATCAACCCAGTTTGGCATCCAGTGCCTGCGCTTCCGGCGCAGATATACTTGAGGCTCCTTGACTGCAAGAAATGCTTTATCAGCTTCAAGCAAAAGGGAAAAAAGAAACTGTGTTTTTAGTCTAAAAGCAACAGCATCCCGAGTTGATAGACCGTTGAATATAGGGAAAACTGATTCGTCAAGATAACGTTGTGCCTCTGCCCATGGACGGTTCATAAGGTCCAATCTCGAAATATCGATGCCACAGTGCTCATTTACGGCCTTAATTCTCAGAGTAGGGATCTGACGTTTCAAGATCTTTGGGATTATACCGCTTCCTATCTCGCGCATCCTCTCTAACGACGGCATACCTTTGTGATGCCCAAAAACAATGGCAGATATCATCATTGCATCCAGGACATTCCAACCTTCTTGTTTGGCTTTGAGAAGCGTAAGCAGCATCGACAATGGTGTATGTGATTTGTCCATTGGGTCATCAGTATAGGCAGGCGGATTTTTGATATACTTCTGAAATGCAGCGGTTGCCTTGCCAGTATCATGGAATTGGATGATCTTTTGAGTCAGTATTTTAGTTTCAGGAGAAACTATGTTCTTTGAATGCCAACCGTACAGTCCATCCATTGCTGATGACACTTGAGCGATATGCTCAAAGAGCTGCAAATCAGGATGGGATTTTAAATCAGTCATAAAAACATCACTATTCTATCACCAACTCTATATGCCTGATCTGTGTTTACCGGGATTGTCCTTGCTTTACGTTCTGTAAGGTAGTTGCCATGATGGAAAATACGATCAGGAGTTACCGATTGAGGCATTCTGAGTCGGTAAATTGACAATTCTCGTTGAAAGGCTTGCTTTACATTGATTTCTCCCAAACCTTGCGGAAAAACAGATATGACATCGTAAGTTCCTTTTGGGAGTGGGGACCCCTCCTGTGAACCCAGATATTTAATGTCTGCCATCATCTCAGACAAGCCAAGATATGGTGTAAAGTACCAGCGCCTTTCTCTTAGTCTGAGTTCTAAATCGCTATAGTACGGCTCAGGGATGGAAACCCACACCGTATAAACTGGTTCAAACAGCCATTCCTGAAGTATCAGTGTCGCCTTTTCTGGTTTTGTAGTATTTTGTGGTTTATTTGTTTTTTTTATGGTGAGGGGCAATGGGGCAGGTGGATCCTTCCGTAGCTTCGCTCTATGCCAGTGAGTCTTTGGAAGTTTCCCTGAAATTGCAATTTTTGCTGGTTCCAGAACCACCTGGGGCTCATCCTTGGGTATCCCCAGAATAGCACCTAGTATACCCAGTATCACGGTTCTTGGGGGAACTGGATAGCTCAAGGCGCTCGCTGAGGCCTCTGCTCTCAAGAAATGCGCAAATCGACCGCGAAGCTGAAAGTTTATCAGTTGCACTGATCTACCCCTCCAAGCTTGTTTCTCGAGTGCCGTTTTTGTTGGGTAGACTTTCGACATCAAAAATCTTCCAGTCAGGCGGTAAATCTTCTGCGAATTGGATATCAGGCGATTTGGCCCAACGCACCATTTCTATCCTGTCCATTTGCTCTTCTAATCGTTCAATCAACAATGATAGGTCCAACTTATAATCTTCAGGAGACGCCCATTCCTTTTCCTCTTTATCGGTGGTGGCAGCCATTTTCACATAGTCGTGCAGCCTCCCGAGTTGAAATTCCTCTCCTTTCTTATACTTAATGTCAATCAATAGATGCGGGATTTGGCCTACCTTTGTCCGTGTATTTCCAGAAGTTCTCACACCGTGCCACATAGCTTTGAGCAAATATTTGTAATCTTCATCCGTCATTTTTGAAATTTCTGCAGAGTGTTCATTTGCCACTCCCGAAAAACCAATCAGCGCATAGCGAAGACCAAAGTAAGTGGTAAATGTCCCTTGAGTTTTCTCTTGAGCACTAGCAAAAATTGATGTCCCATGAATATCTACCTCTTCTGCCTTGTGTAGGACCTCACCCATATTGAGTTGGACAGCACCTGTCATAGTTTTTGGTATTGGCTTCCAATCTGCTTTTCGTTTGCTTTCTCCCTTCACTTCCTCAGCCTTAAAAGCAAAGGAACTACCGAAGAGGCGAGCGTCAATAAAGGCTCCCAAGAGTATTTCAACCAATTCTTCGCCATTTGCTTCCATCTGTTTATTCTTTTGAAGGTAATCTACTACCCTGCCTGTCAGATTGGTTGTCCTGCCCTCAATGTTATCAACCAGTATATCTTCTCCACGGGCTTTCATAAAATCTCGGACAAAACGTTTCAGTCTGACATCGGTCACATAGTGTGTTCCATCAGGCAGCACACGCGGTCTGTTCTCATCCGGGTCACCGTTTGGGTTTCCCATCTTGATATCATAGAGAAACAGAAATTCATGTCTGCTTGATAATGTTTTCCTATCCATTTTCTTTTCCCTCCTTTTTAGGTAAAATTGTTGTAGTCATTGACTGTCCTAACAATAGGTAATAGTTAGTTGCAGTCTCTTCCAGATTGATATCATCACCTAATTGGACACCAAGCAGTCCAATTTCGTGTATGAGTTCCCTTACGTCTGGACTTTTTTCGGTTTCATAGGCCAGGAGTTTTTGTCGAGTTTTGATATACAACTCAGGCAAGTCCTTTCCCTTAAGCGTCAGTCGTTTAAGCCATGTAAGGGCATTTGCTCCTACATTAACGCCCTTTGCGCCCTGTACCTGAAGCACCTTTCCATAAAGCACTCCCAGCAAAAATGCAAAGGCTTTTTGTGAGGAATCTATTCCGCTTTCAGGTCCAAAATAGGGCTTCAACCTCTTCATTTCTGGGTAATAAAGATTTTCTTCCATATTCATCACCTCCAATTTTTTGAAATAATAAATCCAGTAGCAGAGATGCCTTATCCAACCAGCCGCTGTCAGATAAGGTTCTCCCCTTTTCGTACTCCCTTCATTTAGCAGTCCGTATGCATTCCCATTCACAATGGCGGCATCCAACCAATACCATCTTGCCGTAACCATGACCTCTTCCCAAAAGCGAGCAATAGGAAGTTTTTCTTTATGATACACACAGGCAGCGATATTTCCCCTTAACTGTTGAAGCTTCATACTTGCATTAGCATCTTTTGCCCTCTTACCACCAGGACGATAAAATAGTGTCCTTAATGCCCTGAGTGATAAATCAGGACGGAATCCCCTCCACAAAAATGTTGCAGGGAAAAGAGGATGCTTCCAATTCCTTGATTCATCATTGATTTTTGAGAGTTGTACCAGTCGAGTTGGAGGCACATCGGTTATCATGCCAGACACATTCTCTATATTCTGTCCTACAGTTGCCCAGAGAAATGTCAGATTTAAAATCCCCTTCTCATCCTTAAGAAGATCCAGAAGGCCAGCCTCATCTTCTTCCGCATCAGATGAGCTGCTTTTTACGAAATCTCCCACCTTTCTCCACATTACATGTCTGGAGCGATAGTCTACATTAGTAAATGGGATTACAAGAGCATTGTCACCTGCAATCGAGGTTATATAAGGATTTCTTCCTTTTGAATCTTTCTTTAATACATGAAATTTATAAATATATAAGAGGTCAGCACAAGCACCACAAAGCGGATATCTTTTCCATGCCTGAGTTATATCAATTCCAGGGAATGCTCCCTCGCGGTCAACATTACTTAGGTTTATTCCTGCCCCTTTTAGAGCATTTGGAAAAACTGTAACTCCCGATGTTCCGCATAAAGGGCAAGTCTCGTTATCTTTTGGGAAAGTCTTCCCAGTAGTGTACCGTGTTCCACCTAATTTTTCCGTCATTAAGTAGTTCAAATATTCGGCTCTCTGACCTGGAAATCTTCTCTGTTCGTCTTTTACCGTAAGAAATACGGTTTCCCTTTGTTCGCCAATGATGTCAACGGCAGCTGTAAGGAGATTTTCATAACCGGATTCTTTCCAGTTGATAACAGAATTATCGGGCAGTTTGAGCTCTGGTCGTCCCAGCAGTCCGACAATTTCGCCAAAGTAGTCTGACCATGGTTCGTTAGCAGAACTTATTGTTCTGAAAGACTCCATGGTCGTTTTGAGGATTTTAGCGCTGGGTCCCGCTCCTTTACCTCTTGAGTAGGTGCGTTTTATTATGGGACCAATTTGAGCAGATTGTGGACCTGTTGGTCTCATAAACGGCAGCCATTTTGCTCTTTCTTCAGTCATGTCTTCTACTGTTAATTTGACGGTATATGCAGCGATATCTTTTTCAAGAACATAAATCTTTTCTATGCCGTGAGTGCTTTCCACTAAAAACGGGAAGAGCTTTTGAAGATGAAATGTGCGTAGCTCACGGTACCAATCTTCTAGATTTTTAGGGGGATTATTCTTATCTCCCAGCTTGTCAAAAAGATAATCCAGAGCCAAGGTTCGCATTGCATTAATCATATTTTTATTCCTAAATTGTTTTTTATAATTTTCTGTATTTTCGCAATAACACCAGCTTATTGTCCCATTCTCTTATCTTTATCATAACACTTTTTCAGTCCATTTTCTGTAAAATCTTTGGCGCCCTTTCCCTGTCCGCATCTTCAAAACAAGTGGGTCAAAGGCAAATTTTCCCATGCTTTGGTTTTTGAGCTTTCACTTATTCGATCGTAGATATTTCTCAACACATTGCCGTATGTGAAAGCATATATTTTCAGTAGCCGGTTCAGCCATCGCCAGCTTTTCTGTGATTATTCATTTTACAAGGTTTACTCTTTCGTCCTCCATGTCGATTCCCCATACTTCGTTCATCCCCAAATTTCCTGCTGGGTTTATAGGCTCCTTTCAAAAACCACCTTCCCTTCCTTCAAGGCCTGTTCTGCAATATGTTTTTCAGTTCCTCCTGTGTGTAAGGAAAAACGTCTGCATCTATTGGAAAGTTGGATGGCGCGTAATGGGCAATTCTTTTAAGAAAGGGCACATCGCTTTCTCTAAGCACCAACAAAAAGTCTACATAACTCCCCACAGATGCCTCGTTTCTGGCCCACGATCCGAAAAGGAACACTTTAACTTCCCCCTTTTTGGAAAGCTCATCAATAAACCTCTAAATAGCCTTCTCTATAATTTCCCTATCCAGAGAGAAGACTGTTACAGAACCCAAGGATCTTTTATACACAGCCTATGGCATACGCCGCCTCCTTTTTGGTGTAAAACTCCGATGGATACCATTGATGTAAAGTTCATCCCACCAGTTCCCTGACCCATTCCCCTATCTCGGCCTTGACCTTTCTCCAGTCCATTCTCCACAGCACTTTTGGCGCCCTTTCCCTGTCCGCATCTTCAAAGTACGTGAGGCCATAAAGTATGGAGGATAAATCATCAAGGGCGAACTTTTTCCTGCTCAGTTCAAGAAGCTCCGATAGCGGCTTGTAATTCTTACAGATTGCATAGATGTCTAAAAAGTCTTTTTTGAATCCTCTTTGGGCAATGGCTACAAGCTTCATGCAGGCGATATCTTCCAGAGGTGCCGCCAAACAGCCAAAAGCATCACAGGGGACAAGAGGCAAAAGGAGCGGGTATAAATATTCGAGGAAACTGACCCTCACACCCTTAATCATGCAATGGAGGGTCCCACGAGAAAATTCCTTTACTTTCACTTCCATACCTTTTGACTCGAGTTCTCTTGTCAGGCCTAAAGGGTCTTTTAGTTTCTCAGGGGTGAACCAGTCTAAATCCGCTGAGCACCTGTGTCCGAGGTAAAGGGCTGCTGCTGTTCCCCCGGCGAGATAGAAATCGAGATTCTTGGCCACTGGACCAAGGGATTTAAGGACGGAAAGTTGACTGTCTGTTAAAACCTCCGTATGCCAGTTTAGCTTCTGCATCTTTCATCCCAGATTTTTCTTGCAGGGTCCTCCAGCCATAAATCAACTTCCTTGGAAGGCAGGCGGAAGATGACCTGGTAGAACCTGAGGCGCCTTCTTTCCATTCCCCTTCCCCTGTTCTTTATGATAAACGCCCTTATCTCCTCGTCACCCACGATTTTCCTCAGCCGTTTCAGGTCTTCCACGCCCCCGTGAGATAAGACCTTTTTGATTACCAGTCCCCGGTCCTTTGAAAAATCGATCTTCTCAATATCATACTCCCAGAAGAGAGGCTTCGATTCGTTGTAATGCTCCATTTTAGTCATTCTCAGTTTCTCTATAGATTGTTTCAAGAATGTTTTCGAAGCTTTCCCCTAAACTTTCGTCGAAGGCTTTGATCCAGTGTTGGACATACTCCTTGTCAATAACCTGTTTTCTTATGATACTTTTCACATCTTCCAGATCCTGAGGTCTCCCGGCGATGATTTTATGGATGATCAAATCCTCTTTTGAGGCAAACTTGACAGGATATCCAAGGATATTTTTAACAGTGAACCTGCGCATGGCCTGTTTTTCGTACCCTGAAAGAGAAAACATAAAATCAACCCTTATGCCGCTTGTTTCTTCAAGTGCCGGCACGACCCACGTTTGTGTTACAAAATCCCTGACGTTCTCTACCAGGGGTTTCAAATTTAGCGAATCAAGTACCCCTATAAGCAAATCAACCTGGCCAGGCTCAATTCCCAGGGTGGCTTCTATATCCTTTGTCAATCTCGGTTCGCCATAGAGCAACAGGGCTTGCCCCCCAATGATCATATATTCAATATCTTGCTTGTCCAGCGCTTTGGCCAGCTTGCTCAGCGGCAGCTCAAACACTATTTACCACTTTCGCCATTTTTACGTATATTTCCAAATCCTCTAAAATATTATCGGGCGGGAATCTCCCTAAGGTTCTCGCTTCATGGTATAGGGATTCCACGATTTTAAAATTTCTCTCGACGTCCACATGGGTCTTTTTTTGTAATTCAATTTCGAATTTTTCCCATACCTTTTTGTTCTTAATCACTGTTTTTCTTCCCTTATTTTCCTGTAGAATTTGGCCGCATGGTTTCTATTACCTCTACCATGCCGAATCCCTGGCTGTTTTTGGCGCCCAGGCCTGCATCGAGGGCCATGGAGAGATAGGGCTTAGGCAAATGGAGTTCGTAGATGCCCATCCAACCCTTGATGATAAAGCCCTTGTAGTTGATGATGGAAAGGTGCCTGTTTTTGACATGTATGGGTTTGATGGAAGCGTTGTCGGGCTTCGGGATTTCAGCGTTTTCACTGTGGAAGGCCTGTAATTTTTTTGTGATGTTTTTGATGATAAGGGCGCTGAATTCTGATTCCTGCGGGGAGTAGTAGTAGGTTTTCCTTTTCCTCTCCGGTGTATAAAGGGTGGAATAGACGGTGATGGGAGAGAGGGTTTTTACCCTGACGGGCGATTTAACGGCATGGTTCATGAATACCTCGACCGAAATCAGTTCACAGGGGTTCCGGCCCAGTCTGATCTCTGTTTCGTGGACCAGATGGGTTGCAAAAGATTCAAGGATTTCCGTATTCGGAGAGCCAACCCAGAGTTTGACGGGGCCTTTAAAGGTTATTTCTCCATTTCTCGCCTTGTAGTTTCCCTGAAGCCTCGAAAAGGTAAAGAGCTTAAACTTCCTTTTCCCCTTTTCGTATCCCGTGGTGTGGAGCCAGTCAGAAAGGGATTTTGAAAGGTTCCGATAGATCATCCCCTGAATTTTTTCATTGTAATGGATTGGAAGGATTAATGGCTTTCCGTTTTTTCGGACAAATGTGATTGCAATACGCAAGTAATTGAATCCTGTGTAACAGATTTTAAATTGCTTTTTGTTTATCATATTCCTAATAATTTATCAAGATGGATGATTTGAGTTGGCAATTAATTTGTATAACAACTATATATGTAATAGTATGTAAAAAGGATATGTTTTAAGGATGTTGACTTGAAACATCAATATAGAATTTGTGTTTCTTTTGAAAGTTTTACTACAAGATTAAAAGAATCTTGCGGCCAGTGAATCTAAATTGGGTACGAGGCTTGTCACTAAAGGGGAGGTGTGATAAAAAATTTCACTGTAGAGCGTAAATGCATAAATGAATTTTATCAAGAAAGCAGAGGATACCTAATGATGGCCTTTCCCATGATTTTTCTTGACAGGGTTGGGGTACTTAAAAAGACGCTGCAAGAAGGATTGTGGCAAACAAAAAGGAGTAAGACATGACCATTTCCAAGGAATTGCTGGATATCCTGGTATGCCCGAAGTGCAAGGGAGAGATTCATCTGAATGAAAAGGGAGACGGCTTAATATGCGAGTCCTGCCAACTGATGTATCGAATTGAGGATGATATTCCCATCATGCTGATCGATGAGGCGGTGCCCTTGCCGGATGCTGGGGAAAAGAAGGATTGAGTAAGGCCTTCGATTTTCTTGTATATCTCGTCGCACGATTGGCTGCATCCTTTTTCCAGGTGCTGCCGGAGGGGATAGCGCGGGGTGTGGGAGTCTTTTTGGGGAATCTTGCCTATGTTGCCGATTCGAAACACCGGAAGATTGCTCTGAATAATCTTAAGCTTGCATTCGGGGATACCTATTCAGATAGGGAAAGGCGCGCCGTCGCAAGGAAGAACTTTATAAACCTTGCAACCAACTTCGTTGTTTTTTGTCGCATCCCGAAGCTTCAAAGAAATACCCTTTCCAAAACAGTAAAATTCCATGGGCGTAAGCCGGTTGTTGATGCACTGGA
>Ga0114934_10003063_pt1 | contig 10500 bp, 15 predicted proteins | sample 4SBtaG_2_FD_99695 | JGI IMG/M metagenome (GOLD analysis project Ga0114934, IMG submission 99695) | Deep subsurface microbial communities from Kolumbo volcano to uncover new lineages of life (NeLLi) - 4SBTROV10_white metaG | ecosystem: Environmental > Aquatic > Marine > Volcanic ...
ATACCTATAACATACTCTTTGAATCCTGCACCCAAACTTGTGTTTGCGTTAGTTAGTTCTCCACTAGAATCCATAGTGACTGCATTACCTGCGGTAATAGTCTCTGCGCAAACGAATGGTAAGATTCTTGCTGGCGAAGCGCCATCATTCATCAATATGTCTGTTGCCATAATTAATCCCTCATAGGGGTCTTTCTGTGTTGTTTAGAACCAATGTGATGCCCGTGATGCTCTCTACGTGCTATCTCGGACTCGGTTACATCTCTTATCTGCTTCAATGCAGTTTCTTTAGATATAGCGTGTTTTTCCAAAGCGTGGGTTTTACCACCTACGTGACTGAAGACTTTCTCTCCAGAACCACTCTTTCTCATTGTTAACGTTTTATCTATATTATATTTTTTATTTTGGTTTACCATGTTATCACCTTATTGTGTGTTTCTGAAACTACCGGGAGCATAGTTTTTCTTATCTGCAATATAGTCTGCGTTAGGTGTAGACATAACGTCACTACCATCCATGTAGATAGGTTTTTCTTTTGCTACTTCCGACATATTAGCTTCAGCAGTTTTATAAGACGTAGTTGCCATAGCACACTGCATCTCATTAATTTCTTCCTGTGTAGGTTTTTCAAAATACAACTTCATGTCAGGGTTATTCTTACTGAAGTGTTCACCCTTCAAGACTGTGTCTTCTGCCATATTTATTCCTCCTCATCGCCGTCATCGGCGTCTTTGCTTGAGCAGCAGCATAAGTGTAAATCGGAATTTTCAAGTAATGCTTCCACTACTTGATGTAATCCCTCTACTTGCTCTGCTAAGTCCTTTACTTCAAAATCGTTCATTTTTTACTCTCCATCTTGTGTTCTTGTTCTTGCGCTTTAGATTCAATCATTTGAGCTTGCTTCTGCATGCTGTCATTATAATCAATAACTGCTTGCGCTTTTACTTTATAAAATGCTGTCTTCTCAGCCTGTTCTTGTTTCCAGACATCAAGTGCATCTTTGATAATTAGAAGGGCTGGCCCACCTAATATAGCTATCAAAGTTGTATATCCTTCAATCTGGTCTAGAACGCTGCTATCATTAAGTCCGCTGTGTATAACAAACCCAGCAAACCCAACCCATAGTAACACTAAAGGTACGGCAATCATAAACATAAAGATGTCATTAAAAGTGACTCCTTCGCCTTTCTCTTTACTCATTCTTTTCTCCTTTGTCTCTTGTGGAACAGTTGTCCTTGGTTTTCTTAGTTTTAGTATCTTTCTTGTCATTGTCATTGCAAAAGCAATCAGCATTATAATCGTAACAAAGATTAGAACACTCGCTAAAATGTGTATGAGGAAAATTAATATCACTTGTAAATCCATTCATTCTTCCTCCTCGAAATTATTACGAAAATCATTCGCAACGGCTTCCTTTAACATTGCTTTTAAGTCATCTACTTCTGATATAATTTTAGCTAACATATTGGTAAGTACGAGCATGTCTGCGGCACGCATTACTCGACATCCTCCCCTATACTTTCTAAAAGCTTTTTATATCTATTCTTCATACCTCTAACCTCCATCCCACTTCTTCTATGTCGCCGTTACCCCAGTTAGTGGAATAACCAACATATTCATCTTCTCCGTAATAGTCACCATCTCCATTATAGTCAGCATAGTAAGAGACATAATAAATCCAGTAACCTTCGTGAATGTCATTAAAGTTTTCTTCTAATGGTGTTTCGAATAATTCATCATATTCAAACCAGTGTTCATCTTCGAACCATCCTGATACATTAAAATATAACTTAGTATAAATGTAATTATCGTAGTACATAGACTTATTACCATTTTCATCTTCATCAACTATGATATGTACTAAATCATAATAAACTAGAATTGGTAAGGGGTCATCCTCATCATCACAATCAGTATCAAAGTCCATATACATGTCTGTACTACTATTAGATGGTCTAGATACGTTTCCATGAGATAGTCCACCCCATGCATACAAATCAGTGTGGTTACAGTGGTTTTCTTCATGTTCGTATTCACAAGACCCATCATCTTCAGTTGCACGGTCGTTATAGTTATTTGCATCTATATCCATACAACCATACACTGTTTCATTAGTTTGTGTCTCGTTATTTTCACCTGTACCATTTTGATTTAAAATATTACATCTCCCATTATCGTGTGTAGCTTGAGGGTCATAGTTAACCGCTTCAGGGTCTGTACAACCATACACTATCACAACAAAGTTACAGCTACCATCATCGAAAGTAGCTTGGGGATTATAATTTGTGGCGTTTGATTCTAAGCAGCCCCCGATGGGGCCTTCGTCATCTCCATTGAAATAATCATGGATAATAGACATGTTGGCCCCCCCACTCAAGAGCGCTAGTAATACGACGGTGATTATAGTTCCTATCTTCTTACCTACTTGGGTTTCCCCAATCTTATCCGCAGCTTTGCCGATAGTCTCAAATAGTTTTTCCTCTTCTTCATCAGAAGGTTTTTTTGGACCACTAATTCCTAATATCTCTCGTTCTTCATCAGAGATTACGGAAATAGCTCCATAATCATCGCGCGCCATGTATTATTTTACATGACGCTACTATTTAAAGATTACCCCTAATCGAACTCAGGAAACTGGTCTTGGTTCTCAAGCTCTATTAAGTCTTTAGATTTATTATCGATATCTGCGTAGTTCTCTTTCTTTCTGGTATATTTAGGTTTCCACTTAGGTATTTCTGCATCACATGGCCCCCCATTAGATTTATGGAACGAGCACCATTTACATAAGTTCTGTGGAACTTGTTCATATCTATCTACGTGTTCTTCTCTTTCCTTAATACAGTCATGTACAAACTTAATTAAGTCTTTAGCTTCATCGAGCACTTGCTGATTGACCTTAACAAAGAACGTGTCATCAAAGCGTAAATAGTTGACACCTACAAAGTTAGGCATCTCTCCCATCTCTAATGTGTATAAAAACGCATATATGATTAGTTGGCGATAGTATTCTTCAGGAAGGTATGCTCCATAGCGCTTACTAGTCTTATAGTCCAGTAATGTAGTACCACCATCGAAATCATTACATACAACATCGACAACTCCTACAATAGCATATTCATGAGATTTAACCCACTTCTCAGCATACTTAGGGGCTACTGCATTCCATGCTTGTTGCTTGTTCCTAAATATCTTCCATGAAACCATTTCTGTAAGTTTTTTATTTACACTACCTACAAAGTTCTGTAAGAGTTGTTCTGTCTCAATATACATTGACTCCATCTCTTCATCAGTGTGTACTTCCCATAACCATTTATGTTTAGCTATCTTTTCTTCCCATCCTGTTTCGAATTGTTCTTGTACCCACTCGAATGCATTTCCTTTTTCCCATTGGGCTAAAGTACGATATTTTTGTTTGAATAAATCTTCTAATACTTTGTGAACTAAAGTTCCACGGAATAAATGAATTGTTTTCTTTTCTGGAAGTTTTGCAATATATTTATAATAGAACTCTCTGGGACATTTCTTGTACGTGTTTATTTTTGAAGGGCTCAACCTCATATGGCTTGGTTGCCATTTATCTGTATCTGCTTTACCTACTATCATCTTTCCTCTGTGTTAAAAAAGTATAACTGAAATAATCTATCATTCTCTATGGAATCTCCAAAGTATTGAGAAGCAGCATGTATATGTTTAGCTTCAAATAATATCATACGATTATATTTGTTTCCTATTACATCTACTATTTCAAATGGGGTAGGGTCATAAAAATTACCCTTAAACACATCCCAATCAGATTTTCTTTCTACTCTATCTTGTCCTGTCTTCTTATGCCTATAAAGTGTTGTTCCACACTCTACTGGAGCATCAGGAGTTAGATAAATCATAGCTGCCCATTTCTGGTCATCAGCATGTATTACGAAAGGGTCTTCTGCCATACAGTGTTGAAACACACCATTAGTTTGATAATCCCATCCACCTAGTTCATTACCCTTTGCCATCTTCTTTCCTAATATACTTTCAAATTTTTCTTTAACTCCTTTGAAATGTTTAGGGGTTAAAGTACGGTGCCCTACGGCTCCGTGATATCCTCTTTCTACAAATTCTCTTGTCATAGCGTAATCTCTTACAGCATCTGGATTACTATAAAAATTATCTATCACTACTATGGAAGGTTGACTATCTGTCGGAGTAATATCTGCTACTCTTTCTTCCATGAGTTCTTCAACTGATAAGTTTTTAAGTCTTTCATATTCTTTTGGGTCATCCATACCTAAAGCTCTCATTTCTCCATAGTCTTCAGCAGATATGTATCCATCTGGTTGTATTTGTGGTATGACAATTTCCTCTTTCATTTATCTTTCTCCGCTAACATCTTTTTAATGATTTCATCTTTATCAGTAATAGACTTAGATGTAGATGGTTTAAGTCCAGCTAAAGCGTCAGCGTCTCTTCCTTCAAGGTTATCAATGTTCCATTGACAGTGTCCTATATAGGCAGCATCTATTCCTTTCATTGCTTTCACTTCTTTAAACTTTTCTATACATTCTTTAAATCTTCCAATCCACCATAGCGCTACTGCTTCTTGGAATGGAAGCGCAAAGAATCCGGGATATTCACAACAGCGGTCATCTAAGTTGTAAAGCAGTGGTGTTCTATCTCCGTTAAGTTTTTGAGCAATCTTTGCTATAGCATATGATTCATGCCAATCCCCTGTTCTTTCTAACGAGCAAGATAGGATATGGTAAGCCTCTGGTCTATTAGGTAGAACAGATATTGCTAAATTAGCATTGGTCTGAACGTGTGATTCTCTTTCACCTGCTTTTGTAAAACATATAGCCTTTCGGCATAAACATTCGTAAGCTAATAGTTCATTGTCTGTTAACTCTGCACATTTAAGATAATATCCCATGGCAGAGGCGTATTGCCCTATGAGTTCATACTCCCACCCGATTTCAAAAGAATTTTCGGGGACATCTGGGGCTTCGATGTAGTTTTCTAGTTTTGATTGTAATGACATAATTATTTCTCTCTAATTGCTAAATAAATCTCAGGATGTTCAGTTGTCTTAACTTCATACCCTATTTCATCTAAATAATCGAATAAATCGTTTTGGAGTTTAATGTTAGTTTTGTGGTGAGGTGGCCAGCTCTCGAATAGTATAGGTGGATAGTTATTATCTGTTAAAGTTTGAGAAGCACCCTTAAGGACTTCTAGTTCATACCCTTCAACATCTATTTTGATTAAACCAATGTCTTTTAAATTAAAGTGGTCTAATCTTCTAATCTCTTTCATGTATTGCGCTTGATTATTACCTACCCAAGCGTCACCATCATATTCTAAGCGGAAACCATTTGTTCCACCATCTGTACTTCTTTCAAAGAATGTTTTGAGTCCATCTTCGTTGCCTAATGCTATATTATGGATATCTACCTTTCTTGATAGACCTTTAAGTAAAACATTGGCACTGAGATAGTTAAATGTTTCTACTGTAGGTTCAAAGGCATAAGTTCTTCTAAAATGAGGAGCTAAGGTCCAAGTATATGTTCCTACGTGTGCTCCTACGTCTACAAACACTTTATCAGCGTCTGCAAACTTATTTAGCGTCCATTCTATCATTTCATGTTCTGGAGCTTTGTAATCCTTTAAATATTGGACCATAGCTTCAGGGACCATGTAATTATTATTATCCATCCTATATATCTTCTTTTCATCTTCTACTAAACATACTGCATCTGAATCTACATAGAATGCTTCAGGTATATTTAAATCTTCAGATATAATGTTAGCGTATTTAGGGTCTACACCATTTTCACACCTCTTACACATATCGTATGTCGTATTAGGTGGTGGTAATATATCATCATACTCTTCTTCGTATAGATTACCTAAGATTTCTTCTAAATTGTAATCCATACAACATAATGATACCTCACCATTAGGGAGTAGTATATTATGATACAAGTCTTCTACACAACCACATGTTTTATCTCCTTCGTGGTATACTGACTTAAATTCATTCCATACTTCCTTTACTTCTGGTTTTAGTTGTGCTTCACCCAATAAGTTACCTGCTCTGTGCCACATTTCATATTTATTCACTTTTTCATCAGGGTACAGGTGTTCTACTTCTGGGTGTACAGTTCCCATTGCCATAGTTTGAAAATTATTGATATTAGCGTTCTTCAATGCTTCTACTACCTTAATGTATGTACTCGTAACTGGATGTTTGGCTCTATATTCTTTGTCTGGTAAGTGTAAGGTGAAACCACCATTAGGTCCACCACAGTATGGTATATCCTTAAGACGTTCTACATCTTTAAGCTTCATACCTACAGCTGTTGTAAATACAGATACTCTATGCCCTTGTTCGTGTGCATATAGTAACATATCTGTAGCTTTGCTGTTTAACCATGGTTCTGTAAACCCAGAGAGTGTTATACGTACTTCTTTAGGTAATTTATCTATTACTTTCTTAAAGTCTTCTAACTGCATTGTTCTTGCTCTCTCTGTAGTAAACTTCTCAGCGTCCCATACTTTTTGTAAGACTCGCTGAGGACAAAAGACACAATCTACTACACATCCCTTTTTAGGGATAGAGGTTGTTATCTCTAAGGTAGGCCACTCTGTAACTCTCCAATATTCATTCATTCTTTAGAAACGATTTGAGCGTACTGCTCTTTACTAGTCCTCCAGTTTATTATATCTTCTAAGTAAGCACTTGGTAAATGAACCATGTACGCTGAATTATCTTGGAATCCAAATGTACAATAGAAGTCATTAGCCATTTCATCTGGATGCTTAGCTAATCCACAGCAGAATTCTATTCTACCATCCATAAACTTAAAAGCATCTGATGTGCCTACTACATTCCAGTCTTCGTCCCATACAAAGAATCTATGATAGTAATGTGCATCTCTATCATCTTTATCATTATGCCAGTAATCACATTCGTGGGTTACAGCCATATAATGTTTCTTACCTTCTCTTGTATAAGGTACTACTTGTGAGCTACCTCTAGGGGAAAGTTGTAGGGGTATCTGCGTAGAATCATCACCTTGGAATACTACTTCACATGGTGTTGTATATTTTCTTGGATTATTCTTGTGCTTCTTATTGATATTTACTTTTACCACTTGTATAGGGTTTGACCATTTCACGTAGTGAAACGGCATATCTAATATAGGCATCCAATTCTTCTCACAGTATGCATCCTCTTCACCTTCTGGTGGGTCTATGACATACCTACCTAATTCTTTGACTCTATTGTCTTTCTTAGAAATCTCAATCTCGGAAAGTACCATCCTTCCTTTTCCATTGGGCGCGTAGCGACGAACGCCTGTAACGTACATCTTCTTGTCCCATTGGACGATACGAGCGTCCTCTAGTCCTACGAAATCCCATTCTGGTTCCTTAGGGAACTTCGATGTGTCTATCTTACGTGGTCTGGTAAGTTTCATATTCCTTAGATTAAAATCACAGATATAGTTCTGTGTTCTAAGGTATGGGTCATTATCAGGTCTTACGTAGTTTAGGGGTCCCCATGGAGTCTGGTATTTCTGTTCTCCTTCGCAATGGTGTAGGTAGTATGATACGTTTCTAACGTTAACTAAATACTTGGTTGTATCTGGTATGTGCCAAATGGACGGGTTGCATAATCCAAGTCCACCTGTCTCTTCCCAGCCTACTATGAGGGGTTCAATTCTCCCTCCCTTCGATAATAGTTGTTCTACTAAAGAAGTCTCCATTACGTCTTTCATCTCCGTGCTTTCACGTTTTATTTCTTGTTGCATATTAAGCTCCATTAATCTAAGCTCTAATTAGCATGAGTAAAGACGCTAACCTTTACGTCTGACGGGGCTGCGTAACATTGGCATGACTGTTCGTGCATCCCGTGTTCACAATTACACACTGTTACATTCATGCTATTGCTGCCTCGTTCTCTTGCTACTTTGAGCAAAATTAGATAACCAATCAAGTCATCTAAAGTGTCTTCAGTTGCATCATCGAGCCCATTGTTCTTAATGCGACTGAGCTTGTCGTCGATACGTGCACAGATAGCCTGTGCGTTATCGAGCTTACTAAAAATATTATCAGGCTCTATGGCGCTATCACCATAGGCTTTGTTCTTGCTTACGAGTAAATCTCGTATTTCATTACATGTCCATTTTATGGAATTTTGCGTTGTTCTTGTCATATTTAAATTTCTCTAATTACTTTTAACACATGTGGGTATATAAAGATTACTGTTATCTTTCTCAGTTCATCCATGCTCTATATAGATATATAGCTATACCAAGTGTTTACACTATATAGATATATTAAGCTACTTTCAAAATTTCACTCGATTTGTGAGTACCCCCTATCCCTCGTTTTGTCTCTTCCCCCCTCATCTTTTTAGACGGGGGGTCATAAATTTATTATATATTATTTATTATTTATTTATTATTTATTTAATTATTATTTATTATTCATTCATTAACTACATGGTCAATATAACATTGATTACACAACCATCTATCTAATGTGTTATTCATGTCATCTATATCATAGACATCTTCACAGTAAGAACATGTAAAGCCTTCCTTGATAGATGCGCTACTAATAGATAGGGCATATACAGGTAATACCTGTTTCACACTGTCCCCCTTAGCAGGGGTAGCAGTGTTAGGGTTGGTCCATGTATGGAGGTCATGGAAGGTTATACCTACACATACCTCACATCGGCCACCCTCCATGGTGGAGGGGGTCAATAGCTCGTTACAGAGTTCGCAGTTTTTGCTCATAGGTGGCTATAGGGTAGGGCATATAAAATGCTCCTCCCCTCTATCTAAATCAATACAGACATAGGTGAGAATGAGATTACGCGTGTAATGTCCACGTAGGTGAGTAATTATCCTAAGTGAGAAAGTATCTGTAGGTGAGTAACTAGCTAGGTGAGAAAACTCACTGTGACTATGAGGGGTAGGGTTATGACTAACCCCCCCCACCGTCCCTTTTTTGGCGGCACTGGGTTTGGCATCCCTAAGAAGTTTCCCGCCGTGAGAATGAGAAAATGTCGAGCAGGATTTTTTCCTTTATATACCCCCTTCTCCAGACACCTAAAACCCCTCGAAAGCTTATATAGGGTGTTGCCTATGTATATATCAATGGAAGCAAATCAAGCAAAACCGGATTTCTACATATATGCCCTTGTGTCTACGAATGAAAATGTCAAAGGTGAAAATTCATTACGCGTGGACGTCGGGACTTTCGACGGACTCGGAGAGTCAATTGAATATATAGGAATCAGCCGAAACATGCCACAAAAAAGACTAAGTCAACACCATGCAAGCAAAAACAAAAATTTAGGAATGTTTGTTTTAGATTCTGAAATAAAATCAGAATGGCATGCACTTAGAGACGAAGCAAAATATGTGAGCGACTACTTCGACCAATATGGCGAAGCACCAAAATTGCAGGGTGCTGCAAATTCAGGAAAATACTAAGGGGGTGAAATAAATGAATACAAGCGAATTAATCCGAATGGGATTCGAAGAATCCGAAGAAGCTAATGATTTAGTAGAGGACATGTGCGAGTGCTGCAACGATGCAGCCCAAGCACACAGAGCCAGAGGATATAAAGTCTGTCTGGACTGTTTCCACGAATTGGGAGTATAAACTCCTAATTCAATCATTCGCCCTAAGCGGAGCCGAAAGGCTCCTTCTCTTATTGTTCCTTTTTGGATGGCACTGGGTTTGGCACCCTATATATGTAGCGCTCCGTGAGAATGAGAAAGTGAGAGAGCGCGCCTCCCTTTATATACCCCCCTCTAGCTCGGCGCCCCCCTTTATATACCCCTCTCTATCTCGCCCATCCTCACCCGTGGCCAGCTCCCCTTTATATACCCCCTTCTATCTCAGCCCCTTTTTCAAAAAAAGCAAAAGCTTATATAGGCACACTCAATCTCTAATTATGCCTAAATCAAACGACCAAAAGCATTTTTTCATATATGCACTTGTCCCTACCGGTAGAACAACAGATTACCATCATGTGGACATGGCATCATTTGATGATGTAGTAAGCAGTTCCGTATATTACGGACTAACTCAAAATCCACAAAAGAGATTGAGTCAACACAGACCACGAAAAGGTTCCGACCTCGGTATGGTTGTGATAGATGAATGTGACCATCCATTATTAGCTTTAAAGCTTGAAGCTGATTATACATATGAACATTTTAAGAGAACTGGTGAAATCCCAAAACATCAAGGGATGGCAAACAGCGGGGTATACAGCTAAGCCCCAAAGCTTATAAAGGGGCACTCAATAGGTAAACAGAGGAAAAAATATGTCAAACAAAGAATACGAAACAATGAGCATGTGGCACACCTACAAGTCAAACGGTGGTAGTGCAGACTTCGAGACCTTCTATGCACACAGCAGGAAGAATCAAGAATTATTGGTAAAGGTTGCACGGGGTAAAGCATTACTCCGTGGCGCTAAGCCAATCACAGTAGGACA
>Ga0114934_10003064_pt1 | contig 10496 bp, 9 predicted proteins | sample 4SBtaG_2_FD_99695 | JGI IMG/M metagenome (GOLD analysis project Ga0114934, IMG submission 99695) | Deep subsurface microbial communities from Kolumbo volcano to uncover new lineages of life (NeLLi) - 4SBTROV10_white metaG | ecosystem: Environmental > Aquatic > Marine > Volcanic ...
CATTTATATTGCGAGTGATTTTGAAATTATTTTGGCTTTGCTGTTGAGCGAGTCGAGACTAAGAGTTTAAAAAACTCAAAAGCAAATAATAAAATCTGCGAAGTATTTTTGCGAAAGACAAGGCGCGGAAGTTCGAATCGATTGGAGTGTGGTAATTCCACATGGAATGAGTGAGAACTGACGCAACGATGTATTTCGCAAAAATACGAAGCAGTTAGGGAAGATATTTAATGGGATTCATCTTTTTCCCATTAAGCCTGATCTCGAAATGAACATGAGGCCCTGTCGAATAACCAGTTGATCCAACTTCACCGATTTTTTGACCTTGATAAACATATTGACCTTTTTTTGCTATTTGTTTACTCATATGAGCATAAAGTGTGGAGTATCCGCCAGAATGATTTATTACTATTACTTTACCATAGCCACGTATCCATCCAGAATAGCTCACTCTTCCTGACCTTGATGCAAGTATAGGAGTCCCAATTTTATTGGCAATATCGATGCCTGGATGAAATTCCTTAGTATGGCTTATGGGATTTATTCTATTGCCAAATGGAGAACTTATTCTTCCCCTGACTGGCCATACAAATTTTTTGCTACTTTTTATGCCTGGAATCCATAGCTTTTGCCCGACCTTAATATTAAGGCTCTTGAGATTATTATAAGTCATAAGCTTATTTACACTGATATTGAGTCTTCTTGATATCAACCAGAGACTATCTCCAGATTCAACATTATAATAATATCCCTCTTTTGTATGTTTTGATGCTAATGCTGACAATGTACTGCTGAGGGACCTTGGACTTGATTTCTTTTTTACTATTCTAATTACAGAAGGGTATTTTTCTTCTCTTGAATTTTCTTCTGTATTTCCAATACTACTTAACATGATAGTCTTTTCACTTTCTTTATTTTTATCATTTTTCTTTTCAGATTCGACCCATGCGGTTTTATAAGTGTTTGAAATACTTTCAGAATTATTATCAATATTCAGTTTTATTTTATGATTAACCATTTTTTTTGCAAGATTATTTACATTTTGTTCAAGTTTTTCATTATCGGCGAGCATTGTATTGCATTCACCCTGCACAGAGTAAATATCAGCATATCGGCTTGCTATTACAAGATTGCTGTTCTGAAAGTTCTCAGATATTTGCCATCTTTGACTACCATTGAAACCAGAAAGTAATATTAATAATGTCTCTGCAAATATAATAAAAAGTAGTACTTTAACTGATCTTCTATATAGTTTTATAAACATTATGCCCCCCAATGGATTCTCTTGTTTTACATTTTATCGGGGAATAGAAAAAAAAAATTAGAGTATGGTAGAAAAATATTGATTTTTGGTATAGAATGAAAACATATGGAGGTTATATGTCTAAAATAGGGATTTTTTCTGACTCTCATGAGCATATTGAATATATTAGAAAAGCATTGAGTTTATTCAAAAAAGAGAATGTGGATGCAATTATACATTGCGGAGACCTGATTTCACCTATAATGTCAAGAATTTTTAATGATCTTGGAATTCCAGCTTATTTTGTTTATGGAAATAATGATGGAGAAAGACTGTTTTTAGAGAAAACACTTAGAAAAGCTGGGGTGAATACATTTGTTGGGCCTTCAAGCATTAATATTTTAGATAAGAAAATACTTTTTATGCATGAACCTGTTGAAATTAACTCGCTTTTTGAACATGGTAGTTTTGATTTGATATGCTATGGACATACCCACAAAATTGATATTTTGGAAAAAGAAGGGAAATTTCTTGTAAATCCAGGTGAAACATGTGGCCTTTTAACAGGGAAAAAGACGGTTGCAATAGTAGATTTTGATAAAGGAGTGGATATAATAGAACTATGAAGAAAATTTTTATTATTTTTTTGTTTTTTGTGGCATCTTATTCGGTTTTTTCTGTAACCCTATTTGGAAAGGTTTATAATGAGTCTAATTTAGAACCTATTATAGGTGCAAAGATAGAAACGCATGGCATAAAAACTCAGAGTGATTCAAAGGGATATTATTATTTTAATAATTTTGACTATGGTATGCTTATTATAGAAGTAAGAGCAAGTGGCTATATCCCTTTTACTACAACTATATCTCTTGATGATAAAAAATTCAGATATGATATTCCTATGAAACCTATAATTACACCTCAGACACCAAATAAAGTGAATAGCCCTAGAAAAGAACCTATTTTATCAATACCAAAAGTAGAACGACCTAAGAGCCCAATTGTAGCACCTGTTAAAAGAGCTAAGTCACCTACAAAAAAAGGAACATCAACATCTAATATAGCTTTTCCAGAAAACCTTGACAAAAAAGAAACACCTCCAGTCGTGGACAATAAGCAAAAAAGTTATTCCATAGAATTCATTCATGCTAAAAAGATGCTAGAAAACGGGGATTTCATTGATGCACTGCCATTATTTTACAGTGTTTCTCAGTTTGGAGAAAGTCAGTTATCAATGCAATCAGATTATTATATCTCGATCATATATAGGGCACAGAAACTATATTTACTTGAAATAGATTTTCTATTTAAGGCAATGTCAAAAGCCTATGAAACTGGTGAAAAGGAATCCTTTGTAAATCAGATTAGAGCAGATCTTGCTACTGCATACTTCAAATCTGGCCATTCGGCTACAGCTAAGATACTTACACAAAAAATTCTTGATAATACAAAAGTGAATTTTCCCATAACAAACTTTAATAGCATGGTTCTTATGGCTGAAATGAAAAAAAATGATGGCAAATTCGAAGAAGCCTTTAAATATTATGAAAATGCACTTAAAATAAAAGTAAAACCTGAGCTTAAAAATTCAGTTTATCTTAAAGTAATAGATTTTCATATTCAAAGGGAAGAATTTTCAAAAGCAAAACATCTTCTTACAGAACTTTCTGATAATTTCCAGTCTTCACAGACAGAAAAGAGGAAGATTCTTCTTTCAGCTCTTGAGATGTATCAGTCTGAGCTAAGGTCAGGAAATACTACTAATATTTCCAAAAAGGTAATTCCTGAGATAGAGAAGTGTATAAATATTGATCCTGATTTTACAATTGCTTTATCATATATGGCAAATATAGAGTTTCTTATAGGAAAACTTGAAAATAACCTTCAGATGATTATGGATGCAAAAAGAAAGGCTGAACATCTTAAGTCCATATCTCCTGATTTCAGAGATCAGAGTGGAAAGACTACAGATGAGCTTGTAGGTGAAATTAGTGCATTCTTGAAAAATTATTGATAATATTAATGTATACAATAGGATTAAATATTTCTCATAATTGTTCAGCATGTGCGATTAAGGAAAATGAAGTAGTATGTGCTATAGCAGGGGAGAGAATTTCCAGGATTAAGTATTTTTTTGAATATGGAGATTCTAAAAAAGCTATATATTATCTTATATCCAGGCTGGGTATTTCGCCTGAATCCATAGATTCTATAGGTATAAATTATGGTGACTATGTGCCTGATATAGCAAATAAGGATGAACTTGGTTATTTCATAGATTATAAGCTGGAAAATCATCTTATAAAAGCTAGATTTTTCAATCATCATCTCTCGCATGCATCTTCAGCATATTATTCTTCAGGATTTGATGAATGTTTGATAATGGTATCTGATGCAAGAGGATCTTCTGAAAAAAATGGGGAGCCACTTTCTCAGAAAATACGGGCTTTTGATGATTCTGCGAAAACAGAGACTATTAGTTTCTATATTGCAGATAAAAAAAGATTAGAACTGGTTAAAAAATACTTTTATCCATTATCACTTGGTGAATTGTATTCTCTAATAACGGCCTATCTTGGTTTTAATAGACATTCAGATAATTTTTTAATGGATTTTAATGAAGGCAAGACAATGGGACTGGCTCCTTATGGGAAATCCTTTTTTAGTGGAGAGAGCTTGATTTTTTTAAGTAGAGACGGTTTTGGATTTAATGAAGAATATATTGATTGTTCTGGAAAATATCTCAGATTAAAAGATGCATTTTATATGAAATTTGGTAAAGAAAGAAAACCTGGCGAAAAAATTAAATACGGACATAAATTAGCAGCTTTTGTTGTTCAAAATGATCTTGAAAAGGTTTGTCATTATCTTATTGAACTCCAACTATACAGTCATAATATGAAAAATATAGCTTTTTCTGGAGGGACTTTTCTTAATTGTGTTATGAATGGAAATCTTAAAAATGTACTTCAATGTGAGGGATTCTATGTATTTCCTGCTGCAGATGACTCAGGATTAGCCGTGGGTAATGCCTATCTTTCTTATTTATCCAGTTCAAGATCTACGGCTTTTGGAATGAATTCTCCCTCTATACTTTCTACTTGAGTAATATTAAATTTAACAATTATATCTTTTTTGAGTTTATCAGAGATATCTTCATGAAAGCTGTTTTTTTGTATAATGCATTCTTGGCCATCATCTGAAATAATAACACCATTTCCTGATTTTTTATCAAACCATACAATTTTTCCTGTAACTTTTTTCTGTTTCTCAACTGGAAAAGTTATATTGAAAGCATTTTCAATATCGTTTTCTTCATCATGCATGATTTCAAAACATACTTTTTCATTGATCCAAGCAAGTTTTATGAGCCTTCCAACAATTGCAGAGAAATGAAAAGGGAATTCTTTTTCACTATCATTCTCTTTTATAAGACCATGACCTGTAGAATAATCAAATTCTTGAATAATACCATAATGATATCTCATAGGATCTCTATTTAATACTTCTACTTCAAGTGCAACTGGCCCTTGAGGAGAGCGTGTTATTCCAAATTTGACTTGTTCTCCTTCATATAATGTCTGATAACCATTAGATATTATAGAAGAGTAATGTACAAATATTTCTGATTTTCTGGAAGGTGTAGTCAAGAAGCCTATTCCTTTTGTATCATCGAACCATTTTACTTTACCTTTGTATTTTCTTTTTGGTTTAGATTCTGCGATTATTTCTTCGACTGTCCTTCCATTTGCTTTTTTTAGTTTATTAAGGCGATTTAGAAGCTCTTTTGCTTCTGGCTGATCAGGGTTTAAAAGAAGGGATCGCTTGAGATAAATAATAGATTTTCCTATTAGATTAAGTCTTTGATTTGCCAAAGCAAGATAAAGAAAGGCACTACTGTCATGGGGATTAAGACTTATGGCTTTTTCCCCTAGTCTAATGGTCTCTTCAAAAAAGTTGAGTTCATAGAAAATATTAGATAATTCTCTATAATAATCTGGATTGTCTTCATCAATAAGCAAAGCATGATAATAGGCCATTATAGATTCATCATAATATTGAAGATGATAATAGAAGTTTGCAAGTATAGAGAAATAATAGGGCTCATCTGGAAAAGCAGATATTTTTTCTTCTGCTTTTTCTATTCCCTTTTTAAGAATCTCTCTTGAATTTGCTGGAAGTTCCTTTACAAGATAGATATTAGAAAGGTATAGATAGTTATTAAAATTATCAGGGTCAAGCTCAATTGCTTTTAAATAATATTCAATTGAAGTATCGATTGCACCCTGCATAAAATATATTAGGGCAGAGGCACTATAGTATTTGCCAGTTTTTGGGTCAAGTGCTATTGCTTGAGCAAGTTTGTCAAGAGCAGCATCATAATTGCCTGTCTCAATAAGCTCTATACCAAGATTGTAATATGCTTCTGCCTGTGCTTTTTTTTTCATTTCATCTATATAACACTAAATCCTATAGCAATTGTTTTTGGTCCATTTACAAGAGCATGTCCGCATCTTCCAAAAGCAGAGACTACTATAAGTTTTGTTGTTCTGACTATTGCAACCTTAAAACCACCGCCAAGCCCTGGGTTTATAAGATTAAGCTGGGAATAAACATCTCTTGCTGCATTTGATACTGCTATTTTTTCTGAGAGTTCTTCTGAGATAACACCCCTTGCGATTGCTGCAACGATAACAGATTCACGGAACTTTACTGGAAGTTTTTCTCCTGTTTCTCCAACTTGTGTAATAGCAGCTTTGAATCCTGAGTGTTCACCTTCGTCTAACCAATAATTTTCTTTTTCTCTATCATTAGTCATAGAAAGATAAATAGCAAGCCTTTCTGGTGATAGTTCTGGTACATTTACCTTGTCATGAGCAAGATCTTTTACTAAATCTGTCTCACTTATTATTCCGACTATATCATTCAACTCATTGAAAACCGGCATGCAACTTAAATTGTTATCAAGCATCATCTTTGCAGCTTCATTGATAGTGCTACTTTCAAGAAGTAGTGGAATATTTGATGTCATTATTTTTGATACCTTTTCTTTTGCAGAGGCATCTTTTAGAAGATCATCTTCTGTTATTATACCTACTACTTTTTCACTTTGAACAACAATAAGCACTTTTACTCGATTTATTATAGCAAGTCTTTTAGCATTTTCGAATGTGTCATTTGACATTACTTTGAAAAACTTTTTGTTCATGATGTCTCTAACTCTTAGTTTTGACATTAGATTTACCCTCCATTTTTAATTTTGCAAAAACTATATTTCCTGCTTGTGTATTAATTATATTACTTACCTTGACTTCTAGCAAACGACCAATATATTTATATGCATTTTCTACTACAATCATAGTGCCATCTTCCATATATCCAATTGCTTGATGTTTTTCCTTTCCTGGTTTTAAGAGTTCTACTATAACCTCATCTCCGGGAGTTAGAAGTGGTTTCAATGCTTCAGAAACTTCAGAAAGATTAATACATGGAGTTAGTTTTACTCTAGATATTTTTGTAAGATTATAATCATTTGTAAAAATTATGCCATGTTCTGATTTAGCAAAATTAACGAGTTTATTATCTACAGAATCACCTGGAATTTCTTTATCTTTTATTAATAAAAGATCATGATATTGTTCTTTAAGTTTTTCAAGAGTCTCAAGCCCAAGTCTTCCTTTTTTTCTTTTTATTTGATTGGAAGAATCAGCAAGAGTTTGAAGCTCATTTACAATAAAACCAGGTATTATAATTCTTCTCATAAAAAAGCCTGATTTTAATACTTTATATATTCTTCCATCTATGAGTATATTAGAGTCTAAGATAATTGGATTATCAGTTCCACCAGAGATTTTATCTTCTTTGAATCTATTAAGTTTTGAAAGAAGAGTCACACCTAAGAAAAAAAAACTCAAATTTATTATGATGGGTGAAAAAACTTTAATAACAAGTGCTATATCAGTTGCTTCTCTCCCAAGGTCATTAAGACTTTGGGAGAAGAAAAAATAGTAGGGAAGTGCAAAAAAGAGATTCCCAAGAATAAGTCCGAGTATACCACCAAGAAAACCAGACCATATTTCACTATATTCTATTTTTCTGATCCATTCCTCATACCATTCTAAAATATTGCTTATAAATACATGGCTAACAAGATAGAAACTAGCACCGAAAAGAAAACTCATTACAAGAAAAGGTGTTGCACCGACCCAGTTACCAAGGATATCTTGCCAATATTCTGGATATATTTTTACAATATAATTTCCGATACTTACTCCGAGAACAGTAAAAAAAATATCAAAAAATGATATAAGTAATTTTCTCATGAAAAATATTATAAGCTAAGAAGATTGTAATATCCACTATTTATGAAAATTATTTATAATAAGTCTTGATAATTTTACCAGTTCCCATTGTAGCTTAAGTTTGATTAGAAGATCTTTACTAGACATATAAGAAAAATTTTGTATATTTTGAAAAAAATTTTCTGAGGAGTCCTTTGTAATAAAATTATCCATTAAATTATCATATTTACTAAGGGATGAGATAAGATTTTCTGTATTTTCTTCAAATATAGGAACTGATGATATGAGTTCAGAATGTAGTTTTTTTATCTTTTGTATAGAGTCCTTTATTTGAGATAAAATATCAGATTGAGATTTATACATATCTTTTTCAGGATTTTCCATGAAACTTAAGGTTTTTTCGATTTGAGATATTTGCATTTTCAGCATGGGAGAGATTTCTTTTTCAAACTGATTTTCCAGTTCATATATAATTTCTTTTGAGATTATTGTTTCATCTTGAGTATCTGTCTTTTCAGGATATATAAGGAATTTATCTTCTAGATTATCTGTATTAGATTCTTCTGATGTATTTATTTTTGATGAGGATGATTCTTCCCGAATTTCCTTATTATATTCATCTATTTTTTTAATTTGTTCTTCTGTAGGAGCAATCTGTTCAATACTTCTTGCTATATTGCTGTCTAAATCATCAATACAGAGATCAGTATTTTCATCAAGTATTTCAGACATGATCTCATCATTTGGATTTTTTTCTGCAATGGATTTCAGTATAGCATGTATATTGCTAATTGTAGGATTATATTTTATTATTTGGGAATAAAAACCCTTTGAGTTTTCAAAGTCCTTTTTTATATAATACAAAGTAGCAAGTTTTACAAGTATCTCAATATCATCATTTTTAAGCTGATAGGAAATCATATAATTTTTTTTAGCATTATCATAATCTTTTGTCATGAGACAGATATCTCCAAACTTTGTATATATCTCTGAGTCATTGAATATAAGATCAAGTGCTTTTTTATAATTTATTATTGCATTATCGAAATCCCTTAATTTGAAATACAAATTACCTATTTGTTTTAATATTTTTGATTTATTAGAGTCATTTCTGAAAAATACTTCACTCTGATTGGAGGACATAAATTCTTTATAAGTTTTGATGGCTTCATTATATTTACCCATGAATTCATAAATTTCTGCGATTTTTTCAAATATATGAATATTTGAAGGATTAAGTCTTAATGCCTGCTCATAATTAGTAACTGCTTGCATAAGGTCTCTTTGTTCTGTATAGAATTCAGCAAGTTTTATATAACCAATGGATTTTTTGTTTGAAGAACCAATAAAGTCATACCAGAGATTTTTGAATTTTTCATTGAATCCATTTGATTTATATATTTCTCCAAGTTTCTCATAGGCACTAACATGTCCTGTATATTCTATTGCTTTTTTTAGTATCATTTGAGCTTCTCTGTTTTTTTTAGCTTGAAGATATATATCGGATATGAGTAAATAAGGCTGCGCATATTTATAATTTGATTTTATAGCATCTTTCAAATATTGATAAGCTGGTTCATAATCTTCATGCTCGAAAAGACTTACAGCAAGCGTATAGTTTGCTTCTGCTGCATGGAAATCTATATCGCTATCCTTAGGTAATTTTTTTTGAACAGGTAAAAATGCACTCACTGTTTCGAGAAAATTATATTTTTGACCTCTTAAAGAATCAAGTACTTTGAATAATGACATTCTTTAATTATAAACAGGATGCGCAGAAGTGTCAAAATTCACTGATCACTGTTCACTTATTCTCCTTGAGTGTGAGGTAGAGTATTGTGGACCCGTCATCCTCATTCTGTACATCTACTACTCGGACTTCACCCTTTCCGCCTTTAAGTTTTTTTGTTAGAAGAGAAAGTCTTTCATAAAATGAAGGTAGATTTAACTGTTTATAGGAATTTAGTTCTGTTTCGAAATCTTTGGTCAACTTTTTTATGAATCTAATATCATCAGCATTAACACCATTTTCAATTAGTTTTTCTTTATCTGAATGCATTATTTTATTATAAATTGCACTTATCATATTCATGAAGTCATATTTTGTATTAAGCATTCTATCATTGAGTAAAAAAGTAGAAGTATCAGAAAGTAGTCCTTTTTTGGCAAGTATATGAAGTTTATCATAATCAATGGGAATATTTACTTTTGCAAAGGGATTCATATCTACATAGGAGGTATCAACTTTTTTCGTCTTTAGTTTCTGATCGTCCTCGCTTGTTAGTTTTGCGGGTATTTTTATTGTTAAAAGAAGTTGTTTTTTATTTCTTTTCTTTATATAGTCCTTTGGGAGGTCGAAACTAAGTGTCGAATCTGCATATGAAATAAGATATGTCATAAATAGGATACTTAATATTAATAGTCTTTTCATATTATTCACCTCCAAGAATGGTGAGTTTTTTATAAAGTTTATTTAATGATCTACAACTACTATCGGTAATTACAATGATATCTTCAATCCTTACTCCTCCAAATCCCGGTATATAAATACCAGGTTCGACAGTTACCACCATACCCGGAGAGAGTATATCATTGGATAAAGCACTTAATCGAGGCCTTTCATGTACATCTATACCAACACCATGTCCTAGCCCATGCCCAAACTTATCACCATAGCCTGCCTTGGAAATGATATCTCTTGCAATTGAATCAGCTTCCTTTCCGGACATTCCTGGTTTTATATTTTCGATGGCTTTTAGCTGAGCATCAAGTACAATATTATAGATTTCAGAATGTTTTTTAGTATATTCTCCGATAATATGAGTTCTTGTAGTATCTGAACAATAACCATTAAGTTTTATACCATAATCAATTTTTAAGAAATCACCATTTTGAATGCTTCTTCTTCCTGTATGCGCATGGGGATATGCTGAGTTTTCACCACTAGCAAC
>Ga0114934_10003065_pt1 | contig 10496 bp, 10 predicted proteins | sample 4SBtaG_2_FD_99695 | JGI IMG/M metagenome (GOLD analysis project Ga0114934, IMG submission 99695) | Deep subsurface microbial communities from Kolumbo volcano to uncover new lineages of life (NeLLi) - 4SBTROV10_white metaG | ecosystem: Environmental > Aquatic > Marine > Volcanic ...
CCTAATTGAGCTAAAGCAATAGCAGTAGCAGACTCAGTCACAGTATCCATAGCAGCACTTACAATAGGGATATTTAAACGAATATTTTTGGTTAGAAAAGTTTGAAGATTTATTTTATTATAATCCACATTAGATTTTTGAGGGATCAACAAAACATCGTCAAAAGTTAAACCTGTAGGCGTCGAATTAATCATGATAGATTCTCCTTTTTATGTAATAAACTATATTTCACTAAATTAACAAACAAAGGGTGAGGATTAATGGGACGAGATTTTAATTCAGGATGAAATTGTACAGCAATAAAATAAGGGTGATCTTGAATTTCCACAATCTCGACGAGATTTCGCTTAGGGTTACGACCTGATACAGTCAAACCTGCTTTTTCTAACTGATTTACATATTTATTATTTACTTCATAGCGGTGTCTATGCCTTTCTGTAATCATAATTTTCTTATAAATTCTATGTGCTACAGTTGACTTCTTAATAGCACACTTAAATGCACCTAAACGTAAAGTCCCACCAAAATTTTCCAAATATTTCTTATCTTCCATCATGTCAATAACTGGATTTTTACATTTTTTATCAAACTCAGTACTATTAACATCCTTTAATTTTAAAATATGTCGCGCAAATTCAATAACAGCCAGCTGTAATCCCAAACAAATCCCAAGAAAAGGAATATTATTTTCTCGAGCATACTGTATAGTACTAATTTTACCTTCAACACCTCTTTCGCCAAATCCACCAGGAACTAAAATTCCATCTACTCCCTTTAACAATCGAACAGATTTTTTTTCAATCTCTTCTGCAGAAATCCATTTCAAATGCACTTTAGTTTCATTCGCAATACCCGCATGTTTGAAAGCTTCAATAATACTTTTATAAGCATCACGCAATTCAATATATTTACCAATAACACCAATAGTTACATCAGACTTAGGGTTGTCCAATCTTTTTACAATATTTTTCCAGGCTTTTAAATCACTTTTTGGGGCCTTAATATTAAAATACTTTAAAATCACATCATCTACTTTCTGCTCTTTAAAAGCAATAGGAATTTTATAAATATCATCTACATCAGTAGCTTCAACAATAGATTCCACATCAATATTGCAAAACAAGGATAACTTTTCTTTAATAGCACGAGGCAATTTTTTCTTTGACCGACACATTAAAATTTTAGGCCAAATTCCCAGTTCGTTTAATTTTTTGACAGAATGCTGTGCTGGTTTAGTTTTTAATTCTTTTGCCGCTTCAATATAGGGAACTAAAGTCAAATGAATATGAAGCACATCGTTCTTATGTTTTAAAGAAAATTGACGTATAGCCTCAACAAAAGGCAAACTTTCAATATCCCCGATTGTTCCACCTAATTCTGTGATAAGAATATCCACTTTTTGTTTTTTAGTAACCTCTTCAATTCGCTCGATAATTTCATTTGTGATATGCGGAACCACTTGTACAGTACTACCCAAATAAAGGCCTTCGCGTTCTTTTTTTATCACAGACTCATACACACGTCCAGTAGTAAAATTATTTAGTTGAGAAAGATTAGTATTCAAAAATCTTTCATAGTGGCCAATATCTAAATCACACTCAGCTCCATCTTCCGTAACAAACACTTCACCATGTTGATAAGGGCTCAAAGTGCCAGGGTCAACATTGATATAGGGGTCGATTTTCAAAGTTGTGACTTTTAAACCACGATCTTTGAGTAGATTTCCAATAGAAGATGTAGCCAAACCTTTCCCTAAACTTGAAATAACTCCACCCGTTATAAAAATATATTTAGCCACGTACAACCTCCTGTATTATTTTATAAAATGAAAAACAGCTAAATAATAAAAATAAAATACCAGAAATGAAAGCAAAATTCAACTTAATTTTTTTTCGCAACAATTGTCCAAACCATAAAGAAAAAGCATTCACCATTAATTCAGCAAGAGAGGCCCCCAACCAAACAACAAAAAAATTCTTATATTTGGCAGATAGAGCAAACACAACTAATTGACTTTTATCCCCCATTTCAGCCAAGCTAAATCCTAAAAAAATACCCAAAAAACTGTTTGAAGATTTAAAATGTTTTTCCACTAGATCTTTATTGAATAGAAACAAAATTCCCACTAAAAGAAACAAAGAAGCAATACTATATTGAATAAATTTAAGATTAAAAAAATAATACAAACTTTGACCAAGCAAAGCACCAAGTGCCATCACGAAAAAAACAGAAAAACTAATTGCAAACAAAGCAATTTTTTTTGAAGCGTGTAGTCCAATGTTAAAGGTATACAAATGAGTTTTATCTCCCAACTCAGCTAAGAGAACAAGAACGAAAGAACTAAGAAAAATATTTAACATCAGTAGCCTTCTTTATAAATTACATTATTATAATAAATTATTTAGTATTTTACAAATTTTTGATTTTTAAAAGTAAAAAAAAAGGCAAGCCGAAGCTTGCCTTTTTAAAAATAAAAATCTTTTTTACTTATTAGTTTGAGCCGTAATTTGCTCAGTATCAAATTTTTCATTACCAACGTCATCCAGAAGATCATCACCATCATAAGCCGCTTTATACACATCAGTGGCAGCTTCCAACCTGTCTAAATAAATATAAAAATTTCCAGGCATTTCATCTGGATCAAATTCTACTACAAATTTTGTTAAAAATAATGGTCTATACTGAGGCACATATCTTGAATACTGTGGAACATAATCAGGAATCACAGCAGCCAATCTCTTCCAACCTTGATAATTAAGAGACCCCATATAAATTTTATATTCAACACCTCTGTAATCTCTTACCCACGCATATAATTTATGTCTAAAATTTCGTCCCACAGCTAAAACAGACAAAGCCTTTGAACGACCACTAATTAAAATAGGCTGAGCTGGTTTAATTTCAATCCAATTAAATCCACGAATAAAAGAAATTGACTTAATACCTAAACAATACTGACTTGATGAATCATCCAACTTAGATTTAGCAGTCACTTTCTTACGCATAACAATCCCCTGCTCTCGCGGGATAGAGACAGACCAATCTTCTGCCAAATCAAAATTATCAAGAACAACAGTTTGCACATCTTCTTTGCTATATTCTCTTGGAATAGACAAATCATCAAAAACAGTAATATAGTCTTGGCTTGACTGCCCTGAAGATTGAGATTGAGATTGATTCTGTGCATTAACTGTCACAGCCATAACGACTACTAACAGAAGGCTAAATAAATTTTTTTTCATTTTTCGGCTCCTTACTCTTATTACCATTGGGCTTTATTGATTAGATCCATTCCGTCAAAAAATTTCTGATAAACATCGGAATACACATTTATTTGATCAAAGAAAACATAAAATCTATCTGCTCTTTCAGTAGGACTAGCTCGCAACACAATTTTAACAATAGACAAAGGTCTATCTTTTGGATAAGTGTCTTCCTGCTGTGGAATAGATGCAGGAATGTTTCGAACAAGGGAAGCCCATCCTTCAAAATCCAAACTTCCCATATCAATTTTATGCATTACGCCTTTATAATCACGAAGCCAAACCTCAAGATTATAATCGTATTTCATTCCTAAAACCCAAACTTGCAATTTTTTAGATCGCCCAGGAAGAACGATAGGTTTATTAGGAATGAATGCAATCCAATTATAACCTCTGTGGTTAAATCCAGTTTTTACAGCCATACATTTTTTTTGATCATTTCCTGTGGCCTTATCACCAAGTAAATAAGCATTATTGGCTCCACCATCTATAATTTTAATTTGCGTTTTATTTTTATCTTCATCTTTAGATGCCACATAACTCCATTGCTGGTTAAAATCTTCAACAGTGACACTTTGTATATTTTCTAGTTTAGCTGCATTCACGATGAGCAAACTACCAAACAAAATGACCACGCTGAAAAAAACAATTATTACTTTTTTCATACTTTGCACCTCTTAATGTTTTTTTTTAATATATTCTTTTTTTTTGAAATTGTCAAAAAAAAAATTATTTTTTTTTCATCATTTTTTCTTTTTCATAAAGAGCGGCTCTTTCCTTGTCAACATAATTAACATCCTGGAAAGAATATTTAAATTTTGTATGGACATCATATCTATCCTCCAAAATTGCTACAACATCCTCTACGAAAACCAATTCTTCATTTGTAGGAATAACCAACACTTTCACCTTACTATTATCGGCAGAAATTTCGAATTCATGAGTATGACTAGCCTCTTGATTCCGTTCTATGTCTAAAACGACACCTAAATCTTCCAAACCAGATAAGGCTTTTTCACGAATAAAAGGGGCCATTTCTCCTACTCCCGCAGTAAATACAATAGCATCCACACGTCCCAAACTGGCCATATAAGAACCAATATATTTTTTTATTCTATAAGCTTCCATATCAATAGCCAATTGAGCTCTCTCGTCTCCTTTATCTGCTGCAGCTTTAATATCACGCCTATCTACATATTTTCCTGTTATACCCTTCAAACCACTTTCTTTATTAAGAATTTGTTCAACTTTTTTACTCGTAATATGTTCTTTATTACAAATATAAGGGATAATAGCAGGATCAATGTCTCCAGAACGAGTTCCCATAATCAATCCTTCTAAAGGAGTAAATCCCATACTATGATCAAAAGCCAAACCGTCTTTAATAGCAGTAAAACTTACACCATTACCAATATGGCAAGTTATAAGATTGACTTCAAAGGGATCCTTTTTCAGCAATACACTAGCTCTCTTACTTACAAACAAGTGCGAACTACCGTGGAATCCATATCTTCGCACCCCATATTCTGTATACCATTTATAAGGCACAGCATATAAATAATTGGCTTTAGGAATAGTTTGTAAAAAAGCAGTATCCATAACAGCAATATGTGGAATATTTGGTAATACTTTCAAAGCCGCCTCAATCCCAATGATATTAACGGGATTATGTAAAGGTGCCAAAGGAGCTATTTCTTTTAAAGTCTGCAAAACTTCTCCATCAGGGCCATCAATTCTAACAGATTTAGTAAATTTTTCTCCCCCATGCACAACTCTGTGTCCAACAGCACTCACTTGTGTAATATCCTCTAAAACTTTAGTTTCACCTGTTGTCAAAGTCTGCAAAATTAATTGAATTCCTGTTACATGATCAGGACAATTAGTTACAATGTTTGTAGAATCTTGACCTGCCACTTGGTGTTTGATTAAAGAATCAGCAAGACCAATTCTTTCCACAATGCCAGTAGCCAAGCTCTTTTTTTCTTCCCAGGAGTACACCATATACTTAATAGAGGAACTCCCACAATTAATAGTTAAAACAATAGTATCTTTTTTCATTTATATCTCCGTCTTATTTTTTTTTACTATATTAATAATTTTTCCAACTACTTCATCAAAAGTCAAATTTGAAGTATCAATATAAATAGCATCATCAGCTTGCGACAAAGGGTTAATTGGTCGATTTTTATCTTTTTCATCACGCATCAGAATTTCTTCTTTCATTCTACGTAAATGTGTTTCGTCTAAATTCATATCCCTTAATCGACGACGGGCTCTTTCTTCAAGTGAGGCATCAAGATAAAATTTAAAAGTTGCCTGTGGCAAAACTACGGTCCCAATATCGCGTCCGTCCATGACTATATTTTTAGTTCTAGCTATCTCTTGTTGTTTAGCAACAAGAAACTCACGAATAGATTTTTTTGCTGCTACAGTAGAGACAAATTTTGTCACTTCAGGAGAGCGTACAAAATTTGTTATATCTTCGCCATTAATAAAAATAGAATCCTTTTGAATATCTAAAGTAATTGATTTTAACATAGAGTCTATTTTCTCATCATTAGAAATATCCAAATGATTATGTAAAATAAAATAGGCCAAGCCTCTATACATTTTTCCAGTATCAAGATAATGGAAGTTCATTTTTTTAGCCACAGCTTTTGCGACACTGCTTTTACCTGCACCTGCAGGTCCATCTAAAGCAATTTGCACAATATTACTCATTTAAACCCCGCAGTATCTGAAAAAAATTCGGAAAAGAAGTCTTGACACTTTCATCAGAATCAAAATCTAAACCTAGACCTAATACCATTTCTGCTATATAAAAGGACATCACAATTCTGTGATCATAGAAACTTTTAATGTGGGCAGGCTTCAACTTCCCACTTCCCCCTTTAACAACGAATCCCCTCTTAGTTTCATAAGCCTTAACACCAATTTTTTTCAAGTTGGAAACAATGGCTTTTATTCTATCAGATTCCTTATAACGCAATTCTTCTACATCATAAAAATAGCTTTCGCCCTTTATCTGAGAAGCTAAAATAGCTAAAATAGGAATATCATCTATCACATTAGGGACCATATCTTTTTCAATAACAAAAGGTTTCATATTTGGAGAGTAAAAACATTCTATATCACCTAAGGGCTCATTATTTTTCATTTTTACATTCTTTATTTTTATATTGGCATTAATAGATTTTAAAATATCTAAAAGGCCAGTTCTAGTTGGATTTAAGCCAACATTCTTAATTGTCAATGTACTATTTTTTTTTAATAAAGTCAAAATTATAAAATAATTAGCTGACGAAATATCACCAGGCACAAAAATTGATTTACCTTCAAATTCAGATGCCGGCCCATTAAAAGTAATAACATTTTCTTCTCGTTTAATAGGCAAACCAAAATACTCAAACATTCTTTCAGTGTGGTCACGTGAAGGCATGGGCTCAATTATCCGAGTTTGACCTCTTACAAAAAGTCCAGCAAGAAGAAGAGCCGACTTTACTTGAGCACTAGCGACAGGCATTTTATATGTAATAGCTTTTAATTTAGATTTTCCAACAACACAAAGAGGAGCTTTTGAATTTTTATCTTTCCCATAAATAAGAGCCCCCATTTTTGACAAAGGTGTAATAATTCGTTTCATGGGACGTTTCACAATAGACTGGTCACCAGTCAAAAAAGAATTAAAAGATTGGCCAGCAAGAATACCTGTAATTAATCTTAGTCCTGTCCCAGAATTTCCTACATTTAAAATTTGTTCAGGTTCCTGTAAATGGTGAAGCCCTACGCCATTTACAGTAGTTACATTTTCTTTAAAACGAATAGTCGCACCTAATTGCTTAAAAATTTCTACAGTATTCAAAACATCATCAGCTTTTAAAAGATTAGTAATTTTCGTTTTTCCTTTTGCCAAAGAAGACAAAATAATACTACGATGAGAAATTGACTTATCTCCTTGCACTTCTATAGTTGTTTTGAAGGATTTAAGTTTCATATATTTTTTTTAATTCCTTTATAAATTTTTTATTTTCCCAATGTCTACCAACAGTGACCCGCAATCCACCTTTCACACCAAAACTTTCGAGTTCTCTAACAATAATACCACGTTTCAATAATTCCTCAAAAAGAAACTTACTATTCAGATTATATAAAAAAATAAAATTAGCAGCACTTCTTTCATATTTTATACCCAAAGCATCAAAAGAAGCATACAAATATTCTTTTTCCTGTAAAATTTTTTCTTTAACTTTTACATAAAATGACTGTTTTTTAAACAAAACTGGCCCTAGATTCTCGAGTAATTTATTAATAGAAAAAGGAAGTTTATAATAATAATATAAATCAGCAATATCATTCGAAGCAAAACCAAAACCAAAACGCAGTCCTGCTAAACCAAAAAATTTAGAACCTGTTCTCAAAACAATTAAATTTTTATATTTTTTTAATAATGACAAAGAATTTGGGAAATCATCTTCATCAGCAAAATCCATATACGCTTCATCTAAAAGCACGTAAATAGATTTAGGAATAGATTTCAAAAAACTTTCAAGAGACTTGTGAGAAAAATAGGTTCCAGTAGGATTATTAGGATTACACAATATAATCATTTTAGTTTTAGAAGAGATAGCTTGTTGAAATTTTTCTAAATCATACTGCCAATTTTTTAATTTTATTGATTTAAATTTTTTATTATTATTTTTTAAAATCAAAGGATACATTTGAAACGAGGGGGTTGGCAAAAGCACCTCATCTTTCTCTTTAAGCAAATAATTCAACAAGACAAACAAAATTTCATCAGAGCCATTTCCAAGAAGCACATTTCTATTTTTTACATGGTAAAAATCAGCAATAGCCTTTTTCAAAGAAGGATAATCATTATCGGGATAAAGATTTACTTGAGAAACTTGTTGTTGCAATTTTTTTTTAAGGATAGGAGACAGACCATAATTATTTTCATTAGAAGCTAACTTTATAACTTTTTTCAAACCATATTTTTTTTTAATAGCCTCTATACTTTTCCCTGCAGAATAAGTTTTAGCCATAATTGCCCTGCCTATTATTGGGATAAGATCCTAAAATTTTTAAATCTATAGTTTTTTGTTTTATTTTTTCAAGGGTTTTTTGTACAATATCAGATTTTACATGTCCACTAATATCTACAAAAAAGAAATATTCCCACGGCCTGCCAGGGTATGGTCTAGACTCAATTTTAGATAAATTAATATTCGCTTCCACAAAATAAGAGATAATAGAATAAAGAGCCCCTGGTTCATCTTTTACAGTAAACAAAATAGACGTTTTATCGTTCCCAGTAATGTTATTGTCATTTTCTTTGCCAATCACAAAAAAGCGTGTGTAATTATGAGAAGTCTGCGTAGAAGCTCTCAAAATATTTAGTCCATAAATACGGGCAGCAGCCTCACTTCCAATAGCAGCCGCATGTTTATCTTTTGAAACCAATAAAGCAGCTTCAGCCGTACTATTAGTTTCAATAATTTTAGCATTTGGCAAATGCGTTTCAAGCCATTGACGAGATTGGGACAAAGGCTGTCTATGCGAGTAAACTTTTTTAATTTTATTAAGCGATTGTTCTTTAGACAATAAATTATTCACTATTTTTAAATACAATTCAGATATAATTTTTATAGGGTAAGTATTGAACATGTCAATAGTATATGTCACTACGCCTTCTGTCGTGTTTTCAATAGGCACAACACTATAATGAACAAAATCAGAAGACACAGATTCAAATATGTCTGAAATCGTTTTTTTAGGAATATATTCGCAATCAGGGCCAAAAATCTGTGTGGCGGCTTCGTGGGAATATGTCCCTTCAGGGCCCAAAAAAGCCACTTTAATATTCTCTTCAAAACTGCGAGAAACTTGAAAAATATAAGAAAAAATACGAGACAAAGATTCTTTCGGAAATTTTTTTCGATATTCCAAAATTTTATTTAAAATAAATTTTTCTCTATCAGGATAAAAAACATTTTTCCCTTTTTGTTTTTTTACTTTTCCAATATCAACAACAAATTCCAATCTCTTTTCCAGCAATTCAACAATTTGTTTATCAATTTTATTAATTTCATCTCGAAGATGATCTAATTCCCTTGACACCCCTACTCCTTAATTTCATTTGTAAACTTCATACCCTGTTCTTTAACCCCTTTTAAAACAGCACTTTTTTCTTCATCTGTTATAGACAATTCTTGGGCAACCATTTTGTTGGGGACAACAACTGAATTGTCTATTTCATGAGCGAAACAATCAGCCATGTGAACAATATGCACAGCAGGCGAAAATTGGTTATTAACTTTAGTAGGCCAATGGTGGTATCGAATAATTTCGACAAAAACATTAGGGAATTTCCAAAGGTTTGCTAAAGATGACCCCACTTCACAATGATCGAACTTAATGATAGCTTTTTCAGCAAAATGGTCAGGCACCTTATTTTTTGCCTTAAACTCAGAAATTTGGTCAAGATACATTAATCTATATTTACTTAAAAGCAATTTCCCAATATCATGTAACAATCCTGCTATGAACAACAATTCAGGATTAGAAAATTTTCTTATTTTTCCTATCCCCTGTGAGATCAAGGCAGTCATTAAAGAGTGCTCCCAAAATTCTTTACTTTTTAAACCATATCCTTCCATATCACGGTTCAAAACATTATAAGCAGACATAGCAATTACAAGACTTTTCAAAGTTTCAATTCCCAAAATAACAATAGCCTCAGAAATAGTAGAAATTTCGCGAGAATACCCATAATACGCTGAATTTGATAATTTTAAGGTTTTGGCAGTTAACACAGGATCATTGATAATAATATTCTGAAAATCATTAGGTGTCATAGATGGATCATCTATTTTGTTCAGAATTTCAGTAACTACATGAGGTAAAGCCGGTATATTTGCGGTTTCCTCAAGCAAGGTCTCTAAAGTTATATTCATTTTTTCCTCCTACTTAAGTTCCATTTCTCTAATTTCTTTGATTGTAGGCAAAGCATCCAAACTTTTTAGCCCAAAATAAATAAGAAACTCTTTAGTCGTAGAGTAAAGCAAAGGATGGCCAACAACATTTTTACGACCATCTATTTTTATCAACCTTCGTTCAAGTAAAATTTGCAAACTATTTCCAATTTGAGCTCCACGAATCTCTTCTATTTCCACTCTAGTAATAGGTTGTTTATACGCAATTATGGCCATGGCTTCTATTGCAGCTTTAGAAAAG
>Ga0114934_10003066_pt1 | contig 10495 bp, 9 predicted proteins | sample 4SBtaG_2_FD_99695 | JGI IMG/M metagenome (GOLD analysis project Ga0114934, IMG submission 99695) | Deep subsurface microbial communities from Kolumbo volcano to uncover new lineages of life (NeLLi) - 4SBTROV10_white metaG | ecosystem: Environmental > Aquatic > Marine > Volcanic ...
ACTCTGCGACTTTAATATCCGATTTGGAATCATTAAACTCATTCCAAGCTAAAGGAGCAATGGCAACATCCATATTAGAATAATACCCTCCATAGGCGTCTGGGGGAAGTGCGTAGTGGACCGTAAAGTTCTTTTGCCCTTTAAATCCACTAAGAAGCTGGGACATGTATTCCGGCCACACCTTTGCCTCCCAGCTATCCTTTGGCTTGTTAGGATCAGGAGGTGGGTGACCATAGAAGTCCCACCTAACATTTTCCCTCCCTGCACGTTGGTTTACTAAATGGGGAATTGCTTTAAATACTTTAACATCACATCTGTGATGGATACCCGCAGCATATCCAATTCTAGCAAACTTAGAATACACTTTAGGCTGATTCCATGCAGGTAGAGTATAGTCCAGAGTATTTTTAATTACAGCCAAACATTTCCCTACAAAAGGCCGAATGCGTTCAGCAAATTTTAGTTGGGTCACCGTAACTAAGTCTGAATTAAAATAACAAAATTTAGTAATATCATCTAGCTTATTTTGCTTATAAGTGTCGTATAGGTGATGCTCTTCATACAGCCCAGTCAGTAAGTCATCTGTGTCAAAATGCACAAACTTACCAAGCTGCTTCCCTATCCCGACCACGCGAGCAGTATAGGGTCCTCCAAATTTTAGAATATTTGCTATAAAGATAATGTCTGCCCAATTCATATCTTTTAAATCTTTAGGCGCGGGAGGTGCCTCCTTCGATGGAGGTTTGTCAGCATTAACCTCTAGAGGATTATCAGTATACCTTACTTCTACCTTGTCCGGTAGTTCCTCCTCTAGCATCTTCATGGGAGATAACTGCCTATAGTAACTGCAACCTCCATGATTTGCAAACACCACCAATATACGAAGTCTTCGACTCAATTCCATGCACAATAATAGCCCTATAGATATAAAAAAGGACAGAGGATATTGAATCCTCTGTCCTTAACCCAATGGTTTGAGCAACCTTTTAGGGTTACAACACGTCCTCTTCCTCTTCCCCTTCTCCAAGCCCTTCCTCAAAGGCTTCCTTCGATGCTTCGGAACTGTGTAAAACTCCGATAGCCCTACCTAAATCAACCACCGCTTCCTTCAATTCCATGTTTCCGTTCACAGGGGCAGCAGCCTTAACAGCCGCTCCATAGTGCTTACGCTTTCTCCTAGAGAAGAGAAGACCCAAGCCCTCCAACACAGCCACACCTGGGAAAAGCGTCCCTAGGACCTCTAGACTAATCCCTATGGCAGGCTCCAACCAGCCCTCACCTGGGTCGGTAAGATCAACTGCCATAGCGGGATCAACTACGTCATCCCTGTCCACAATAACCAAGGTTTGACCACTTTCCTCAAGACGCTTACGAACCTCTTCTGGGATGTCCACCGCGCCCAGATCGGCTGGGATAACCCGCTCCAGACCCGCTGGTGTTACATTACCCGTGGTAGTAACCATCTTATCATCAAACATACTCTCCATAAGAGCGCATGATGCTAAACTGAGGGTTAACACGACTGCCATGAACCCATAAATAAACTTTCTCTGCTTAATCATACTTGTAGATCCTCCTGCTTTTCAGACAAGACACTTTCGGTCTTAACAGGGTTTAGAGAAGCTTCAAGGCTCATAATAACTTCCTTGCCCTTCTCGTAGCTATCAACCTCAACAATGGGTTGAAGATTCAATTCGTTATCCATCCACTCAGCAACCTGAGCGGGTGTTCCTGCACGAGACTTCTTATACTTAGGTCCAGACTCGATGAAGCTAGGCCATTGACCCTGCCTCGTAATACGGACATTGAAGTCGTTTCCCCTCTCAATCGAGATGATGGTGCTGTTTTCCTTGTCGTCTTCGTCTTGGAAGTCATCATCAAACATGGCGTGCATCACTCGATCAAACAACTGCTTACTCATAGCAACATACTTCACCGGGTCTTGACCCGCTTCCTCTAGAGCACGAATCACAGCCAGAGCATAGAATCTGGGCTTTTGCTTGATGCGAGTAGCCATGTCACCATACTTGGAAGTGACATTCCTACCGTTCTCGTCCTTACCAAGATTAAGATCCTTGTGACGACGCCACAGATCGAAGTAGAAATCACACACAGGGCACTTCTCACCCTGAGGTTTACGGCACTTATAGTTGCGCCAGCGACCTTCATCATCCTGATACTTGTGGATTGCTCCTTCCACAAAAAACTCAAAAGGGTTGTCCTTTCCTGGGAGGAATCGGATAAAATTGTCCCCATCCTCAAAAGTTGCCCAATCAGAAATACCTCCCCCCGACGAGGGTGAAGCCTTATCCTCTTGCAACATCTTCTTGTGCATCTCACGTAGTTCAGCGAATGTTTTTGCCATTGTTTTCTCCTTTAGGCTATTGGTTTTGCATTTGAGTGCTAACGAGTTATTGGTAAAGCTTGGATTCCTGCCTACTGTTAGCTGACAGCTGGACAAGCATTTCTTTCTTCATCTCTAGAGACCCACAGATACCTTTCGCGTAGCCGTAGACCTCTCTAAGACGAAATACTTCATTATTTAGTGCCACAGTCTCAGGAAGTGAGTTTACAAAGTCCTCCCCTGCGATTGCAGTGAGTTTAACCTCTTTGCGCTTCTCAGTCCTGCTCAATGCCTTATGCTTCTCTAGATCATCTTCAGCATAGTCTAAGATTCTCTTTGCGCGAATCATTATACCATAGTAGTAAGAGTATAGGGCAGGAATTTCAGAAAGTTGTTCCTCAATTTCTCCAGGGTGAGTGCTAATTTTCATTATCTTAGCACAGACAGTGTTGAAGGTTTCCTTACTAAGTTTGGGGTCACCGTTTTCGTATTCTACTTGAATTAGATTATCCATAGAGGGTAGCAAATAGTTTAGGGTTAAGATGGTGAATAAGCATGGTTTGTTTTGATAATGATACCACAAGCTGTTCGTTTGTCAATACCATCCTTGTGTTATCGAAGTTTTTCTCATCCAAACCACAACCCTCTAGCATACAATGGTAGAGTTCATGGATTATAGTCTCCCTGGCGTCTAAATCGGAAAGATTCATATCCAATTTAATCTTCTTTTCAGTCCAATCCGAAACCCCATCTGCTTTGATATCACCCTCGCATAAATCTGAGTGAAGCTCAAATCCGAAAACAGCCCACCCTAAATTAACAGAAGAAATTTCTTTATCAATAAACTTATTGTAAACATGCTTCTTCTCCTTTACGAACGGAAACTCACTCGGACGATTGTTCTTCATGCCCTGCCTCCCTAATCTGAAGAGTAGTGTAATCCACTATCGCATTTACATTATAGTGCTGTTTAGAGTCTCTGGCCTTCATCACGTAGATACGCATTGTCCCCTCATCATACTCCTCTTGGGTTTGGTTAAGAGAGATTACCCAGTCTGCGGGTCGGATCTTTCCATAGGAATCTCCTAGCTCCGCATCTGTAATAGTGTGAACCCTCCGCGCCTGACGATTTGTTTGGGATGCAGTCCACAATAAAATGTTGTGCTCTACTGCCAACCCCCTCAACTCTTCAGCAATCCTCTGCTGTGCTTGGTATTCTGAATCAATGGTCCTGTTCGGACGCAGAAGCTCTAGGTAGTCTACAATGATAACATCTGGGGTAAAGTCCTTGTGCAGGCGAAGTTGCACCAAAAGAGCCCTAAGCTGATTTACATTCGAACCCCCTGTAGGGAACTCTTTAATAATCAACCTTCCAGGAGTAGTCTCCTTAATCTCATTCAACCTCTCTTTCAATCTAACCTGACCTAAAGGCTTCTTAAGGTTAGAGTTCTGGATCTGGGTGAGGACAGAATCAAACCTGCCTGCAATCTTATCTTGGCTCATCTCCAAAGACAGATACAAGACATTCTTACCCTTAAGGATACAGTGGGCACCCTGATTTACCAAATACAGAGATTTACCTACCCCAGGAGGGGCTACTACAATGGCAATCTCCTTCGGACACAAGCCTCCTTCAAGATGATGGTTATGAGTCTCGAAAATAGTTGGAAGCCTATTCTCACCCTTGTTCTCATAGGATCTAAGGATTCGGTTATCAACATCACTAAAGTAATCCTGTCCGACATCGACATTCCTATTTACAAGCAACGCAGACTTAACTAGTTCCTCAACTTCCCCAGTATCCCCTTCATCATTGAGGATACCAACAGCCTTCCTAATTGCAGACTCCATTGCCTTTTGACGGGCGAACTCCTCTACTGTATCGAGAATGAACTCTCTATCCCCAAGGCAGGACTTATCGAATGAATTGATTTCCGAAATTGTATTTTCGTAATCAATACCTTCCCCTAAAGACCCAGATACGCTATTTACAATGAAGTTTGCTAGAGCACCATCGGAGGGCAACTTACGATACTCATCGTAGTAGTTCCTAACACCTAAAAAGATATTTTTATAGGCAGGAAAATCAAAAAACTCAGGCTTAAGAAGAGGCACGATCTCGGAAAAGAACTCAAGATCGTGCTTTAGAAGGTAGAGACACCCCTTCTTAGTGTTATCAGAAATGTGGTAGGGCATAGGTTATGATATACTAGGTTAATCTGTTGTAGGTTTCTTATGTGCTATTTTACCAATCTTCCCCTCTCTCGTCAACTTAACATTCGCATCTTTAAGAACTTTTTGTTTCTGATACCTACGCTCAGAAGTGTTCCGCTTAACAACTCCTTGCTTTTCCAAAACTTTATAATTAGGGTCAACTCTCTTATAGTGCTGGTCCCCAGTTTTTACCCGCTCTTTCGAAGCCTCAATAGATTCTTTATAAAATTTCTCTGCTTGCTGCTTGTCCATACCCTCATAAGCATATCTCCTTCTCTCATTCATAGCCTCATAAGAATTTCTACCATACTTGTAGACTGGGATACCTTCATCAGACCGATGGGCAGTTTTTTTACAGTTTGAGCATTCAATTTTTTCAGGAGAGCTTTCACCATACTCTACAATCTTATACTCCTTATAGTCCCTTGGGTCCTCGTGAGGAGGGAGTTTCTTCTCTTCCTCCTCAGAAAGAGACTTTACAAGAACAGACTCCTTAAAAATCTTATCTTCAATGTAAACTTTACGAGTCTCTTCTGAGTCACAACTTTCACAATAAAACTTGTAAAAAGGCATTTTAGGCTCCGCATTCTCCACCGATCTTACACGCTTCAACAGCCATCTTAGACTCAGCTTGCTCCTCTTGAATCTTCTTTCTTGCCATAGCAATATTCTCATCCGTAAGAGGAATAGCCTCAAGGGGCTCCATACCCTTAGACCCAGCCCTGTAAACCGTCATACCCTTTAGATAAGGAGCGAAGCTCAATGCCATCTTAGAAATCTGCTCATGACTCGCATCCGAAGGAAGATTAATGGTCTTACTGATTGCGTTATCAATATATCTTTGAATACACGCCTGAACAGCCATATGCCCTTGAGGACTTACATCGTATGCCCCTACAATATGACGACCACTACCTCCCTCTTCCAATGCTTCCTTAAACATTGGATCCAAGACTAGAGTAGATTTCCAAGCATTACCTTCGCGATACCTACGGTTATACATAGGGGCAAAGATTGGCTCAATCCCTGTGGATACCCCATGAACCATAGAAATAGTTCCCGTAGGGGCAGCAGTAAGCATCACGGCATTGCGTATACCGTTCTCCTTAATAAGCATTCTAATTCTTGCTGGTATGGTCTTTGCAAACTCTTCTGCAAGATACTTCTTCGCATCAAACTCTGGGAATGGACCCTTCTCGCGGGAGATGTACATTGAAGCTAGATAGGACTCGTCCCTAATAGTAGCATACAGCCTATCCAAAAATTCAATGCACTTATCGCTCCCATACTTGATACCAAGCTTGATTAGCATATGATGTAAACCCATAGTGCCTAGACCGATACGACGAGAACGCTCACCAGCTGTCTTGCACTCTTCAATTGGGTAGTGGTTTATAGTAAGAACATTATCGAGGAACCTAATACCAGTCCTAATAGTTCGAGCCAATCTTTTCCAGTCAATTCGGTCACCCTCCTCAGTGACCATATTGGCGAGATTAATATGCCCTAAACAACAATTTGCGTAAGAATCCAAGGGGATCTCACCACAAGGGTTAGTGGCATTCATCTCAAGAAAATAAGACATGTTAGTGTATCGGTTCGTTAGAGAAATATTGAAGATACCAGGATCCCCAGACTTCACCGCATTCTCCCACAAACGATTCCATAAATCAATCGCCTTAAACTTAACCTCCTGGATGTCCTCAAACTTGTCATCCCACCCCCGAAGATGGTGCTGAGAAGCTCTCATTTGAGCGTCTTCCTCACTCAGAGCGACAATATTGATTATCTCATTAGTGCCGTCTGAAGACACGCGATTAGCCTGATAAACCTTGTATTCTTTATTATTGAAATTAAAGTGCCAATCCTCATTATTCTCACAAGCTTCAATAAACCTGTCCGTAATGGACACAGAAATATTAAAATTAGTTAACTGAGAAAGGTCCAGTTTAACGTGCAGAAACTCAAGTAGATCAGGATGATCCACCTTAAGTTCGGCCATAAGGGCTGTCCTTCTATTTTTTCCTGCTTTAACATGATTACCCACCTCATTAATCATTTGCATCACGGATACAGAGCCCGGAGCAGAGTTTTTTACATTACCGATATCGTCCCCCTTAGGACGAATTTTAGAAAAGTTAAATCCAATACCTCCTCCTCCGCAGGAGATTCGATACATATCAGCCAAAGTTTTACCAATAGATTCTACACTATCCTCTGGCTCAATGGCGTAGCAATTGAGCAAATTCTGACGGTTGCGACCTGATCCGAAGATAATACGACCCCCAGGCACGAGATCCCCCGTGCTCAAGGCATCATAAAATCTTTTTTCTTGCCTTTCTACTTCATCTTCTTTTTCAGCAGAAGCTACGTGTTTCGACATAGCCTTACACCGCTCTGAATATTTGGTCTCGCCTGGGTAGGCGTATCGTTGTATAAAGATCTCTTGACCCAACTCGTCTAGTTGCTTAATCACCATATCTAACCTTACTTATCCCTCTGTGTTTCGTTACCGTAAATGCGTTCGTATCTCCCAGAAGTTCTTGTAAATAATTGTTGTGTGAGATAACTAATACCTTCTTCTCAGGATCCTGGGAATTTAAAGTTCTAAGAAGATTATTTACCGCCAGAATTCCAGGGTTATCAATGTTATCGCAAACCTCATCAAAAAACAACAGGTTGCAATCAGTTCTTGATATCTTAGAACTCAAATCTTGAAGGGCCAACATTATAGCCAAGTTGACCTTTCTTTTCTCACCACCAGATAGAGAAATATACTTAGTTTCAACATTATTGTTACGAATAGTCTCGGAAAGCTCATCGTTGAACTCAAGGGATATCTGCCCGCCAGTCAGGATAGAAACGTATTCATTAGATTTAAGATTAAAATAGTCCAAAATGTTCCTAATGATATACCTAATCAACCCCTTCTCTGAGAAAGCAATTTCCCAGAACTTCATAACTTCTAATAAAGAGTCTAGCTTATTCCTCTTTGCTTCGTATTCCTCCAACTGAGAGGAAACTTGGCTTAGTCTATGTATACTGGATCGGGCATTGTCTATCTGTTTATTTTTCTTATTATATTTTGCCCACTCAGATGAAGAAATCTTGGGAATTAGCTTCTCATTAGCATCTTTTAAGCTCTTAATTCTCTGATCCTTTTCCTTTATTTGAGACCCCAGTTCTTTAGATTCCTTTGTGAAAGAAGCTACATCTTTTTTGGTTTGAGACTTTACATAGGAAGTCTTACATACGGGACAATCCTTCTCAGTCTTATACACCCCCTCCTTAATAGAATCGTTAACCCTGCGTAGACGATCCCTTTCCTTCTTTACCGACCTCTGTAGCTCCCGCACTTCCCGGTCATTGGCATTGACCTTATCCTCTGCCTTTAGAATACTCTCTAAACTAGGGAGCTTAACAAGCTTATACTTTTCGTCGGGCACCTCTTTTTCTAATTTAGTTTTCTCGCTCTGTAGGGTAGTGACCAAAGTTGTTATTACTTTAAGCTCCCCTTGGTAGGAAGATTTAAGCTGTTTTACCGAAACCCTCTTAGAGAACACATCGTCCAAATCAAAGCAATTTTTGATAATCTTCCTCTTGTCCTCCGGGGAGGAATCAAGGAAAGTGAAGGAAGAGTGTTGCCCAAATACCACAGAAGCTAGAAAAGACTTGTAATCAGTCTCCAAAATTTCTTCTAAATATTCCTGAGTTTGGGTCATATTTGCTTTTGTAACAAGCTTTCCAGCCACTTCCACGTTGAGGGAAGTGGGTCTCTTAGAGCGAGTAATCTTGATGGTGCCAATACCCTTCTTATGCATAATAACGCATACAGAGCAATCCTTACCCTCCTGAGTGTTGACTAGAGCAGCTTCCGTAGACTTCCTGATTGTTATCCCATAGACACCCCAAGTTACTGCCTCAAATAAAACACTTTTACCAGCCCCGTTGGAACCTCCACTGTCCTTGTTCCTACCTAGAATTCTAACAATCCCAGATAAGTCTGAAAAATCTAACTCTAAATTTTTAAAAGAATAGAAATTCTTAGCAATCAGCTTCTGTATCTGCATGTTGTCTTATTAGGTTTAGGCCCTCTTCAAGCTTTTGCCGTGGGATGGTAGAGGCTTGCTCGTCAATATACTTACTAATAATATTAGCATCTATAGTAGTCAGAGAAACATTTGGATCATAGTTGGATAGCCTGCTGTTAAGTTTCTCATCGTATATCGGTTGAAACTTAATATCTACATGAGCTACTTTAAATTTATTAACTATGTCGGCCCGGAGAAGACTTGGAGGGTCATCAGAAAATCTGTTCACAATTACACGTAGGAGGGTAAAATAGTTTGGATCAGAAATCTCATCGGACATGGCATCCAGGGAATCGAATGGAGCCTCATAGAACCTAGGACCATAAGCTACTTTAAATTTATTAAGTGGTCCCCAGCCGCCAGGGATTTCCTCCATTATCCCAACGTAATGCTCGTTGTCAGCTTCACCATAATTAGTAGACCAAGGTGTTCCCAGGATGGTTACATGCTCATCCTCTAGATACTTATGGATGTGCCCAAGAATAGTTCTACAAGGAAAGTCTTCCAGCTTAATAGAAGATTCAAACCCCCTAATACCTAACGTCTCAGGACAGTAACTGAAATGCCCAAAAGCAATAGTCTTGTCATTAGGAGCTTTTGATAAAGATTCTTTTATAACTTCATCGTCTTCGTAATGAGGGATAAAAAGAAAATTAACGTCTAAATTAACTTGGGAGTGCTGGATAAGCTGCACTTTGCTCCCAGGGTAACAAAGTGTTTCCAGCGCAGTCAACCCGTCATCACTACGATTTTGTGAATCATGGTTTCCTCTAAGCACATACATGTTAGTAAGACCTGGGACTACCGCTAGGTCTTTAAACATTTTATGGACAGCAACAATCACCTCAGGGGTAGGCTTCCGGTGATGGTAGATGTCCCCTAGGAACACGACATGAGTAGGGTAGTGGTCCTTTACAATCCTGATAGTGGATTTGATTTGATTCTCTAGATACCCTTCACACTTTGTATCGTAATGAGTGTCCCCGATGATCAAACACTTTTTCATAGATCGCTCTTCTCAATCCCTAACCGATTCAAGTCTGTTTCCATAAGATCGTCGACAGCTTCCGCTAGCTGCTTAATCTCCTGTTGAGCATCAGGCTTAAGCCTTTGGTGTAGGAACCATATAATAGACTGAAGGGAGACGGTCCAGTATACTTTTGTATACAAAGACCCTGGTAAGACTCCACGAGCCAGCTCTCTCGCCACCCCGTTAGCTACAAGTTTGTTATACAGTTCTAAGGATTTACTACAAAAATCATGCATTGCCCTAACGATTCCCTTGGGGGAAAAATAGTTTGCATCATTTGGGCTCAAAGGATTAATATACTCTCCACTGCTTTGCTTGTTGCCATGTCCTGGGTTGGACCTTAACTCTGAGGGAATATAGTATTCATCGGATGTCTTCACATACCTACCTGAGACTTCATTCCACGAGCACCCCTTATCAATGTCATAAAGGTGATCGAACTCCTTAATAAAAACCTCGCTGCCGTCTGCTTCTATCGACCTAAACCCCGAACCTACCTGATATTTCATCAATTGCCTCGCCACATAGATGGGAAGCTTTATCTGAAACGTATAGTAGCTATGACGGTAGGGAGATGTGTGTTCCTCTGCCCATAGGAATTTGGTAAGTTTTTTGTCCTTATCATCGAACTCTTGTTTCTCTGTGTCGTAGGATGCACGCGCAGCATTTACCGTCTTAAGAGACGTATCACAATGCATGTAATCTACTAAGCGTACAAAACTTTTGCCATCTTCCAAAAAGTCTTTATCAATTTTATCAGTCATAGGTCCATTACTAAGGGTAAATAGGATAGAGGTATTATAGCCATGAAACCTG
>Ga0114934_10003067_pt1 | contig 10495 bp, 8 predicted proteins | sample 4SBtaG_2_FD_99695 | JGI IMG/M metagenome (GOLD analysis project Ga0114934, IMG submission 99695) | Deep subsurface microbial communities from Kolumbo volcano to uncover new lineages of life (NeLLi) - 4SBTROV10_white metaG | ecosystem: Environmental > Aquatic > Marine > Volcanic ...
AACATCAATGATGGATATGTTCACCATTATCCTGGTTTTTTTATTAAAAGTTTATTCTAGTAATGGGCAAATGATTCAGCCTTCGCAGGATCTTACCCTGCCAAATTCATCTGTTCAAAAACGCGCACAGGTCGCACTCGATCTGAAAGTTTCCAAGGAATGGGTTGTGTTAAATGATAAGCCGGTGGCTAAAACTGCAGATGTGCTTTCAGAGAAGAGTCTGATTATTCCAGGCCTTGCAAATGAGCTGAAAAAATATGCGGTTGAAGCTCAAAAAGCAGAGGAAGAATATGGGACACCTTTTACCGGGAAGGTTGTCATTCAAGGTGATAAGGATTTGCCCTACAAAATTCTGGTTAAAATTATGGCGACATGTGGCCGCTCAGAGTATCCAAACATGAGGCTTTTGGTATATCAAAGCCAGGGGTAATTAATCAGACGAATAAAACCAAAAAACGAGTCTGGATATGAAATATAAAAATAAAAAGCTCTCCCCTTTTGAAGATGGAAATGATGTAGCCGTTGCAGAAGAAAAAAAGAGCGTTTCGAGGAATAAAAAGGCAACCATAACCATCGATCCGGAACAGTATAAGAAACATGCATTTCAGAAAATGGATAAGCGGTTTTGGGGAATATTCCTGGCTACATTTCTCTTGAATGTCATATTTATGATTTATCTTTCGAATCTGCCTTATCAGATTTCGGACAATTCTGCCCGGCGCGTTCAAGAGCATTTTGCCAATTTTATTTATCAGAAGCAAAAGAAAGCTCTGGTGGCGGAAGCTTCGACGAGGGCAAAAGAAGGAATTGGGAATAAGAAGAAAGAATCCCAAAAAGTGGCAGAAAAATCGCCTTCCGAAGCGAAATCCGGTGAAATGTCCCGCGGCAATCGAGCGAAAGGGCTTGCAGCAGCAAAGAAACGTGTGGCCGCACGATCCAGAAGCACACGTCAGATTTCGCAGGAAGTGAGCAAAAAAGGACTGCTGGGTCTGCTAACGGGTACTGGTGCGGCAGCCCAGGGTGAAGCGGTAAATGATGTCTTAGGGAATGATGCAGGGGGAACCAGCGGTAAAAATTTGGACAAGATTCTTTCAAATATCGGCGGAATCAAAACCTCCGGTGCCTCAGAAGGAGTTGGAAAGGGAGGCGGTGGCCACGTAAGGGGAGGAAGAGCTAACGGCGCAGGTGCTGCCATCGGTGATATTGTAACGGGTCTCGGACAGGCACAAACAAAATCCGTGCAAAAGAAAACAAAGATGAAGCTTTTTAAATCCGCAAATGTAAAGGCGGAAGCTGGAAAATCGGGCGGCCGCAGCGCACAACGTGTTCTGGCAATTATTAATTCTCACAAGGCAGCCATTGAATATTGCTACCAGCGGGCGCTTAGAACCAACCCGAATCTTAAGGGAAAAATTTCTGTTCGATTTGTGATTCACCCGGATGGAAGCGTTGGAAAAGTGTCTGTTATTGAATCAACCCTGAACAATTCAAGTGTGGGGCGCTGCATTGTCAGCAAGATTCGCCGCTGGCGCGATTTTGGCCCGGTTGATCCCGCAAAAGGAGATGCCGTATTTCGGCAGGATTATATTTTCGGGTACTAAATTTATCCCAAAAATTTTATTGAAAAAGCCCCGGATTGAATTTGGGGCTTTTTTTATTTTACAGGCGAGCCCTGGCCTTTTCATTTGCGAAGGGCGATAGTGTTTTTGCCGTTTCTTTGGTAAAAAGTTTTCCCGAATCCTCTGATTGCGGATTTTTAGACGATTTTATAAAATAATACTTGAATTGTGTTTTGTGGAATGCGTATATTATATGCCATTATTTTTGAACTAACTTATTGGATCTTGAATTTTTATAAAATAATACTGATGGATTATGGAGAGTCGGTTGACTTCGGAAAAACTGGAAGGCTGGAAACGCACACACACCTGCGGCGAACTTCGCAAAAAGCACGTTGGCAAAAAAGTTACCTTGATGGGATGGGTGGATCGCCGGCGCGACCATGGTGGGTTAATTTTTATTGACATCCGGGACCGCTATGGAAAGTCTCAGATTGTTTTCAATCCTGAAATGAACCAGACCGTGTACGAGAAGGCCAAGGGACTTCGCCCCGAATTCGTGGTTGCTGTTCGAGGGATAGTAGCAAATCGTCCTGAGGAATCCTTGAATCGAAAACTGAATACCGGTGAAATTGAAATACGCGCCGGTGAGCTTAAAATATTGAATTCTGCCAAAACGCCTCCTTTCCAAATTATTGCAAACCTGGATGTTTCGGAAGAGTTACGGTTAAAGTACCGTTACCTGGATTTGCGGCGACCGGACGTGCAGAAAAATATCCTGCTTCGGCACAAGGTTTCACAGATTGTTCGCCGCTATTTCGATGAAAATAATTTTATCGAAATTGAAACTCCCTACTTAATGAAAAGCACGCCGGAAGGCGCACGTGATTTTCTCGTGCCCAGTAGACTTCACAAAGGAAAATTTTATGCCTTGCCTCAGTCGCCGCAAACCTACAAACAAATTCTAATGGTGGCAGGCTATGATCGCTATTTTCAGATTGTTCGCTGTTTCCGAGACGAGGACTTACGTGCTGATCGCCAGCCGGAATTTACCCAGATTGATGTGGAGATGTCGTTCGTCCAGGAAGATGATATTTTCTTTGTGGTTGAAGGATTAATGGAGAAAATCTTTCAGGAGGTGTTGGGGGAAAATTTAGAACGACCTCTTTTGCGATTGTCCTACGACGAAGCCATTCGCCGTTTTGGTGTGGATAAACCGGATCTGCGCTTTGGAATGGAGATTCAAACGGTTACCAATTTGCTGGCCCAGACGGATTTCAAGGTTTTTTCCTCTGTGATTAACTCGGGTGGAAATATCGCCGGAATTGCCGTCCCGGGCGGCGGTTCTTTTTCACGCTCCCAATTGGACGGATTGAACAAATTTGTAGAAGCCTTCGGAGCGAAGGGGGTTTTACCGCTAAAAGTGGATTCGGGTGTGCTGAAGGGTTCTGCCTCCAAATTTTTGGCACCGGAAATTCAGTCAAAATTAATTGAAAAATTTGAAACGTCTCAAGGAGACTTGATTCTTCTAATTGCCGATCAGGATGATATCTTGTACCGTTCCCTCGGCGCCCTACGCTTGCATTTTGGCCGAGAACTGAATCTTATTGACACATCGCTTCATAAGCTTCTCTGGGTGGTCGATTTTCCGTTATTGGAATTTGATGAGGAACAGGGACGCTATGTGGCCATGCATCACCCGTTTACGTCACCAAAGGAAGAGGATTTTGATTCGATGGAAAAGGAGCCCGCTAAAATCCGGGCACGTGCGTACGATTTGGTTTTGGACGGGAACGAGATTGCCGGCGGAAGTATTCGTATCCATCGAAAAGATATTCAAATGAAAATGTTCAAATTATTGGGCATTTCGACGGAAGAGGCAGAAAGAAAATTCGGGTTTTTGCTTCATGCTTTTGAATACGGGGCTCCGCCGCATGGGGGTATTGCCTTTGGATTTGATCGTCTCGTTATGATTCTGGCGGGTGAAAAATCTATTCGTGACGTCATTCCCTTTCCGAAAACGACAAGCGCCATCTCCCTGATGGATGGTGCTCCTTCAGAAGTAGACGCGCGGCAATTGGAGGAACTGGGAATTCAAATTATTGAAAGAGAAGAGGGAACTACTCCTGACGTGCAGCCATAATTTAGCACTAAACTATTTTTCGCTTAAAATGATGTTGTTTTTTGCATAAATGAATTTTTCCCTTGACAATTATTATTTTTTTTGTTACTATTGATTTAACATCAGGTAATTTATGTCTAATAAATGAAAAAGGAGGTGTTGTCCCTATGTCCAAATGGTTTAGAAAATTTGCTTTATTGGTCATGGCCGGGTTATTTGTGGCATCAATTTCCATGACAGGTTGCACGCGGTATGCGAATGACGAGCAATTAAAGACGCTTTCTGAGACCAAACAGGCTGCAGAAAGTGCCCAGAAAAAAGTGTCGGATTTGCAGGCTGAAAAGGCGCAGCTTCAGAAAAAATTGGATGCCAAAAAGGCCGAACTGGAAAAAGTGAAACAAGAAAAAGAAGTGGTGAAAGAACGTTTGAGTAAATCCGAATAACGCACTAAATAAATGTGATCAGGAGGTGATGAGATTTTATGAAACTTAACCGGATATTAGCAGCAGCTATGGTCGCAATCGTTGTGTTTGGTGCCATGGCCAACGTTACCTACGCTCAGAAAAAAGTTAAAATGAAATTGGACGACTATAAAGTGGAATTGGCAAAATGGCAAAAAACCGAAGCCGATGCAAAAGCCCAGATTGCTGCCTTGCAGAAAGATATTGACGCATTAAAGGGTGAAATTCAGACAACCCAAAACGAAATTGACAAGACCTGGGAGGAAATCTACGCACTTTTGGGTACCGACAAGAATGGTGTCGATGCGTATCGTCAGTCGTTGAAGGATCTGGAAAGTCAACTGGATGGACTAAGTTCTCTTTCATCTGAAGAGCTGTTCCAAAAACGGGCAGAGATTGATGAAATCGCAAAGAAATTGGACGAAGCTAAAGGCAGCAAGATTGCAAATTTGACGGAAATGCAAGATTTGATTGCCGCCGTCGAAGGGAAATTGATGCAGGTGAAAAGCAAATTACCCAAATCAATCTATGACACCTACACCGTGGTTCGCGGAGATTATTTGTGGAAGATTTCCAGAAAACCGGATATTTACGGCGATCCCTACCAGTGGATGAAGATTTATACTTACAATCGTGAAATGATTAAGAATCCCGATTTGATTTATCCTGATTGGAATTTGAAGATCGTTCGTAAGACTGGCCCCAATGAATACGTGGTTGCCAAAGGCGATTATTTGAAAAAAATCGCCGGTACGGCATTAGGCGATCCCACGCAATGGACAAAAATCTACGAAGCGAACAAATCCGTTATCAAAGACAAAAACTTGATTTATCCGTATGAAGTTCTGGTTATTCCCAAAGAATAGCCCGCTTTCAAAATCAAGATAAATGTGCGAAAACCCGTTTCAGCTTTTGGAACGGGTTTTTGCTATTTACGGCACAATTTTTGGCCCTTTCGGTTTCGCAACGATTTGAAACGAATGACAACTAGCAACAACCGGATGATGGCTTCCCTTAAAATAAGTCTTGCAAATCTTGAAAAATTACTGTATTATTTTAATGACGGCGAATTTGGAAAAGGAGAGATATTTCCGAAAATATGCAAAAAAAGTTTTCGATAAAAGGAGTTGACCAATTACAACTTCTGGGTTTTCAGGATGTGAACCTCAGGCTGATTCAGGAGCGATTTTCTTCCAAAATTACTGTTCGTGGCACAGACGTTGTTCTGGATGGCGAGCCTTCCGAAGTTACTCAATTAGAAAAGCTTTTCTCCGAATTAATTTTGTTGCTCAATCGCAATGGGAAAATCTCTGAAAGGGATTTAGAAACACTTATTAGTCTTGTGAAGTCCATGGGTGTTTCTCTAAAAGAGGAAGATCTTGGATCGGTCATTCTAAGCACGAAATCGGATTTTATCCACCCTAAAACGAAAGGCCAATTCGCCTATTACCAGTCTACGCTGAAGAATGATATTGTTTTTGTCATTGGGCCGGCAGGAACGGGAAAAACGTATTTGGCGGTGGCTATTGCCGTTGCTCATCTCAAGGCACATGAGGTGGATCGGATTGTCTTGGCGCGTCCGGCTGTGGAAGCGGGCGAAAGTCTTGGTTTTCTTCCCGGTGATTTTAGGGAGAAGGTTGATCCCTATTTACGGCCTCTTTACGATGCGCTCTACGATATGCTTCCTGCGGAACGATTGCGCCAAATGATGGAACGCGGGGAAATTGAAATTGCTCCCCTGGCCTACATGCGTGGCCGAACCTTGAATAATGCATTTGCTATTTTAGACGAAGCACAAAACACCACACCCAATCAGATGAAAATGTTCTTAACGAGATTGGGAGTGAATTCGAAAGCGATTATTACGGGCGATATTACACAGGTCGATTTGCCTGCAAAACAAAAATCGGGGCTTATCCTCATTCAGGAAATTTTGACCGGAATCGAAGGAATCGACTTTATTTATCTGAGTGATCGCGATGTGGTTCGTCATCGCCTTGTGAGGGAAATTATTAAAGCGTACGACGCCTACGATCAGACTGCGGAAACGAATACCGCTAAAGAACCAGTTCAAATGGCTGTTTCGGCGCAAGAATCCAAGCATCCCGAAATCTCTGAAAGTTCAATTGATTAAAATGCAAATATTTAAACGGAAAAAATCAGTAAGCTCTTCCACTAAATCTTCCGGTGCGTCCGAAAAATCATCCGACGAGGATGGCTCGTGGTTATCGCGCTATAAAACTCAGATTATTATTCTTCTGGTTTTTGTTGTTCTATCGACACTCTTTTTCCCTTCGCTGAACTTTAACCAATATCGTAATTTGCGCCCCGGAACCATTGCCGATCGCAATATCGTTGCCCCGTTTACCTATTACATTTATAAAAGTGATCAGGAGCTCAAACGTGATCGGGAGGAGGCGAAGCGTCGGGTTCTTCCAATATTCCATGTGGATCACAAGGTTGCCGACGCAGAATTGGATCGTCTGAACCGCTTTTTTGATGAGATTCACCTTCTTGCAACTTCCGGTGTTTCAGATACGATCCGCATAATCGAGATTTTGAGCTTTTGCCATCGGGAGCAGATTGTTTTAACGGATAGTGAAGCCAGATTTTTCTCAAAACCGGCCTCGAAATCTGGTGCAACCCTCAGGATCGGGTTTGAGAATGAAATTCGGCAAATTTTGCAGGACATCTATGCTATTGGCATTATTGATCAACCGAAGCAAAAAATCCGCGAAATCAATACACGAATCTATATCGAAGATTCTGATCAACATTTTGAAAAGAGCTTGAATTATATCTACGACCTCAAGGATGCACGAGAGCGCCTGCTTGAGAGATTACGTGCCAGGTACGGTGCCGCAAGGGATTCGATCCACGCCGCTTATTCGCTGCTGTACTCGCTTACCAAACCCAATATTATTTACGACGAGAAGAAAACAAGCCAACTGATTCAGGAAGCGATTAGCGGCGTTCCTCTTGTGAAAGGTCGGGTTTTGAAAGGAGAGACGATTATTCAAAAGCATCAGCGCATTACTCAGGAACAGATTGATGCTCTGCGCTCTCTTGAGAAGGCAAAAGCTGATAAAAATGCGAATAATCCTCTCTGGCAACTGTTTGCTTTTTATCTGGGAATATTTTTCTTTATTTTGTTGGCTCTTTTTCCGCTGGTGAGTTTTGTCTTTGTGTATCGTCCCAAAATCTTCAAAAACGACAGTTCCCTAATCATGATTTTCGGATCGATGTTGTTGGTTATTATTGTGGCGTTCTTTATTGAAAATTATGGTCTCACACGCTATCTTGTACCCGTAGCGGTTGTTCCAATGATGATCACCTATTATTTTGACAATCGGGTCGCTCTGCTTGCCGGATTCTCGCTAAGCATGATTGTGGCAGGACTGTTTGGGAACGACTACAGTTTACTGGTTATTTCAATTTTTGTTTCTGCGGTTGCCGTGGTCAGCGTGGGGGTTTTTCGGAGCCGCAAACGCCTTACAAATTCGGTGTTTTTTTTGAGTGCGGCCTATTTTCTTTCACTTGCATTTCTGGGTCTTTCTCAACAAATTGTTTTCTCTGAGCTGGTAAAAGATTGGGTCGGCGGATTGATTAATGGAGTGCTTGCAGCGGTTTTAACCTATGGTCTTTTGCTTGCTTTCGATTCTATTTTTGATGTTTGTTCGGAGTACAAATTAATTGAATTAAGCGATTTAAATCATCCGTTGCTCAAAATGCTGGCCGTGCGTGCCCCGGGAACCTACAACCACAGTATTGTGGTGAGTAATTTGGCAGAGGCGGCGGCAGAAGAAATTCGTGCCAACACTCTTTTGGCGAAGGTAGGTGCCTATTATCACGACATTGGCAAAATGTACATGCCGGAGTATTTTATTGAAAACCAGCGGCTTGGCAAAAACCCCCATGAGAATCTGGCGCCAAGAATCAGCAGTTTGATTCTTCAAAATCATGTCAAGAAGGGGATTGAATTTGCGAATCAGTACCATTTACCATCGACTATTAAGGATTTTATTCTTCAGCACCATGGTACGTCTCTGATGAAATATTTTTATGAAAAAGCGCTTACTCAGAGCAAAGGGGTACCTGTGAACGAAGCTGATTTTCGGTATCAGGGCGTGAAACCACAGACTCGCGAAACCGGAATTCTAATGTTATCCGACACGGTTGAGGCTCTTTCACGCTCCATTCGGGAAGTAAATATGAGTAAGGTCAAAAATGCGATTCATTCTGTAATAAAAGAGAAGTTTGAAGAGGGACAATTGGACGAATGCCCGTTGACCATAAGAGAGCTTCGAAAAATCGGGGGAGCCTTTGAAAAGATTTTGGTAGGTGTTTATCATGAACGCATTGAATATCCGGGACAGGAGAAAATGCTTTCTGGGAAGAAATCGACAAATCCTGCAGTGAAGTTAGAAAAATCGAAAGAAAATTTGCCCGGGAAGAAAGGTGCGAAAACTGAAAGTCAAAGTATTCAAAAATAATTTTCGAATTCCGCTCAAACGACTGGAGATCAAAAAAATAGTGAAAACCGTGGTTGGTGAGGAATCACCCGAATTGGATGGGGAGATCTCCGTTATTTTTTTGTCGGATCCCTCGATTCAGGAAATTAATCGTTCGTTTCTCAATCACGATTATCCAACAGACGTAATTGCCTTCAATCTGGAAGATGTTCCCGGGAAGACAGTGGAGGGTGAGGTTTATGTTGGTTTTGAGCGTGCCCGGGAACAGTCCCGTGAATTTGGCGCTTCTTATTCGGAAGAACTTCGTCGACTGGTAATTCACGGAGTATTGCACCTGTTGGGTTGGGAGGATGACACTCCCGAAAAAAAACAGCAAATGGCCGCAAGAGAAGATAATTTTCTTGCAAAAATCCTGAACGAATATGGAGGATAGTGGGCTACTTGGACACATCATACGTAATTTTTAGCGGAGTTTTTGTTCTTTTATTGGCTTTGTCGGCCTTCTTCTCCGGTACGGAGACCGCTTTTTTTGCCATTAGCAAAATTGATTTTGCCAAACTTAAAGAAGAGCACACGACGTCGGCAAAAAGGATTGTCCGTCTTCTGAATGATCAGCGCAAACTGCTGATCACCATCCTCACTGGAAATACACTTGTTAATATCGGATCGGCCGTTATTGCAACTATTTTAACCGTAAAATTGATTCAACAGTACCATCTCAGCGAAACCTGGAGCATGTTTATTGAGGTGGTGGTTGTGACCTTCTTAATTTTAATTTTCGGGGAAATTACTCCAAAAGTGGCTGCTGTCAAGCGACCGGTGGCATTTGCGCGAAAAGTCGTTTTCTGGATCGATCTGATTTATCTGGTATTTTATCCGATTTCCGCTTCTTTGGAACGATTCACACTTTTTTTCTCCAGGGTTTTTCATCTTGAAAAAAAAGAACATTTTTTATCTGAGGATGAATTAAAGACTTTAATTGAGTTAGGGGAGGAAAAGGGCACGATCCAGGAAGAAGAAAAAGAGATGATTGACTCGATTTTTGAGTTTGGCGAAACAACCGTCCGCGAAATAATGCTGCCTCGAATTGATATGGTTTGTGTAGAAGTTTCAACTCCTATTGAGGAATTAATTGAACTTATTCAAAAGGAAGGGCATTCTCGCATTCCCGTTTATGAAGAACGAATCGATAATATTGTAGGTATTATTCACGCCAAAGATCTTATCCCCTTTTTGGCGAATTCACAAAAAGTGTCCGATCTTAGAAAGTTAGCGCGTCCTGCTTATTTTATTCCCGAAAGCAAAAAGATTGATGATCTCCTTCGGGAATTTCAGCAGGAAAAAGTACACATGGCCATCGTTGTAGATGAATATGGCGGCACAGCCGGATTGGTTACGCTGGAAGATGTGATCGAGGAGATTGTCGGGGAAATTCAGGATGAATACGACCGGGAACAGCCGCTTTTCAAAAAAATTGCCGAAAATATCTGGCTGGTTGATGCCAAAATCGACATCTCGGAATTTAACGAAACGTTTCCCGAACCCCTTCCTGAAGATGAGGATTACGAGTCGCTTGGGGGATTCATCTTTGATATCACCGGAGATGTTCCGGCGGAACATGAGGTTATTCAGTGGAACCATTATAAATTCCAAATTGAAAAATTAGAGGGTCAGCGCATTGCTGAGGTTAAAGTGATTTATTTACCTCCCGAAACCTAAATTCGGTTATTGTGGCCAAAGGATGAAATTTTGTTGATCGGAATTCTAAAACGCTATCTTAAAAATATTGCGGAAACATCTGTCCGCGGCGATGCCCGGGAGGAAAGTTATTACAAACATCTCGATGAGTTAATTAAACAATACGCTGAAATTCAGCAGATC
>Ga0114934_10003068_pt1 | contig 10494 bp, 8 predicted proteins | sample 4SBtaG_2_FD_99695 | JGI IMG/M metagenome (GOLD analysis project Ga0114934, IMG submission 99695) | Deep subsurface microbial communities from Kolumbo volcano to uncover new lineages of life (NeLLi) - 4SBTROV10_white metaG | ecosystem: Environmental > Aquatic > Marine > Volcanic ...
AATGATTGGAAAAAAACTTTTGAATCATTACTTTTTGTTAATTTATCCTTTTTAAAATCATATTGCATCAAAACATTTGCCTTGGCACCTGGCAAAATCTCAGCTATTTGAAAAGTTCTTCTAGTACCTGTTCGTCTATTTCTAAACTGAACAATAATCAAAGATATCGCAGGCAACATTATTTTAGGAACCTCAATAGGGGGATTAGTAAGTCTCTCACAAGCCTCTTCTGCCGTGTTAGAGTGAAAAGTGGCATAAACTGAGTGCCCTGTGTGAATAGCTTCAAACAAAGTCTCTGCTTCTTTTTTTCTTCTAACTTCTCCTACTAAAATCCTGTCCGGCCTCATTCTAAGACTATTAACTAATAAGTCTTCCATAGAAATTTCTCCTCTTCCTTCTGCATTTTTTAAACGAGTATTCATAGGTATCCAATGAAGAAATCTCGGCAATTTTATTTCTCTAGTATCTTCTATAGATATTATTCTTTGATTAGGGGGGAAAAAGTTAGCAAAACAATTTAATGCACTAGTCTTACCAGAAGCAGTACCCCCTGCGATTATTGCAGATAATTCATAATGCATAGCCATCCAAATCCAAGCCGCTGCTTCTGAACTAATCGTCTCACTCCTTACTAATCGAGTTATCGTCCAAGGATCCTTAGAAAACTTTCTAATAGTTATGGTGTTACCACGAGTAGAAATAGGCATTAAAGTAGCATTAACTCTGTCTCCTTCATCAAGATGAGCATCCAACAAAGGTTCCAAAACACTTATTTGACGACCAATCTTCCTACCAATCATGGCTGCGTAGTGTTTAATATTCTCTTCATCCTTAAGAAAAACATTTGTTTTTAACCAACCATGATCTTTGTGATAAACCCAAACAGGTTCAGAAGCTTCATTAACACAAACCTCCTCTAAAAATGAATCGCCCATAACTAATTCTATATTTCCTAACCCCAGACTTCTAATCATTAAATAACTAGAAAGAAAACCTTTAGTATTATCATCAACATCAGGAAAATATCTATCAATTAAATCCTGTATCTTCTCTTCAAATCGTTCTTCAATTTTATTAACTTGTTTTGGATCTAATAAATCTGCGACTCCCAAATTAACTTTTTTAATTAATTCGTGCCTAATTTTTTCTAATAAGAACTCGGTAGTTCGAGAAATACTACTAATAGTTAATTCATAAATTGGAACAAATTCTCCTTTAACTCGTTTTATCACTATGTTAATAGGAATGCTATTTGACAAATATTCATATTTATCTAATTCAACTTGCCCAGAAGCTTCTAATTGTTTGTTAAGTTTTTTAACATCAACAACCCGAGAAGACTGCTTAGAAGATTGTTTAGAAGAACTCGAAAAAGAATGTCGAGAAGAACTAGGAGAAGAATGTGGGGAAGAATGTGGGGAAGAACTAAGAGAAGAATGTGAAGAAGAACGAGTTTTTTTACTATGAACACCAACATTAACCTTTTTGTTTTGTTTCACAACAACCTTCTTGCTCTTGTTTAAACTTTTGTTTTTTGATAATTTTTTCTTAACAACCATTCTCATCAACCCTTATTCACTAATCACTTTTTTTAATCTCTCAACACCTTTCTTAAACAAAGTTCTTTTCTTTAAAAACCCTTTATAACTAGCCTCTAATTCTTGAACTTGTTTATTAACACTCTTATTAGTTTTTAATAAATTAAAAGCCTCTGCTTTTTTCTTTAAAGTCGTTAAATCTTGCTCCATTTCGTTCTTACTCTTTTCAAGATCTAATAATATTTGCTCTGTCTTTTCTCTCTTCTTAAAAAAGACATCAAACTTTCTAAAAATTTCATCACCTTGTTCTTCATACTTAGAAATCTTATTCTTCTTATCTTTAACCTTTTCAAGAATGCTATCTTGTATTTTCAAAATTTTTTCCTTATGCTTATCTGAAGCTTTAATTAATGGTTCTAACTCCTTCTTACTTTTATACTCTAATTCTTTTTCAATTTGTCTAGCTAATTCCCTAAGCCTCTGAAGCCTATACTGATCCTCATTTATGCCTTTTTCTTCAATCGAAAGATTGTCATTAACAGATTCAACTATTCCTTTCAAAGCACCCAAACGAATTTTTAAACCATCCTCTTTCTTTTTCAAAACATCAACTGCTTTTAATTTTAAATCAAGCTTGTCTTCTTGAGATTTAATATCCCCTGTTAATTGTTCATACCTCTTTTCTTCTGACAACAACTTATTATGAACTTGCTCAACCATTTTTTCATAATCAAGTCTTTGCTTCATAATATCAGAATCCATTGATCTTTTCAAACTTTCATAATGTCTAAGCTCATCTAATTCGTGTTTAACATCAGAAATTTCTCCACCAATATCATCTTTTAACTCGTTATAAGCAGTTTTTATCTCTTCAAACCTAGATGTTTCATTTGTGAGGTGTTGCAAAGTAGTGTCTACTTTTCTAATAAAAGCTTCTTTTTTATCTTTATACTGATCCTTTTTTCTTTCAACATCTTGCTTAGTCAACTTTTTTTCAACAAGATAAGTTTTTGATAAACTATACTCCACACTAATAATCTTTTCTTCTTCTAAAAACTCTGCCCACTCCTGAATTACATCTTTTGAAACCCCTAATTCTTTTGAAGCATCATCCACAGAAATTTTCTTTTTATCAAGAACTAATTCTACTAATTTATCAACACCTGTCTTGATCTTACTCATAACTTCACCTCTTAAAAAAAAGATTTAAGGAATTAAAAAGGAATTAAAAAAATGTTAAAAAAACATTAAAAAATCAAAAAATGTTGAAAAAATGTTGAAAAGTCATTATTTTTTCTCAAAATTTGTGGCCACACTTTTCACAAGTCTTTCTTCCTCTAAAATTTTTATGACCACACTTCTTACACTTCTTCTTAGTTCCTAAGAAGCCTATTATTACTAAAAGAACCAACAACACTAAGATATAAATTGCAGTATTACTAGTTTGTGATCTGAAAGCAAATGTTCCTTCTGTTAATTTAATTAAAGCTATTTCTCGTTCACCATAATAAGCCCTAACTTTAATCTCTGGATTATCAACAAAATCCTCCTCTGATAATTCTATCTTTACAGGCACCTTAATAGTTTTTCCTTTCTTAATCAATTCTACTTTGTTAGCACCAACAGTTATTACTTCTCCATTCACAACTAAATCAACTAGTTCAACATTAACAAAAGCGTCCACCTGACCAGTGTTTTCAATAGTTACAAAAAATTGTTTTTTAGACTTATCATAAACAAGATCTTTTATTTTAATTTGAGAATCATCCAACACCTCTATAGAATCAATATTAAATGTTCCTTCTAAAGTATAATCCATACTCTTCGGTCCTTCACCAAAAATCACAAATAAATCTGCACTTAAATTTTCTCCTAAAAGATTTAATTCATCACCATTTGTATCATATTTATAAATAATAGTTTTATAGTTGTTACCATCAATAAAAATTGCGTCTTCATCACCAGTTACTTTAGTCGTCCCACCATCTTTAATTGTTAAAGTTGATTTAAAATAAATTGCTTGTTCAACATTGTTCTTATAAGTCACTTCCAAAGAACGAGTTGCCTTATTATAAACTATGCTTTGAATAGACAATGATAAATCATATTTGGGCATTGGGAACCTATCTAAATCTTCAACTTTAGAAATCGCCCCTTCTGGCTGTCTTGCTCCTTGAGCAAACTTTACAAAAACACTTATTCCTAGCTCCCGCCTTATAGTTGTTGCAGTACCCACTAACTCATTACCAATAAGAACACCAACCTCTATTTTTGAATTCTTAATATAATCCTTAACTATTTGTGGAACATTTGCTCGACCAATAAAAACAACTGGGTTATCGCCCAACAACATACTAGCCTCTAAAAATTCTCCGTTCGTAAGAATTACTTGTTTAGTATTAACAATCTTAAAATATTCATCTACTATTGCTAAATTATTATCAAACCTGTCCCCTTTATTAATAATCTCAGGATTAAACCTTTGAAGAGCTTGTTTTACCGCCCTGTCTAATTGACCAAACAATATTAATTTTTCTACTCCTCGAGAATCCAATAAATTCACAATTGAATTTATGTTTCTTGAATCCGCAAACAAGACATAAGAATTGCTAGCGACAGCATATGGACCTGCGCTTAAAGCATTATAACCATAAGAAGAATCTATTATTATAAATTTTTTAATATCTGTAAGCTCTTCTGCTAATTGAAAATTCATATCAGTATACCTTTTCTCTTCAACATTAGGAAAATTTCTGCTCTCAATAACAGACTTATAACCAACCACATAAGGTGCTTTCCTACTACTAAGAACCCTTACATTATCAGTTTTAGAAATAGCATTTAAAACCAATATTCCTGCTTTAGTACTTGTTAAAAAATTATTTTTTATTTTTTGTAAATTAGAAAAAATCATTCCAGAATAAACATCCTTCCAATCCTTACTATTTATAATTACATGATCCTCTGCTAAAACAAAAGTAGGAGTTAAAAAGACCAATAAAATGAATATTATTATCAATGTTGTTTTTTTCAAGAGTGTCCACCTCACTTACCTGTTTTTCTTGGAGGAGGAGGACTATATAAAAGTTTCTAATTTAAAAAACCCATTTCTTGAGGAAAAGTTTAAAAAAGAAAAAGAGAAATATTTTTTATTATGAAAATTAATAGAGAGGAATTAAAAGCCAAGGGTTGGTCTGAGCAAGAAATAGAAAAAGTTCTCAGAATAATTAGGGAATCTGATGAAAATAAAGCATTTCACATTTCTTTTCTTGAAAAGTTTTTGTTTTGGTCGTTGTTATTGTTGAGCATAACAGGCATTTTTGCTATTAATATTTACATATTGCCTTTGTTAATAATTTTTAATAATTTTGTTGATATCTTGGTTTTGTTGCTTTTAGGAATTTGTTTAGGTTCATTTATTAGTTTTATCCTTAACGATCTTGAATGGCTTGGTTTCAAGCATCATTTGTTGACCTTATCCTTGTTGCCAATTATTAGTGTATTAACTCTTTTTTTCACAACAAAAACCATTAATTTAGAGTTGCCTTTTTCTCAAACGTTTAGTTTAGGATTAATTTTTTCTCTGGGTTTGTTATTTCCTTATTTTGTGTTTTTATTAATAAAAAAAAATAAAAATGATTTTATTAAAAAAATAAACAAAAATAATAATAAAAACTAAGAGAAAAAAGAAGAAAAAAAGAAGAAAAAATAACAACAACAATAATAAATAGGACAATATAAATAAATTAAACAAATGAATTTTAGGTATTCAAAATGAATAAATTAGTTGATTGGACAGAAATTTATCTGACTTACGCAGATGTATTAAAAAAACAAATAATTAATTTAAAAAAAAACAATAATTCTTTTTTTGTAGAGAAGAATGTAGAACGAGAAAAGGTTTTTGAAACTATTTTTTGTTTTGAAAAATTAAATAAAAATAATTTAAAAAAAATTAAAGAACACCAAAATACTGATTCATCAAATACTAATTCATCGATAAAGACCAAAATGATTGTTGTAACTATTAATGATAAAGAAAACACAATTTTTCTAGCTAATAATTGGTCTTGGTTTAAAAAACAAAAAAATTTATCTTTATTTTTTGTTAATCTTAAAAAAAATGAAAAATGGGCTATTAATCCTTATACTCATGACCTGATAAGTGATGAAAAATTCTTAAAAGAAGGATTGTTATCCTTATATGAATCAATTCTATGAATCAATTCTTTAAAAAGTTTAAAAAGTAGAGAAAAAAACAAAATTGAAGAAAAACATTATTTTCTATATGGAAATAAATATCAATAATCTTTATAAATGACTTATTTAACCAAACTAACAAAACCTTTAATCCTCCAAGAAAGCTCGAGGATTGGCAGCCAAAAAGCTGAGCAATGGGTAATAAAAATTGCAGAATGAAAATAATTATTCTGTACTTTTGTAATTTTTGTAATAAGAACAAATAACAATAAATGGTTTAAAAAACAACTAAAAAATCAAAAACCCCGCCACAAGCGAGGGGGTATGTTTAGTTACACAAAACATACTCCTTTGAATGCAGCGAGATTTTTGGTGTGACGCTTATCTCCGCCACAATCGACGGAGTATAAGTGTAACAATCAAAAACCAAGTGGTGAATAAAATGAATGAAAGAGAAGAACACAAAGAAAACATGAAAGAAGACATAAAGGAAGAAAAAAAAGAAGAAAAAGAAGAAATTAAAAAAGAAGAAATTAAAGAAACTCTAGAAAAAAACAAAATTGTTGAAGAAGAAAAAAAAGAAAAAACAGAAGACAAAATTGAAGAAAAAGACCTAAGAGAACAAGATCTTTTAGTACCTAATGAAGAATACTTAAAAGCAGGAATTCACATAGGAACAAAATTCAAAACATCATACATGAAAAAATTCATTTACAAAACTAGACCAGACGGCCTAACAGTATTAGACATACAAAAAATAGATGAAAGAATAAAAATAGCAATCAATATGCTCTCACAATACGATCCTAAAGACATATTATTAATTAGTAGAAGAGAAAATGGTTGGAAACCAATAAAACTAATGGCTAAATTATTAGGAACAAAAGTCTTTGCAGGAAGATACCCGCCAGGAGTTATGACTAATCCTAGCTTAAAAAACTTTGTAGAAGCAAAAATCATGTTAGTAACTGATGCTTGGCCAGATAGAAATGCTATAACAGACGCACTAAAAATAGGAACACCTGTAATTGCACTATGTGATACCAACAATCAAACAAACAACATAGACTTTGTAGTTCCTTGCAATAACAAAGGTAAAAAATCCTTAGGCCTAGTATTTTGGGCTTTAACAAAAGGAATAATGGAAAAAAAAGGACTTATTAACAAAGGACAAGCGTTTGATTATAGTGTAGATGACTTCACAGAAGAATAAGAAAAAGGATCAAAAACCCATCAAAAAAAGCACATTAATAACAACATCAACATTATTATGTGCCATCAACATTTTTAATTTCTTCAATTCCTTCATCAGTAATTTTAAAATCAATTTGTTGCTCAGGTAAACTGCGATGCTTTCTTAAAATAACAGTCCTAGAATTATCGTCGTTCTTTCTCAATTCAATCAAACACTTACTACTATATCTAAGAATATCGCCACCAACCATTTTAATGCCTCGTTCTTTTTCAATATCTGCATAAACTTGATTAGTAACAATTATGGGAATCTTCTTCTTCCTAGCAATCTCAGTCAAGTAAGATAATTGTAAACCCAAATCCCGATTAACATTATAAACATCCTTATCCTTACCGAGCTCTAACCGATAAAGCATAGCCACACTATCAAGAATAATGGCTCCTATCTTATTAGTAACTAGCGTCCTAAGTCTTTCAAAAGCTTTTCTTTGTTCAGAAAAATTAACAGGTCTCAAAAAAATTGTTCTTTTAAGAATTTCATCATAATCTTTAGCCAATTGTTTAAACCTAGATAAAGAAAAATTTCCTTCAGTATCAATGAATAAAACCTTTTTACCCTGCAAATCAGGACTCTTGGCCAAAAGCAACAACAACAAATTTGTTTTACCAACTCCTGGAGAACCATAAATACAAGTAAGAACATCCTTTTCATAACCGCCTTCTAATAACCAATCAATAACTTCCGACCCAGAACTAATCTTGGTGTCTACTAATTCATCAGCAGTTATCTTAACCATAAAGAAAAGAGTTCATTATTCTTTAATAAAACTTATCTTAAAAAACCCGAAAAGAAAGTAAAAAAACGAAAAAATCTACGAAAAAATCATTGGCGTCACCCAAACTTCTAAAATAGCTGCAACAAATAATATTAACAAACTAAGCAATAATAAGTCTGCACTATCAAGAACTATGTGTTCAAACTTTTTAGTACCAAAATCATGTCTAATAACTGCGATTGAAATTATCCCCCCAGCCAACCCAGCAACAAAATAAGCAAGTATCTCTGGAACTCCGTGAATAACATATTTCATCAAACCCAAACTTATGACTGAAAAATAAGCTGTTACTTTAACCAAGCCCGCCTTGCCTGCCAAATCAACAACTCCTGTTCTCATAAAATTACCTATGGCCGCCCCTATTACAGAAGCATTCCAACTCAAAAGAAATATTGCTCCTGAACCATAAACAAAACTAAACAAAATACAAAAAATTAAAACCCTCACATTATTAAGAAATATCTTTGTAAAAGCAACTAATTGAACACTACCAAACCCTGTAACCCTAGAATTAATGCTTTGAATAACATCTCCTTGTGCACTAAACAAAACACTCAAAGTTGATTCGTTAACAAATAAATACCAAAAACTATAAGCAATAGTCATACCTACAAACAACCACATAAACGCCCTCAAAGCCTTCCAATGCTCTTTTAAAAGCCACTTTTCTTCCATACCTTCAATGTCTTTCTCTTCCTCATTCCTAATAACATTAAACATCAAGGGAACTGCCGCCATCGTGGATAAAAAAACCATTATCATACTGCTCTGAGTCTTAAAAATCCACGAAGCCAATATTATTCCAATAGAAGTATAAATCATTCCTAAAACTATTAATTTCCAAGGCTCTTTAGTTGCTTTACCCGGGCTTATTAAGGATTCTAAAACCATTTTATTATTTTCTTACACAATTCTCTTTATAAATCTAATCACGATAAAAGCCTATCAATAACAATATTAGACCTATTTATTTAGAAAGATTTATCTATTATAACTATTTTTAAAGTAAAATAATGGCTTTATTCAAAGAACAAAAAATAAAATATGGCTTCTTTAATTGTAAACAATCAAAAGAAGACCCAAAAGCATCCATCAACTTATTAAGAGAATTAGGAGTTGATTTAGTGGTATTAAAGGGCACAACTGATTCTGGTCACACACCAAAATATGCTGGTTACAAAGATTTAAAAGAAAAATGTATTGAACATAACAAAAAATTGTTTAAAAACCACGAGGTGATTGTTAGTAATTGTCCTCACTGCATAGAAATTTTTAAAAAAGAATACAATATAAAAGCAAAACATTTCTTTGAGATACTACAAGAAAACGCTCATAAAATTAGGTCTATTAATGGAATCAAAATTGATTACCAACACGCTTGCTACTTGAATAAAATAGGTATATCTAAAAAAAATGTTGAGAACTTCTTGAAAAAGATAGGTTTTTTAATAGAAAAATCTTTTGATGAATGTTGTGGTTCTGTAGCAGAAGATTTTGAAAGAAACTTCCCTAGCTTAGCAAATAATGTTTGTCAAAAAAACATAAAAACAGATTCATTAATAATTAGTTTATGTCCTTTTAGTGTGTCTATGATGAAAAAAAACGGTTTAAAAGCAACAGAGCTAGGAGACTTACTAAATGAAATATGAGTAATAAATAATAGAAGAATGATAAAATAATTAATATAAAAATAATTAATAGAAAGAAAACAATAGAAAGGAAAACAAAAAATGCGTTTATTAAAAAGAATAGTTGGAGAAGAATTTGCTTTTGATGATGAAGAAAGCCTTAATGCTTACTCTTATGATTGCTCGTCAATAAAAATAAAACCCCAAACAGTTCTTTTACCAAATAATGTTGAACAATTAAGAAGAATAATTGTTCACGCAAACCAACATAAAACCCCAATTAGTATTAGAGGAAATGGATCTGGAAATAGGGGCGGTTGTTTAGGTAAAGGAATAATAATTTGTATGAAAAGATTTAATAGAATAATAAAGTTAGACACAAAAACACCTTATATAGAAGTACAAGGAGGAGTAACAGTTTCTGCTCTAAACAAAGTGCTAAAAAAAAACGGTTTTGAACTTCCTCTAAACCCAAACAACACATCAACTTCAATTGGAAGTTTTATTGTTAGAAATGGTTCTAGCGAAGAATCTTACAAATACGGACGAGTTATAGACTTATTAAAACAAATAACTTATATTGATGGAACAGGCAAATATAATTCTTATAATAAAAAAGAAGATTTTAAAAAAATTGTGTCTTGGGAAGGAAATACAGGAATAGTTATTAGTGTCAAGTTAAAAATAATAAAAATTTCTGCTGAAAAAAATAATACTTTAGATTTAATCCCTTTTGAAAATAATCTTGAATTAATGAAAAAATTTTCTTTATTAAAAAAAAGAGAAGACATAATTTCTATTGAATATTTAAACAAAAAATGTTCTAAAATTATTGATCTTAAAGAAAATCCTCATCTAATAATTCTTTATAATGGTGATAAAGGCTCTTACAAAGACTTATTTAAAATAAAAGAAATATTAGAAGTAAGGAAAAAATTTCATTTAATTTTGTGGCAAAAAAATTATAGGTTTATAGATGATTTTAGTATTAAAAAAAATAATTTTTTTGAATTAATGAAGTTTTGTGATGAAAAAGAAATCCCTTGCTATGGTAGTTTAGGAACTGAATTATTTAACTGTGGTTTTACAAATGAAAAA
>Ga0114934_10003069_pt1 | contig 10490 bp, 10 predicted proteins | sample 4SBtaG_2_FD_99695 | JGI IMG/M metagenome (GOLD analysis project Ga0114934, IMG submission 99695) | Deep subsurface microbial communities from Kolumbo volcano to uncover new lineages of life (NeLLi) - 4SBTROV10_white metaG | ecosystem: Environmental > Aquatic > Marine > Volcanic ...
TATATCAATTCCTGGACTTAAAATTATAAAATCTACTTCATCAATTTTTTTGTTAAAAAAACTTATTTTATTTTGTTGGCAGTATTATTAAGCTTTGGTGAAACAGCGCAGAACAATACTGACAAATTGATTATGAAAACCTATGAACCGGGGTTTTATCAAAATGTAATTTTACGCGACATTCAACACGTAAAAGAAAAACAACAAACCAAAGAGACTTTTAAATATCCAGAAATGGATCAAAAAGGTATGGATTTACCAAACAAAGTAAGTTTATACAAGTCTGTTTGGTACAATCCGCCTATTTCTCAAGGAAACGCAGGTACTTGCTGGTGTTATTCAACAACATCGTTCCTTGAATCTGATTTGAACAGAATGTATGGTATCAAAGTAAAATTGTCAGAACCATATACAGTTTACTGGGAATACATTGAAAAGGCAAAAGAATATGTCAGAACAAGAGGCAAATCAAATTTTGACGAAGGCTCAGAATCAAACGCTGTTACAAGAATAATGAAACAATACGGATGTGTTCCACGTTCCGAATACAACGGACTTTTGAACGGATTGCAATATCCAAATCATGCTGAAATGTTCAAAGAAATGAATAATTTCCTAAAATCAGTAAAGCAAAATAATATTTGGAATGAAAACTTTGTTGTTGAAACAATCAAGTCTATTGAAAATAAATATATTGGCGAACCACCTACAGAATTTACAGTTGATGGAAAGAAATATACTCCAATGACATATATGAAAGACTATTTGAAACTTAATCCTGATGATTATGTTGACTTTATTTCTTTGAAAGAAGCACCTTATTGGACACAAATGGAATACAAAGTGCCTGACAACTGGTGGCATAGCAAAGATTACTATAATGTACCTCTTGATGTTTTTATGGATATTATCGATAATGCTATAAAAGACGGTTACAGCGTTGCTATTGGCGGAGATGTATCAGAACCCGGATTTAGCCGTGAAACACAATGTGCAGTTATTCCAAGTTTCGACATTCCTCAAGATTATATCAATGAAGATGCACGTCAAATGCGTTTTTCAAATGAATCAACAACAGATGACCACGGAATGCATTTGGTTGGCTATACTACTTACAAAGGCAACAAATGGTATCTAATAAAAGACTCAAGCTCTGGTTCAAGAAACAATGACCCTAATGCTCCTGAATTTGGATATTATTTCTTCAGAGCTGATTATATTAAGCTGAAAATGATGGACTTTATGATTCATAAATCAGCAGTAGAAAAATACTTGAAAAAATTTGAATAGACGATATTAGTAGCAAATAAAAAAGCCACAAATTCAAAAATTGTGGCTTTTTTGTATCTAATAAAAATAATTATGCATAATTTAAAAACTGATTTACAAGTTCTCCAATTTCATCTGTTTTGCCATACAATCTTTCACTCAAATCTTTATCATTATATTCTTTCAGTTTCTTAGCAAAATTTTCTATAGTTTTCGGAGGGAAAACATTTCCTTGTATATAAAAATCTTTTTCTTTCAATAGTTCGTCGGCTGACTCAAAACAAGAAGCAGGAAGATGATCAAGTTTTTCGATAATATGCTTATTTTCTTCTTTGAATATATTTACTTCAATTTTCAAATCTTCAGCAATCTTCAAAGCATCTTTACGCTCTATTCCATATTGCATTGCCATAATCATACCTGCCAGCAAATGGTAAATATCAGCAGAGCCATCAGGAACACGGAATTCGGCAGTCTGTTTTCCGGGAATATATGGGACATCAGCAATTTCATAGGGTTGATTTGCATCTTTTATCATATTTGTTTTTGCAACCCATCCGAGTGGAATACGAACGAGTGCCGAACGATTTGTTTCGCCCCAGCAAATATTTGTTGGTGCTTCCTGATGAGGCACTAATCTAAGATAAGATGTAGGTACTGTATTTCCAAAAGCAGTAAGTGATTTAGCTTTTAGCAATAATCCTGCTATAGATTTTAGTGCGATTTCACTAAGTTTGTCATTTTCAATCATAAGATTTTTTCCTTCCAAATCTGTTATCATATAATGTACGTGAAGACCGCTTCCTGCTTTTCCTACAGTGATTTTAGGAGCCCAACTAATGTCTACACCATATTTAAAAGCAAGATTTCTAAGAATCCATTTTGCAAGAATAATCTGGTCAGCTGCCTGATCTACTTCTGCAGGGTTGAATTCTATTTCGTGTTGTTCGTAATATTTGTCATCAGTAGTAAAATTTCCAACTTCAGAGTGTGCGTATTTTATTTTTCCACCACACTGAGCAATCAAGCGCATAGCCTCTACTCTCAAGTGCTCAAACTTTGCAAAAGGTTTTGAACCGTGATATCCGCGTTGATCTGTTGCAGGGTATCTTTCATTTGCTTCGCTATCTGAAATAATGTAATATTCAAGCTCAAACAATGCTTTTACATTGTATCCAAGCTCTTTTCTTATTCTTGTAATTGCTTTTTTCAAAACATTTTCAGGTGCATTTTCCAGAGGAGTACCAAATTTTGAATAATAAGAACAAAACATATCTATTGTTGGTACATCAGAAAATGGATTTACAAAGGCAGTTTTGAATCTTGGTATCACGTATAAGTCGCTCGACGATGCATCAACAAAGTCGAAAAGACTCGAACCGTCAACTCTTTCTCCTGTTGAAAGTATCGATTCAAGATATTCACGCGAGGTTATTACAAAATTTAAAGTTTTTAGCTTTCCATCACCACCAACGTAATGGAAATTTACCTGTTCAATTTCGTTTTCTTCTATAAAACGGATAATGTCGTGTCTTGTAAACTCTTTAGCTGGTTTTCTAAGATATTTAACCAGTTTGTTGGGGTTTAATGCTACTTCGTATTCTCTCATTTTTTTTTACGAAAATAGATTAAAAATTTTGAACTTAAAAGAATTTATATCATTTATGTAAATTTAAAAAAAACGTTATTTTTATTTCAATTTTCTAAATCTAACAATTAAATATCCTATCAGCAACTAATTCGGGAGTATCTGTTTGGATATCTATCAAACAAACATCTACAATTCCATAACTTTTAATTAGAGTATCAACATATTTTTGTCTAACTGTCCAAATCTGTATTTTATTTGGAGTATTAAATAATTTTTCGATAATATTATACCAGCCTTGATTCTGAACTTCTAACATTCCAACCTCATCAATCATAAAAAAGTCTGATTTATCAATATTTTTATTTATTATTTCCTCACCAAAACTAATAGCTTCTTTATTGAAATAAAATTTACCAAATTTAAGATTTGTCTTAATATATTTATTTGCAAGTTCAATTTTTTCATTTGTCTCAATATCAGCCAATTCGAACTTTGTTCTTTCATTATTTTCAAAAACACCTAGAGAAAGAAAACCACTTATCTTTACTTTCTTTTTAAACAATATTTCTGTTAATTGCTTGGCAAAATTAGTTTTACCTGCTTCTTTATCTCCTGTTATAATTATCACTTTTCTTCTGAGTTCATAAAAATTCATTTTTTCGTATAGTTCCTCTGCTGTACTTGTAATTTTTCCAAAAACGCTAACAGGATTTTTAATAATAGTTTTAAAATTCAAATTATATTTTGTTATTGCTGGTAAAATTGAAAAAGATAGTTCAAGGGATAGATAAAGATTACGCAAACCTCTTCTGAACAATAATGCTTTTATCAATGGATTACGCAATTCGGCACTAATAGCTGTAAATCCAAACAACAGGATTATCATGCGATAAATCATATTCATACCTACTTCAAGACCTTGCTTATCAAACATAGAAGATTTATTCAGTCCATTATAAAAAAATACAGAAATAATCAACAATAAAAATGCCTGTATCCAAATACCGGGTTTCATAAATCTCCTCAACTTATTTCTATAACGCAAAAAGCCGAATAAAACCAGAGCAATAGTTACAACAGAAGAAACTATTAAATTATTTGAATTAGTAATTATGAAGCCAACAACTATGTAAACAAATATTAAAATAAGAAAAATAACTGAAAAATGTTCATCTTCATTTTCTTTATATTCTTTATAAGGCTTTTTTGTAGATGACAATTTGCTTATTTCACTATTCTTTGTGCTGGTTTTCATAGCTTTTTTTGAAACTATTATTCCAAAAAATGCAGTAAAAATTCCCAAAACCATATATATCAAACTAAGCAATAAAAATGCTTTTGTAAAAGATACATTCTCAATATTAAGTTGTTTAATAATAAAATCGTACATATTCTTGGTAATCCGAACAAGATTCCAACCATATAATATCAACCATGTTAAAATTTTATGTATCAACACGCTGTACAAAAGACCAATAGATGCCACAGTGTATGAAATCCAGTTGTGACCAAGAAAGAAAACAACAACTTCAAAAATTAATGCTTCAAAAAATATTGCAGTCATAGGTCCTATTAATACTGCACTCGGCGAAATAGACTTCATCAACGCTGCAATAATTCCAGCACGAAGAATTACTCCTCTTTCTTGCCATTGATATGCAAAGAGAATCATCAGTACACCGGCAATAATTGTCAAAATCGTTCCCGACATTGGAAATCGAATATTGTGCAGAAAACTACCAAGAATAATTTCAAAACTAGCCCATATACTACCGACAATAGAAGCTAATAACCACTTATTATTTACTGAATAAATCTTTTTTTCCATTAACTATTCTCTTCTCAAAACAACTTTTTTACCATATTTCAAAAATTTGCGTGTACCCAAACCATCTTTTACAGCATCTGAAACTTTATTATCATACGGTTCGAAAATGCTGCCAAAAATAGCTTTTACATTTTGAAATTTAAAAAAATATTCGTTCAATATCGAGGAAGGACCAAGAATAAACACATCTCCCGATGTATTTTCAATTATTTCATTAAAAGTTTTATTAAAAATCGAAGTAGCAGTAAGTATCACACAATCAGCCTTTTGCAAATATTCCTTTTGTTTTTCCAATGGTAAAGACACTTCCAAATCCCGAAAATCAAAAACAGAAACCTCAACATTCTTATTTTTCAGTCTTTCTACAATTGGATAAAAATAACCAATCATCACAATATTTCTGTAATCGTGAAAATCAATAATTTCTGCAATATCACCCGAGCCATAATTTTGTTGCTTAATGTTTAAAAGTGAATTATAATATGCTGTTAAAAATATTCTATCAGGAATACTCTTTAAATCAGGATTTTCAATATTCACATTACTTGTATCATTTCCCAAAACAGCACATACACCAATATTGCCTTCATTGTTCATTACAGCCAAATATCTCTCACCACTTTCTACAGTTTCTATTATATCCCTATTGTAGGGGAAAATCGTCATTATTTCATTGAGAATGTCCATTTTTGCTGCAAAGGTTAAAAAATTTTAATTAATTTTGACAATAAGGACTTTTTTTTAATTTTGTATCAAAGTATTTATATATTAAAAATTAAAGATATGGAATATACAGAACGCTTACAAAATGTATCTGTTTTAGGAGCTGCTGGTAAAATGGGAAGTGGCATTTTACTTTTGACAGCTCTAGAAATGGCAGATCTTAGTCTGCAACCCGAAAATAAAGGAAAACACTTTGTTTTAAATGCTATTGACGTTTGTTCAGAATGCCTTAACGGTCTTATTGAGTATGTAAAAACACAAGCTCTTAAGAATGGTGAGAAAAAAATCGTGTATATTAGAAAATTATACGCTGACAGAAAAGATTTAATCGAAAATCAAGAAATAATAGACCAATATGTTTGGGATGTTTTAAAAATTATCCGCCCTTCTACCAGACTTGAATCTGCTTATGATTCAAACATTGTTTTTGAAGCAGTTATTGAAAATCCAGATTTAAAAAACAAACTTCTTAGCCAAATTAAACAAAACGCATCAAAAGATGTTTGGTTTTTCTCAAATACTTCTTCGATTCCAATCACAGAACTCGACGAAGCTGCAGGTCTTGACGGACGTCTTATTGGTTTTCACTTTTACAACCCTCCTGCAATTCAAAAACTTGTCGAACTTATTCAAGGCAAAAAGACTCTTGAAGATTTGAAAACTTTTGCTTTGCAATATGCTAAAAAGCTAAGAAAAGTAGTTGTTGAATCAAACGATTTTGCAGGTTTCATCGGCAACGGACATTTTATGCGCGACGCACTTCACGCTATCAAAGAAGTTGAGAGACTTAGCAATGAAATGTCTTTCGTAGAAGCTCTTTATGCTATCAACAAAGTTTCACAGGAATATCTTGTTAGACCAATGGGAATTTTTCAACTTATTGACTACGTAGGTGTTGACGTTTGTCAATACATAATGAGCGTTATGAATCCTTATCTTGAAAACGAAGACCTTCACAGCTCTTTGCTTGACAAAATGATGGAAATGGGCGTAAAAGGAGGACAAAATAGCGATGGATCGCAAAAAAATGGATTTTTGAAATACGAAAAAGGCAAAATTGCAGGTATTTTCAACCCAGAAACTAAAGAATATGTTGCTATTGACAAAATTGCAGCTACTGTTGACTCAAAATTAGGTGCAATGCCTACAAATACAGTTGCTTGGAAATCAACTCTTAGGATGAAAAACAAAGATGAAGTTTTAGCAAAAATGTTTGAAGAAATTGCAGGAATGAATACTATGGGGGCAGAACTAGCAAAAACATATATGCAGGAATCTCGCAGAATCGGCCAATTGCTTGTTGATATGAATGTAGCAAAAAATGCTGATGATGTAAATACTGTAATGATGACAGGATTTTATCATGCTTATGGTCCTATAAACGATTATTTAAAATAAACCTTTTAAACAAAAAAAAATGAAACCAAGAAAAAAAATATACGTAACAGCAGGATATAATACAATTTCTTTGGGAACTGGCAGAAAAGAATTTAATCCCAAAAAAGAACGACCAGGTTTAGAACATTATATCAAAGAAGCAGGTCAGAATGTTTTGAAAAAAATAGGAGGAGCCCAAAATATTGATGAAAGCGTAATTTCAAACTTTATGGCAGGTCGATGGAACAAACAAGGTCATATTGGAGCATTAATACCATACATCGATGAAGGTCTAAGATTCAAACCCTCAACAAGAGTTGAATCAGCTTGCAGCTCAGGTTCTTTGGCACTTACAACAGCATTCAAATCTCTTTTGGCAGAAACTGCTAATGTAGTTTTAGCATTAGGAGTGGAAGTGCAAAACACAGTAAAAGCATTATACGGAGCAGATTATCTTGCTTTGGCAGGATGGTTCCAAAAAAGAAAAGAAGGACACGCTTATTTCTTCCCCGGACAATTCAGCGATAGAGCAGGAAAATATTACGAAAAATACGGCTACGAATACGCTCGAAAAGGGTTTGGCAGATGGTATAGAAATGCAATAGAAAATGCACGTCTCGACCCTACAGCTCAGGAATATCACAACAAAACTGAAGATTTAGAAGCACTTTATCACAAAGTAGAACCAAATGGAAAAAATTTTGTTGATCATCTTACTGTTTTTGACTGTTCAAAAGTTTCAGACGCTGCATCAGCAAATGTTGTTTGCTCTGAAGAAGGTTTGGCAAAACTAGGAATACCAAAAAATCAAGCAATAGAAGTAGTTTCGTGGGGACACGCTACAGATGATATCACAAAAGACCCTGACAATCCAGTGGAACTTACAGCATATAAACACGCAGCAGAAGAAGCTTTACGCGACGCAGGACTTACTATAAACGATATTGGTACAATCGAAACACACGACTGTTTCACAATTGCAGGTATTATTGCTGTTGAAATGCTTGGTCTAGCTAAACCCGGCGAAGGAGCTCAATATGTTTATGAAGGCAATACAGCTCGCGATGGTTATATGCCAATGAACACTACAGGCGGACTTATAGGTTGGGGACACCCAACAGGTGCTACTGGAGTTCACATGGCAAATACAATATGGCAGCAGCTCACTGAAAATGCAGGTGATGCTCAAATCAAAATTGACCCAAAACGTCCTTACGGAATGACTGTAAATATGGGTGGAGACGATAAGACCTTAGTTGCTGTTATATATAAGAGAGGCGAATAAAAAGGACTTGTTTATAGAAATAAATCAACCACTGATTCACGAACTTTTTGTTCAGGGGTTAGTGGTTTTTTGTTAAAAAAAATTGATTCTTGTGTTTCTTATAATAACGCAAAAAAAAATACATACTACGGTGTTTGTTTTAAACTCGTAAAAACAAGACTTTCCAACGTACCGACAGGCACTTGGAAACGTCAAAATCGGTATACTTGTTTCCCACCAGTCAGAGACTGGCGGTAACAAGTTTTTTTTTTAATTTTTTAGAATTTTATTCAAAAAAATGCTATATTTAAAACAAAAAATAAATATTATGAAACAAATATTAACAATTTCAATTCTATTACTCAGTTTTCTTTTCTACAATAAACAAAAAATTCAAGACAATGGAAATTCAAAATAGTAGCTATTCCACCACAGGCTACATAAAAGCAGACGGAACTATCCAAAACAGCAGCTACTCTACAGTTGGTTACATAAAAGATGGCACAATTCAAAATAGCAGTTATACTACAATTGGCTATATTGAAAGTGATGGAACTATAAAAAACAGCAGCTATTCGGCTATTGGTTATGTAAGAGACGACGGAACTGTTCAGAATAGTAGTTATTCTACAATCGGCTATATAAAAGACGACGGAACAGTTCAAAACAGCAGTTATTCAACAATTGGCTATGCCAAAGGCGTACCCAAAGAATGGGCAGCAGTTGTTTTTTTCTTCTTTGATTTTTTCTAAAATACAAAACAAAAAGCATAAGAAAACCTATTAAGCCTAATACAAACCGACTGACCCTTGATTTTGCACCCAGCATATCAAAGAGACAAGAAAAAACGTCATAGTGAGAAATATTTCAAAGCTATTTCTTCATTAAAATGTTTTCTAAGCCTCAAAGATAACCTAACAAATAATGCTAATATTAGTCAAAAGAAAACAAAATCAGCAACTTTGATAATTGTAAATGCTTTTAGACAAGTCAATCCTATTGCTGATAATAATACTGCAGAAGGTCATCAAAAAGGAATTGATAAAAACGGCTAAAAACAATAAACATATAAGTTATGAACATTAGCTTTTAAGTTTTTTTAAATATTTAATTTAAAAATAAATGCTAACTTTATAGTAAAAATAAAAACAAATAAAATGAAAAAAACACTACTTTTAGCAGTATTATTGCTCAGCTTTGGATTATCAAATGCACAAACTATTCAAAATAGTAGCTATTCCACCACAGGCTACATAAAAGCAGATGGGACCATCCAAAACAGTAGCTACTCTACTGTTGCTTATATTAAAGACGACGGAAGAATTCTAAACAGTAGTTATTCGACAATTGGTTACATAAAAAGTGACGGAAGAATTCTAAACAGTAGTTATTCTACAATTGGTTATGTAAAAGAAGATGGAACAGTTCTGAATAGTAGTTATTCTACAATCGGCTATATAAAAGACGATGGAACAGTTCAAAACAGCAGTTATTCAACAATTGGCTATGCCAAAGGCGTACCCAAAGAATGGGCAGCAGTTCAATTTTTCTTCTTTGATTTAGATTAAAATACAAACAAAAGCATTGGGAAATGCACAAAATCTTTCATAAAATCTTGAGCTCTAAAAGAACAATTGTCCAATACAAAAATTTGATTAAATTTGCATAATAAAATTAGCTCTATGATAAAAAGATGGTTTGGAAAAGCAATGCTGAAACTTTTTGGCTGGAAAGTAAAAGGAGAATTTCCATCAGAGATTAAGAAATTCGTTCTTATTCAGGCACCTCACACCAGCAATATGGATTTTTACGTAGGACATTTATACAATTTTATGGTAAATATGCACCCTACTGTAATTATAAAAAAAGAGCTTTTTGTTTTTCCACTTAATTTGATATTACGGGCTTTGGGAGGAATTCCAATTGATAGAAAATCAACAAAAGGCTTTGTTGAACAAATAAGCGAACAGTTTGACAAAAAAGAAATATTCAGACTTGTATTTACGCCGGAAGGAACTCGCAAAAAAAATGGTAAATGGAAAAATGGTTTCCTTAGAGTCGCTTATGCTGCCAAAGTCCCTATTGTTATGACATTTATCGACTACGAAAAAAAAGAACTCGGCGTATTTGGTGTTTATGAACCTACAAATGATATGGAAACAGATATGCAGAATATCAAAAACTATTACAAAGATGTAAAAGGCAAACACCCCGATCAGTTTTCAATAGATGAAAATGACGTATTGATTAAATAATTATCTAACCTTCTATCTGATTATAAAGCAATTTCTGTCTACGTATTTTGATTCGGTGTGATTATACCAAGCCGCCATCAAAATTAGTAAATATAAAACGTTTCTTTTTCCTTTGCTTTTCTTCAAAAAAATATTCCGTAGCTACGGCTATGCAAGATTTTTTTTCATCAATCAAAGAAAAAA
>Ga0114934_10003071_pt1 | contig 10488 bp, 9 predicted proteins | sample 4SBtaG_2_FD_99695 | JGI IMG/M metagenome (GOLD analysis project Ga0114934, IMG submission 99695) | Deep subsurface microbial communities from Kolumbo volcano to uncover new lineages of life (NeLLi) - 4SBTROV10_white metaG | ecosystem: Environmental > Aquatic > Marine > Volcanic ...
AAAGGTAACGGATATAGGACTGGTCAATGTGCAGAAGACATTTTTGAAAATCTTGAAGAAAATATAATTGCTAAAAATAGTGCAAGCCCTAAAGAAATACCTGGAAATATAATTGGTTATAATGTAGCAATAGGTAAAGACAACGATAACAATACATTTTTTGAAGATGATGGAACAATGCAAGCCAAAGGTAGTGCAACCTGTTGGGATGATATAGTAGGTTCATTGATTGGCCGTAAATTATCTTCTAATCAAGGTAAAGTTGATTATAATTGGAATGAAAATACTATAAAAATGCAAAGTGGCGGAAATATAGGGACTCAAAACGATAGAATAAACTTCAATCTTCAATATCCACATAAAGCTAAAACAAATGGAGAAATGAGACTTCATATACATTGGGAACAATCCAATACTAATGTAATTACTTTTACAGTTCAGTATAGAGTTCAAAATAATGGTGCAGCAAAGACAACTAATTGGACAACAGTAACATCTTCTTCAGATACTGATAGTGTTTTTACTTATACAAGCGGTACAATTAACCAAATAACAAAATTAGCAACTATAGATATGACAGGAATGGGAATTAGTTCAACAGTACAATTTAGATTAGTTAGAGATGATACAACTTCAGGAAATATAGAAGCAACTTTTATTGATGCACATTATGAACAGGATATGTTAGGTTCAAGAGAAGAATATAATAAATAACAATACTTATGCTTTAGGCGGCCTCAAGCTGCCTAAGGCTTCATTATAGCACAGGGAGAATATATTAATGGAAAATAAAGATATAATAGATGGTTTTGTATCTGTTGGGACATTTAAAACATTTCAAAAATCGGTTGAAAAGCAATTTGAAGCCCAGAATAAATTACAAGAATTGCAAATAGAAAACTTAAAATCTGATATGGATGATGTTAAGAAATCACTTTCTGAAATTTCAACCACCTTTACTAAATTAGTCGATAAGATGGATGAATATAAAATATCATTTGATAGAGATTTACAACCTAAAATGGAAAAATATATAAATAAAGGTTTAGAAAACCACCAAAAGAGTTGTAATACCAATTTTATAAATGTAATAGAAGATGTTATTGACCAAAAGATAGAAAAAGGTTTAGAAAACCACCAAAAGAGTTGCAATGTCGATCTTCCAACTAAAATAGAAGGTGTTTTTGATAAGAAATTAGGTAAATATACATTAAAAATAATATTAACTGTTATTATGCTAGTTATTACACTAACAGCTAGTTATTATATAAAAAGTTATCTATATGGTAAGAAAAATACCAATAAAATGACAATTCAAGGGAGAAAATAAGATGAAATATAAACCAAAGTACTTTAAAGCTCGAGAATTTTATGACATAACTAAAATGTCTGAAATGTTATTGTTTATACTCGATATAGCAAGAGGTGCTTTTGGTCGAAAATATCCTAAAGTATCTTTCAATATAAATTATAGTAACAATCCTAAAGATAAACATGTTCCAAACAGTAAACATTACTCAAACGAAGCTGTTGATATGTATATAAAGGCTTATTATGATTACAATAAAGAAAATCCAGTACCTTATAAAGATATAGTGATTGATTTGGTTCAATTATTTAAAATAACAACTATATGGGATAATATTGGAATAGGAATTTATCCTGATTGGCATCGCCCTGGCTTTCATTTAGATTTTAGCCCTCATAATCATAGAGAGTGGCAAGCCCATTATAAAAAAGATAAAAATGGTAAGATAATCAAACAAATCTATACAGGTGTTTACTGGAGTTCATTTAAAGGCGTCTAGGAGGCTTATATAAGCATTTTTATATTTATCTAGGCTCTTAGTTGCCTAAAGCAATAAAAAGCTTCATATATAGCTAAGAATTAGTATTTTACATCTTTTTAGCAAAACTATAAGTATCAGCTGCTATATTAGATGAATTAACACATAAAGTGAAGGCATCAACTAAATCATCTGGGATTGTCTTCTTTTTTCTTTTTATAACTATCTTGACCTTGGCTTTCTCGGTCTTCATATTTCTTAATTCTCTAAAAAATTCATAAGTGTATTGGTCTTCATAAGGTAAAGCCAATCTTCCTTGCTGCATTAGCATTTTAGCATTTAGAAATAAAGCCTGTTTCCTCTGTTCACTAAATCTAATTTCATTAAATGGCGTATTAACCAATTCTTCCTCATTTGTAATACCAAAGAGTTGCTCAGCTAATCTTATTATAAATTGTTTACCAAAAGCATCGTAATATAATGTTGATATATTCCAATCACGCCATATTTCTATAATTTCATCGATTAAAAGGCTTGTATCGTAATCACTATCCCAATGTTTAGTAAATATTAACTTTTTACATAGCTTACCATTCTTTTCAAAATCTTCACTTATACAAAAGCCATGTTTACTTATGTTAGAAGCTCCACCACCACTCATATCAAAGCCGGCAGTTCTTAAAGGTAAACTATGGTTGATTTGTAAAGTATCGTTTAAATCGTATTTTAATACATTTTGTGCAGTAAATATAACTTTATTAGAAAAATAAGTTGATGAATCTTTAGCCCATAGACATTCAAAAGCCCTACTAAACTCTTCTTCACTTATATTATCTCTAATCATTTCAACAGTTGCTTTATCAAGGCCACCATGTTTAACGGCTTTCTCCCAATTTATAATTGGTAATAGATTTTTACCAGTTTTTTCATTGTTGATTAGTTCAAATAGTGCATCTCCTTCATAAACAGGAACGCCAGTATATATTATCTTATTTTTGATACCACTTGGGCTTTTGGCAGCCAAAGTTGGCAATATTCTTTCATTTATTATGTTTGATTCCATTAAACTAGTTTCTTCAATAAAGGCTACATCGGTATTAGCACTATCAATGTTACCATTTTGACCAAAGGCTTCAAATACAGAGCCATTTTTAAGCATTATTTTCTTTTTAGCAATGCCTCGTCCCCATCTTGTATCTATTTCAGCATATAATAATGGATTGTTTACTATAAAGCTTCTTATATCTTCCATAACTCTTACAGCTTGTTGTAATGTTGGTGCAAATATATTTATGTTGGCTCCGGGATAAGTAAAACCAGCATAAGCTAAGTAAAATGATATACTTTTGGTATTATGGGTAACGATATGAGATTTAGTTATATAAGTGCTATCATGATTGTCTACAGTTATACACATTCCGTCTTGTTTTCCTATTTTTTCAATATTAGTAATAAATACTTTTTTGTATCTTGAATTAGCTTGTTTGCCTTTAGGAACATTAAACAAATTTCTTTTTCTTGGTAAGAAAAAAATATCTTTATCTGTAAATATTTTTATTCTATAGCAATCAGCATATCTTTTTTTGCCAATATAAGCCTTTTTCATAACAAAATTAGTATATATACCTAAACTTCTTAGCACTTCCATAATATCGTCTTTTAATTGTTCAGAAACTGTATAATACTCTGCAGATTTTTTACTTACGGTACCATCTGTGTCCATTAATCCCCTAATCAACCATAATCTATCCTCTATCGAACTGGTTCTATATATTTCTGGAATGAATTTATAGAATGAGCCTTTACCACTTAAACCTAATTCTTTCAAAAATACATTGGAAAAAGATTTATATTTTTTGCCACCATCTTTTCTAACAACACCATAAGAATATTTTTGAGTATATTTTTTTATTATATAACCTTCAGGCATAAACTCGTTCATTTTATCAACTATTTCTTTATCTTTAGATGTAAACATAGTTGTTAAACGTGTTAATCCTCCATCTCCTAATAAGCAACCTAATATATAAGGATGAAGACGAAGTTGTTTTTTTGAGTATTGTATAGGTTTATTTAATGGTAAAGCATATTGATATTCATCTAAATATTTTATTTCACCTGTTTCTTTTTTGTGTGGAGAATTAATTCTTTTTAATTTGAAATCTTTATACATTTTTTTAGTATCGTGAACTGTCCATTTTATATCGGGATATTTAGTATCTCTATTGTCGTTTTTTCTAAAAACTTTCCAAAGATGGTCTTCACAACATTCTATAGTCCTTCCATCTCTTAAAGTAATTTTATAAAAATCTAAATCTTTCATTAACGGTGTTATAAACTTTATTTTAGCTAGTTTTCCATCAGAACCATATACTAAGTCATCTAAACTTAAATCTTTTAATTTTACCCATCCTCTATTGGTTAAAACTACTTCATTAGGATTAAGTGCTTTTCCAGATCTTCTTGACGCTAAAATTATATTCAAATCCTGTCTATCCATAGCATTTAGCCATATAGATTGATAAGGATATAAAGTAATCCTATTTTTAATACAAAATAATGTTGGGTTATTTATCTTCATAAAATTTATCTATTTTCTTATTTAAAGCTTTCATTTCTTTTAAAATTCTATCATCTTCTTTCTTTTCAGCCTTACTATCATCTGGGTTAATATTTTCTCCATTTAATTTTGAACCAGCAGTATTTTTCTCTATAAGAGTGGTATAAAGTTTCATATTCTTTTCAAATACATCAACTGCAGGATTCTTAACCTGTTTAGGTGCTTCAATTGTTCCTTCTTCAAGCAAAATACCATATTTTTTTATTTCATCAACACTTTTAATTATAACTTCATCAAGAAGTGACAATACTTTATATATAATACCAGATGCAGCTACAACATCGCCTTTAACTAAAGCAGCCTCAAGCTCTTTATCATCAGCAATGCATTTCTTTTTAGGTATTTTAGGTATAAGTGTTTCTTTTGGTTCAGCCATTTTAAAATTTCTCCCCTACTAATACTAAGTCTTTAATTACCATATTAGATTTAGGCTTTTCGTTACCTATTTCAATACTATAAACCTTTTCGCAATGTAAGCAACCCCAAACATAAATACCATCATTTAACACATCTATATCGGTTATAACATGCTTCCCACACGAGCATAGTATAGCAAAACTATTATTTAAGTATTCTTTACTTCTCTGTTTTCTCATTTTGCCATTGAATTTATAATAAATTCGCATATCTTTTTCATTTTTAAACGATTTACATATAATATTTACAGCATTTCCACAATCACAAAATACTTTAGCATTTCTTAAATTTATATATTCTGGAAATGTTATAATTGGTTGAACAAAGAATGGTTTCTGGCACTTACTACATACTAATGCTTTTGTAAATAAATCTCTTAAATTTTCTTCTCTCGTTTTTCTTACAGCTTTTTCCATTTTAACAACTCCTAAATATATATTTTTTCAACATCGCAATCTAATTCTCTTTTAAATCTATTAAACAAATCGTTACCAAAAAAATCATTGTCTATAAACATAATTACTATATCTATATCTCGGTTTGATTTAATTTTATTAATAAGTTTAGCAATTTTAGGCTCGGTTACTAGAATAGCAATATCATTTTTACTTTTAGATAATAGACAGTAGTCTAAAATGCCTTCAAATATCTTTAGGCAACCTTTGGTATCACTTATAACATTTCTAGCATTTCTAGCATAGCAACAGCTCTTTATAACTCTGTAATCAATTCTATATTTTAAAGCTTTATGTATATTTTTAGTAGATTTACGTCTAAAAATGTCTTTTCTTTCTCCATCTTCATCTATAAATGGCATATTTATGTATTCATCGCTATCGTTTACTAAATTGTTTATAATTTGGTACTGTTCAATTTTAGTATCCATTAAATTAATTCCTTAATAGATTCTATAAGTTGATTTAAAGATTTATTATCGTTACCGCTTAGAAGTAATGTCTTTTTATCTTTTAACAATTTGCTACCACATTTACATAATTGCAATCCAGCCATATCATTATCGCCAACAATTATTCTTTTATTGAATTTATTTAAAGTATAAGCTTGGTTAGCTGAGATTGAGTTGCCATTAACGGCACAAACATTATAGCCCATTTCATATAAGTAAAAATAAGCAGTAAAACCTTCAACAGCTACAATATAATCCTTTTCTTTACTAAAATGGCCGTATAATATATCTTCTTGAAGTGTTGAATAAGATGAATATAGATATTTTGGCTTTATATCACCTTTTACCTTAATAAAAAGTGATTCTATGCCATTATTTATAGGATTAAAAAAAGGTATTGTTGTGTCGCCCATATAAGGGTCATCGTAACAAAGCTTAACTCTGTGCTTATTAAGCGTATTTAGGCTTATATTTTTAAAATGGAATGGTTTTATATCGCTACAGTAATTTCTTTCATAATTTTTAACCAATTCATCATAATTTTTTATTTTTTCTGAAATATTTTTATATTTTAGTTGTTTTTCCATTATGATAACACTCCTATTTGGCCAGGTAAAAAACAGTATTTTTCAAAAGTCGGTAGTACTTCTCTCATCATAGATAATCTATTATAAACAACGGATAATCTAGATGTTACATTATTACAAGTTATTGATTCAGGAAATATATTACCAGCAGCACAGGTACCAGCTAAAAACGAATCATTTATTGTATTAGATGCACATGCTTCTGGAACATCATTCATAAAAGGGAAAATATCAGATGATTTACCTTGTAAATAGTAATAATGTGCAGAATCAGGATGCCCAGGGTTTTCACATTTTATGTCATTGCCTCCACCGCTATTAATTTCTATTGTTGGAATAAATACTTTATTAGTATGGTCAATTCCTACAGCAGTATAAATATCATTAGCGTGTGTATTTAGTGTATTAGAAATAGGATAGTATATATTTTGATTAGTAAAGCCGCCTTCGGTATACATAAGTGGATAATTATACAGTATATTTAATAAGATTTGTGGGTATAATACAGCTCTTTGAGTAATAACATGTTTGGTATCTCCAGGATATGTTTCTCCTTCAGGGTGAACTCCGCTTTCATCAATAGTCAATAGCTTATCATATAAGCTTTCAGGGTCATTAGGGTCAACATCTATATATCTATTAGGATTTGGTTGTAAAATTAAAAATATAGATGGTTCTTGGTTTGCTTTAGAACCGCTTGAGCCTCCAGAACCTCCATCATAGCCTGATTGTCCGCTATCAAAAAAACCACCAACATTTCTTTCTCCGGCATAATTATTAACATAATCATTTAGCCAATCTTTTATCCAATCAGTTATCAATTCGGTATCATTATCTTTTCTTATAATATAGCAATCACTTAAATTAGGATAAGCATAATTTGTTGCAATTGAATCGTCTCCATTACCTTTTAAGACAGATTTTCTAATATAAGCTAAGAAAACAGCTTTGCATCTCATATTTGATTGGTCAACATAAGGTGAATCAAAAATTACATCTGTAATTTTAGGATTACCACCTACATCTCCCCAAACAGTTCTGGCACTTTCATAACAATAATTAGTTCCTTCATCAAAATATTCTCCATTAAAGCCGGAAGTGTCAGGAAAAGCATGGCCACCATATTTAGTAATGGTTGTTTTGCTTAAATAAGGTAAATATATTCTTATTTTACCATTGACTTCTTCAGCTAAGTTCTGTGATAAGAGTAGGTTAGCTAACATAGACCATATTTCGTAAATATATTGTTTTCTTATAGTACTATACTGGTTACCTACTGCTAAAGCTGTATCTGTTTCTTTTAAAGGCTTATATATATTACTTGGATTAACAAAATCTAATTGATTAGATACATTTGATTCAAAATGAGCTTCTGGACCAATAATTTCAACATTTCTTTTAGACATTAGAGTTTCATCGTATTTAGTTAAATTAAATACATTCGAATCATAAGCTATTGGATTATAAGTTTGGTTATTTAAATCTACTAAATCACTGCTATTACCAGTCCAATTTCCTTGCGGTTTAGTATGTAATTTTTCATAACAAAATAACTTTTGGTCGAGTATAGAAGATGATAGATTGTTTACCTTTATTACGTTTGATTTAAATTCAAATACTTCAGAAGGGTCTGTAGCTGTAATAGTATCTGTCCATTCTGGCATATCTCCGTATATTAAAAGGCTACCTATGTTAAGAATAGCTCTCATTGAAGACAATTCAAACAAAGATAAGGGTGAAGCTCCTATTGGCCTCGTATGGCCACCATATTCAAACATTGTGTAATGGTTTCTTCCGAAACCTGTTTGTTTACAACCCGGCCATATATAAGTAAACCTTTTAGAGTAAGAAGGGTCAACATAATTTAGGTCATCAGAAGGTGTTATATAGATTGGATCGCCTTGAAAGCTTTCAAAATGGTAAGTTCCGTCTGCATTTATAAACTTTACTTGTATAACAGGGTCTAAAGTTACAAAATCTCCAGATTGTGGATAGTTGTAGATTTGAGTAAGATTCAACATTGTTTTATTAGTGAATTTGAAAGAAGCACTTTCATCCCACGCATTGTGGCCGTGCATAACCATCATTTGAATAGGTAAACCATAGTCTGCATAATGTTGCCTAAATAAATCTTTTTGTCTTATATAAGCCGTTTTAAACGTTATCCAAAGGTGTTCCCTATCAATATTTTCTTTAAAATTCTTAAATATCCTGGCTTGTTCATCATCATTACCATTCATATAAACATAAGTTTCATTTGTAAAGAATCTAGGGTTTTCCAAAGCCATAATTAAATACCTCTATTCATCAACTCATTTAGATTTTCGGTATGTGTTTCTATTACTTTTTCTGTTGGATATTTATCTTGAAATTTATTATAATAATATCTTATTCTTTCAACAGTTGATTTTTCCAGTATTTTTCTTTCTAAAACCTCTTTTTTAGGTGAATCCATATCAACTGCTTCAATAATAGTTTGATTAGTATTATCATCCGATTTTACAATTATAGCATATTTAGATTTGTCATCCATTTTAGTAACTCCTTAAAATATTTTAACTTCAATATATAATAGACATAATATTCTATGGACACAATAGGCTAAAATAGCCACTCTGCTGTTTATTTGGATTAAAAGGTGATGTCCATGAATAATATCCCATCATTAACGCTCCAGTTCTTTCAGCTTCTGGTGTATTACCTAAATTAACAATATTTCCAGAATTATCATAGAATTGGTTAGGAAGAATGTTTCCGTTAGCATCTTTAGCTGGTATAAATGTTATATTAGACATTTTAGTTCCTAAAGTTGCATCGTCTTCTAAATTATCATGTTCAGGCCAATTAGCACAATATTTACCAAAAGAAATAAGTGGATTATCCATTTTATTACTATATTGAGCCCATTTACCATTTATCCTATCAAAAGTATTCTTATCGTGCATATGAGTTGTATATAAAAGATAAGCACCTTCAGAAGCATCTCTTAACTCTTTTAATTCTGGAGCTGTAATAGTCGGAGGAATTGCTTCAGTATAACCACCAAATAATTTGCCAACATTTACTCCATCTATCGCTGCACTTAATGTATCGTTTATAATGTAACCTTTATCATTCTTTATATACGACTGTGAGCCGTCATTATCCAATTGTTTTCCTGAGGCAGGCTTTGCATTCTTTATATGATTATCGCTTGTTTTTACTATGTTAGCGGGAGTATTAGAGTTAGTTGATGTAACATGGTTATTATTTAAAGCTAATATATAATTTTTAGTAACCGTTAAAGGGTCTTCTTCAATAAAACCAACTTTTGATGTTGTTCCTCTAAAACTTGTATTGAAATTATCTTTTATCCAGGTGTTCCACTGGTCTTTTGAATAATATTTTTCACTTCTTAGTGTTGAGAAGTCTATTGTATCTAGCAATATAACATCTCTCGGCACTCCTTCGTATATTTCAGCTTTATTTATTTCCATATCAACTATAGCTTTTTGAACTTTCTTAGTTTGAAAATTTAGTTTTGAAGTTATTCCAGAATAGTCTATTACTGTTTTTAAATCATAAGTTGAATGTTGATATAATGCATTTGCTAATTTTTGTAAATCATCTGTATCGTCTCTTTTGCCATCTTTTAATGGGTTAACTGTTAGCACTTCAGCACTGTTAAAACCCTGAAATTTCATAGCTCCTTTAATCTTAATAACGACTCCATCATCACTTCCTGCTGTTGCCGATATATAATCTCCTTTATATGTATAAGATAGTTTTATATTATCTGGATCAACAACACCAACTTGAAAAGAAAGCAAATCTAATTGAGTTCCTAGCGTTCCCAAATCAACTGTTGTATCGTGATTAAAATAATTTACATCGAAAGATCCTCTTGCTGATCCAAATTTACAATTTGAGAAGTCTGTAATAGTTAATAAATCATTTACATTTAACCAAAATACTCCTTTAGCATAGTCAACTTTGGCTGGTTGTATATCAACCCATTTTTCTTCCATAAACATTGCTTGAAATGTTTCAGCATCTGTAACATTAGCTGTTTTATATGGGTCGGTTGGGTCAATAATTCTTTGTAATTTAAAATGGCTCTTATTATACCTTTTATCGTAACTTGTATCGCCTGCGGTATATTCTGAATTTTTATAATTGATTGGCAACATT
>Ga0114934_10003072_pt1 | contig 10482 bp, 9 predicted proteins | sample 4SBtaG_2_FD_99695 | JGI IMG/M metagenome (GOLD analysis project Ga0114934, IMG submission 99695) | Deep subsurface microbial communities from Kolumbo volcano to uncover new lineages of life (NeLLi) - 4SBTROV10_white metaG | ecosystem: Environmental > Aquatic > Marine > Volcanic ...
CTATTAGTATCCATATTGCCGCTACCGATAAACCCTTTCATGAGTTTATTGGCGACATAATAATCTTCCGTCAATAATTGGCCGGAACCATAGAGGGCGACGGAATCGGGGCCATATTTTTTGATGCTGTTGATAAACGAATCAGCGACCAAATCCAGGGCCTCTGACCAGCTGCATTGACGACCATATACGGTGGGTTCCAGCAAACGACTGGTGAGTTCAATGGTTTCGGCTAATGAGGAACCTTTGGAGCAGAGTCTGCCAAAATTAGCCGGATGTGAGTGATCGCCTTGTATTTGCAAACGATGTTGTTGCTGGTCAACGCTGGCAGCGACACCGCAACCCACACCGCAATAGGGGCAGGTAGTATGAACTATTTTGAGTTCAATATCGTTGTCACTCATCATGCAGCCTCTGTTGTGGGCAGATAGCGCTGCCCAAAAATTAAATATTCCCGGATGTCAGTGATATCCTGACTGCCGTTCAGTAATTCATGATACCAGCTGCCATCAGCCGTATCTCCGTATAATACAGCACCGATCAACTTGTTATCCTGGATGATCAGTTTTTTGTAGATGCCCAGCGCCGGGTCGCAAAAATGAATGCTTTCGCTATGTTCATCGCCCAAAAAATTTCCCACCGAAAACAGATTGATACCAGTCACTTTAAGCTTGGTTGCCGTTGGAAGCGTTTTATAATCGGCTGTACCGCGACCACTTAAATGATTGGCGCATACTTTGGCTTGTTCAAATAAGGGCGCCACCAGACCAAATGTCTCGCCCCGATGTTGGATACATTCGCCTACCGCATAAATGCGGGGATCATAGGATTGCAAGCTATCATTGACGACAATACCGCGTTCACAATACAGTTTGGCTGTTTTTGCCAGCGCTATATTGGGTCTTATCCCTATTGCGGTGATAAACAGATCGCATTCCAGTTCGCTGTCATCGGCAAAACGGACTGCTTTGACATGACCGTTTCCATCGGCAATGAGTTGCTGTGTTCTTGCAGGCATTTTAAACTGCAAACCGCGTGCTTCAAGTTCGCGTTGCAGCATTTCACCGGCTTGTTGATCCAGTTGTCGATTAAGCAATACCGGTTTACTATGAACGACAGTGACCTGCATGCCTCTTAATGCAAGTCCATTCGCCGCTTCCAGCCCCAGTAAGCCGCCGCCGAGGACAATCGCTTTTTGATGATTGCGACTGTATTCAATCATGGTGTTGACATCAAAAATAGCACGAAAGCTAATGACGCCCTTCAGGTCAGCGCCCGGAATATCAGGAACCACAGGTTTTGAGCCAGTGGCAATCAGCAAACGATCATAGTGTGCATGGGTTCCGTCCCTGGCAATGACCTGTTGACTGCTCCGGTTAATGTCAACAACGGCTTTATCGGGGCCGGCATTTAACACAATATTGTGATCGACATACCATTGGCGGTCATTAATGACAATATCTTCAATATTTTTCTCACCACTAAGCACCGAAGACAACATGATCCGATTGTAGTTTCCATAAGGCTCACTGCCGAATACCGTGATGTCATACTTATCCGGCGCAATGGCAAGTAATTCTTCAACGGTTCTGATACCTGCCATACCATTACCAATGACGACGAGTTGTTGTTTCATAAACAATCCATTTAATTCAAGAGATATGATGAATAAAAATCCGGCGCAATCCCGGTGGGTTATTTATTGCGCGCTACCTAAAAACAAAAAAAAGCGCAATGACTCTGAGGAGGGAAAGTTATTGCGCCATAGCTTATAACAACACAAAAAGGCAAGCACAGATTCATTACTGCGCACTATAATCCTCAGCAAATATAATGCCATGATTGTAAGCTTAATTGGGGGGTAAGAGACTTTTATAGCCAGGTTTGGCATTCAGAAAACTAACCCTGGGTATTACAACACTTTGATTTTAATTTATTTATTTTGTAATAAATAACAGCTTTGTAGTTCAAAAGATTATCTGAAGAACTACTATATCAGCCGGCTTTGTCGGCAACAGCAATGACACTGAGGAATCGTTCAGTCTGTATCACAAGGCAAAACAGGCAATTTATGACCCATAGATGTGCAAATGCACCTGTATGATGCATTATCCTGACGACTCCTTTTACCAGGAATTTATTTTTTCACAAACTTATTAACTGTGTACGAGAATATCCGCTTAAAGTTAAGTAGGCATAAAAATTGCAGTGAATATATTTGTTGTTAAAAATTGAGTCTTTTATCATGTCCAAAATGAGTCACATCAATGTGATCGAGAAATACTTGGAGCATCGCAGCGCAATCCGTCAACTGTTGGCATCGATTTTCAGTTGTTTTGCCAATGAAAAGATGTTTGCCCAGAGCCAACAGGAATTGACCGAGCAACTTGACTCTTTATGTAATTACTACCCTTTCGTCAGTTTGCTTTATTTACTGGATGAGAAAGGCAAACAGGTAAGTATGAATGTGTCTGGCAAAAATTTCAGACATATACAGAAAACAGGTCAGGGCAGTGATCGCAGCAACCAGCCTTATTATTTGATGGCAATGAATAGTAATAAAATTGTGGTGACAGAACCTTATTTATCCAGTGTCCGGCGCGAGTTATGTCTGTCTGCCAGCATCAAGATAAACAATCCTGACGGCACGGTACAGGGCGTTATTGTGCTGGATATAGACCTTGCCGCCACCCTTGATTTTTTGACAGGTGATAGCAAACGCGTTCATTTTGATCCTTATTTCAAGGCAGTCTATTCAGTGATTGTCTTGGGTCTTTTCAGTGTGGCTTTACTGTTGCTGTATTTGGCTGGAAAGGAATGCTGGAATGTGTTGGAGACCTTGTTTTCCGGTCATGAAAATGAAAATAAACTTCTGCCCTTTGGGGTAGTAATTTATCTGACCCTGGCGCTGGCTATTTTTGATTTGGGAAAAACGACGCTGGAGGAGGAAGTGCTACTGTATAAAGATATCCTCAGACACAGTTCCACACGACGCACGATTACTCGTTTCATCGCTGCCATTATTATCGCCGTTTCTATTGAAGCTTTATTGATGATATTCAAGTCCGCATTAAACGAGAGTGGAGAGCATATTATTCAAGCCGTTTGGATTATCCTGGCGGCCGGGTTTCTATTACTGTGTATGGCTGTCTACGTTTATCTGGGCAGTAAAGCGGAAGTCACCTTAATGAAACGAAAAAACAATAAGGATGCACATTAATGAGTAAAAAAACATTGCCTGATAACGAACTGCCACATTGGTTTACTCAAAAGACAGAAGCCCATTTAGCCTTTCTATATGGAAAATCTAGTAGCGATGCCTTGATGAATCGTTTGCTGGATTGTTTACAGGCTTTCCGTCCTTTTCCCCCCATTAATAAAGCAGCGCTTTGGAGTGAACAGGAGGTTATCCTGATCAGCTATGGAGATACCGTGCAGCAGCCGGATGCGATGCCTTTACAGACTTTGTATGAATTTCTGACTTTGCATTTAACGGATTGCATCAATAGTGTCCATGTTCTGCCTTATTTTCCCTACAGTTCTGATGATGGATTTGCGATTATCGACTATAAAACGGTTAATCCGGTCTTAGGTGAATGGACGGATATCGGACGGATCAGTCAGGATTTTCAGCTAATGACGGATTTAGTGATTAATCATGTGTCTCGGGAAAACCAGTGGTTTATTGACTATCTGAGCCAACAACAACCGGGCTGCAATTATTTTATCGAAATGCCATCAGATACCGATGTATCGATGGTCGTTCGTCCTCGTAACACGCCTGTTTTAATGCCGGCACATACGCATGAAGGTATTCGTTATCTCTGGGCTACGTTTGGTGAAGATCAGATTGATGTTAATTTTGCCAACCCGGAGGTGTTATTTGAATTTATCAATATTTTACTTCTTTATATCACCAAAGGTTCCCGTTTTATTCGTTTGGATGCGATAGCCTTTTTGTGGAAAAAACCAGGCACCCGTTGTATCAATCTGCGCGAGACCCATGAGGTCGTGAAATTATTGCGTGACATCGTTGATGTGGTCGCTCCCGGAACCGTACTGATCACCGAAACCAATGTGCCCAATGGTGAAAACCTCAGTTATTTCGGTAACAGTGATGAGGCGCATATGGTTTATCAGTTCACCTTGCCGCCTTTATTGTTGCATGCACTCTATCATGGTGACAGTACCCATTTGTGTCAATGGGCCAAAGATAATCCCAGACCGCCAAAAAATTGTACCTATCTGAATTTCATTGCTTCACATGATGGCATTGGTTTGCGTCCGGCCGAAGGTATTTTGCCTGAACAGGAAGTGTTGGCATTGGTTGATGCAATGCATGAATACGGTGGTTATGTCAATATGCGGACTGACCTGTTTGGCAAGGAATCGCCCTATGAAATCAATATTGCATTGTTTGATGCCTTTAAAGGGACGGTTCGGGGAATTGACGATTATCAGATCCAACGTTTTCTTTGCGCCCATTGTATTATGATGACTCTTCAGGGTATACCGGCCATTTATTTTCATAGTTTTACGGCTACGGGTAACAATTATCAAGGGGTCGAACAGACCGGCCATACCCGTTCTATCAATCGGCGACAATGGCAATATGATGAACTGCTGGAATTATTAAATAATCCTTCATCATCGCATGCCAAGATTTTTCATGAATTAAAGCGCTTATTGAAAATACGCCGCAGGCAAGCCGCTTTTCACCCGGATGCCCTACAGGAAACGATTTCCCTGGGTGAACAATTGTTTGCATTTTGGAGAATCAGTACAGATCAACAGCAACGGGTTCTGGTTATCAATAATATTTCCACAAAAATTCAACGGCTGACTTTGCCTGAACATCCGTTAACGGAAAAACCCAGTGTCTGGCGGGATCTGATTGAACGGACAGTACTAAGAAAAAGCACGCAACAGCTAAAGTTATATCCTTATCAATGCGTTTGGCTGGAGGCGTTGGAGTAAGGGAGACGGACAAAAAGACCATCAAGATTTGGACGATTATTTATTCCCAGCTCCCTAAGGGGAGTCAAGCATTGTCTTCTTCAACGGCATCACGCAAGCGTTCTAAAACATCAGGTATGGCGCTTACCACCCGGTTCCAGCTAGGTATAAATGGCGTTTCGCTAGGGAATTCCAAAAATGCTTCGCCTGCGCGGATGATATGCTGAGAGAACAACTCCACTGTCTGTTCTTCCTGATGCCGATCAAATTTCAGTCCGTTAATACAGGCGTCACTATAAAAAGCTTCGACCGTATCCAATGCTTCACGATAATAAGTGGCTTTTAATGATCTAAAAACTTCCTTGCTTAACACAACGCCTTCAGTTGCCAGTTTGCGGAAAATAGCTTTAGTAATATCGATACTCATTTTCGATAAACCGGTATTAATATCGTCAGCCGATAAATCTTGATGTTTATGATCATAAGCATCGGCAATTTCCACTTGGCAAATATGTTTGTGCGACTGATTGCGATACATTTCGGAAAGCACGCCAATTTCCAGCCCCCAGTCGCTGGGAATTCGGATTTCTTTGATAGTATCCAGGCGGGTGGCAAATTCACCTGAAAGAGAATAGCGGAAACTGTCGAGATAATCCAGATATTCCATAGGGCCGAGTATCTTTTTTAAAGCTCTGAGCAATGGAGTTATCAGTAAACGGCAGACTCGACCGTTAATTTTTTGCTCAGCCATCCGGTAATAATAACCTTTACAGAATTGAAAATTAAAGGCTGGGTTGGCGACTGGATAAAACAAGCTGGCCAGTAGTTCTCTGTTGTAAGTTAGAATATCACAATCATGAAGAGCTATGGCCTCAGAATTTCCGGAGGCAATGGCATAACCATAGCAATACCAGACATTGCGCCCTTTGCCTAATTCTTTGGGCGCAATACCCTTCTCAATCAGTTGTAAATTCAGTTGTCGTAACCTCGGTCCGTCATTCCATAAAATCCGATGTCGTTGAGGAAGTTCATTGAAAAACTCACGAGCATAGGCAAACTCGACGGCGTTAGCATTATCAAGACCGATGATGATTTCATTTAGATACGAAGCCTGACTGATTTCATCAATAATCGGTTTTAGCGCTGGCCCTTTAAGTTCGGAAAACAAAGAGGGCAGCACCAATCCCATAGGCCTGTGTTTGGCAAACGTCTGTAATTCTCTTTCCATGCTCGCAGCACGGTCTTTATTTAAACGATGCAGTGTCGTAATTGTGCCATTTTGAAAGAAATCACTCATTTATCTTCTCCTAAGTTCAATTTAATGAACAGTTGATCCATTACTTCCTGCCAGCCTAGTGGCGCGGGATGTTGAGAATAAACCACCTGATCCGGATTTTTGTTCAGTTGTAAATAACTGTCATCCTGTTTCCGAATAATAGCCGCGACGTCAGCCTGTTCCAACATGCTGAGATCATTTTGGCTGTCACCCAGGGCAATGGTTTGTTTTGATTGTTGATTAAACTTATTCAATAACCATGCCATTGCTTTGCTTTTGTCATTTTGCCCCATTACATGTAGAAAACGACCTCCCTGAATTAATTGTAAATCCTGCATTTCCAGTTCTTGTTTAAACAATATCAATTGTTTCTCACTATCCTGCCATTTCAACGGTTCGCTAGCCAGACGTTGTTTGGCCCGAACGGATTGTGCTTTAGTCAGGCCCGTTTCCTTCATCAGTTCCGCGACGCTGTAATCAGAAAATCCTGTAAAAGAAAAGCTGTGTTTTTCACGTAAAGCGTGAACGATTTCTAAGAGGTCAGCTTGTGCTCTACCTAGAATAGTTTGTTTCATGTCACTGTCATTTCCACTCAAACTGTGGGTCTGAGAAAATACGACGGCACCATTTTCAACTGCAAACGCCCAATTATTGTGCAGTTGTTTGCGGATTTCCTTGATCTCTGCATAGGTTTTACTGGAATTGATGATCAGAGGAATATTAAGTCGCCTGATTTTTTTTAACGCAGGTAAAGCCTGAGTAAAACTGTAATCATGATGGTTCAGTAAAGTCCCGTCCAGATCGGTAAAAATCAGATAATGACTCATTTTCGTTGTTCCATATTTTGTAACTCTATATTCATAGCCTGGGTTGAAATCAGTAATTCCCACATGGAAACCAGTAGTGAAAGTATAATTAGTATCATACTAATCAGAAAGGTATATTGAGACATTGATTGCAGGCCGAAAAAGATCAGTCCCATGGTTACAACGCTACAGATAATGCCTAGCACCGCCAACAATTGCATGGTAATAATCAAACGGATTCGTGCACGTAAGCTTTCAACCTGTTTTTTAGCGACAGGACTGTGGGTTCTACTGAATACCTCATACAATTCCCTGATTCTTTTGGCAATAGCCAGATAGCGGTTTGCATAAGCCAGAAATAACACTGAAATAGCGGGAAACAGGATGGCAGGCGTGGTAATCGTAAGGTTCATGGTTTTAACATGGATATTTGAAAAATAAAACGTTGTTTGGCTGCATCTATTTATTCCCTGAAAATATAGGTGTAGGGTATTGATTTATCAGACTTGTGCAACAAGACATTTCCTCCGTCCATGGTGGTCAGATGTAGCTACTTAACGTGAGCAGGACAGAAAAATGCTCCTCGGCAACTGCTCCATGCGTTGCCCTACCTGCGGGCATCCTTGTCCTTGTGCTTTTTTCGCATTCAGCACATCCTTGTGCTTCACGCGGAAGCTGTACACAACAGTTACATAGCCTCCTATGCGCCTACGTTGCACCTTGAATACAAACAAAAATCCTGCACAGTACTGGTGGGTTATTTATTGCGTGCTACCTTACGTTTAGCTTCTGAATGGTTGGTTCTGTCTTCGCTTTTTAATATGAAGCAAATTATATTTTTTGAAATAAAAGCCGATTATAGTGAATGGCAGGGTCAGCATTAAAAAAAGTGCGACAGCGCCTTCCAGATTGATTGTAAACCAGGCCATTATAAACAATAGCAAACCGATAAGATAAAAACGTAAACCCAGAACCGTGCCGGTGATAAACATACTGTGTGCCAGGATAATATGAATAATTAAACCAACAGTTTCGGCGGAAAATGCTCCGGAATGCCAGAGGAATAAAACCATTAAAACCGAAATAGAAGCGCTTCCCCATAAAGTCAGGTTAAACTGTACATTGTTTTTGGCAGGCTTAAAGCATGCTAATATTTGCGCTTTTTCAACAATGACGGTGCAAAGGAAAAAAACGGGTGTCATGAGTATCCAATAGAGGATAGCCATACGATCGGATACTTCGCCAATAATATCTCCAATAAAACACAGTAAAACCATTCCTGCAAAGATAACCTCAATAATGCGAGGATTACTGGCAAGGGCTTTTAAACTTGAATCTTCATCTTTATTAAGTTCTAACATGGCCTTATTTTCCTGATTGATAAGGGTAACCATTCACCCCCCCCCCAAAAAAAGACGAGGTCAGGGGATTGGGTTATCAGGCTTATGCAACAAGTGTGTGTTTATGTATCCCGAAAACCCATCTCTTACACCCGCTTAATGACGACTGGGTGAGAGGTTACCAGAAAAAATATCCAGTAAATTCATTGAAATAGAATACAACGGTATCGGTAAAATATTTCAGTGATTGTTATGGTAGTGATAAAAGCCAGAACAGTAAAATGGTATAAATTCATAATTTAATGAACCAATTTCATAGTAACGGTCATCATCTGAAAAATGAAATTAAGAGACTTTGATTTAAACCTGCTTATTGCATTTGATGCATTAATGAAAGAAGGTAATGTATCCAGAGCTGCCGAGCGCATGTTTATAACTCAATCAGCCATGAGCCATGCACTCAACCGTTTACGGGATTTGCTGGATGATCCTGTTTTGGTGCGTACCAGCGAAGGTATGAAACCTACGCCAAGAGCAAAGTCTATGAATGATCAGGTTTGTGAGATTTTGCAGGATATTCAACAAATCTTAGAACAGCCGGAACATTTTGAGCCAGCGACCAGTAAGCGTCAATTTGTTATTGAAGGCGCTGATTATATGGAATATATGCTGCTTCCACCGTTAATGGGACGGATTTACCATAATGCTCCCAGAGTTGATATTCAGATCAAAAAGCCAGAGACCAATTTTCCCAAAAAAGACATGGAAAATGGAAATACCGATATTTTATTGGGATTTGATAAGAATCTTGAGGTGCCGTCACGGTTTATAAAAGAAATTCTATTTGAGGATGAACGGGTCTGCCTGGTCAGAAAAGATCATCCATTGGTCAAGCGAAAGCTGTCCTTACAACAATATCTGGAAATGGATCATATGCGTGTTTCACCTACCGGGAACAAATTTGGATCTATTGATCAGGCATTATCCGCCCAGGGGTTGAAGCGTCGTATCGCGTTAATGGTGCCTCATTTTCTCTATGCACCACATATTCTGACTACGACAGATATGATTTTGTCGCCGCCGCTGAGGATAGCTGAACAATTTACTCGCATCAGTCCATTAAAGGTATTGCCTTTACCTTTAAAATTACCCCCTTATAAGATCTGCATGGTTTGGTCGCCCATTCGGGAAAAGGATCGGGCACATATTTGGCTCAGAACTCAAATTCAGAATATTGGTAAAGAAATCGCTGCTAATATTTAACTTTTACTGTAACTCACCTGTCTATTCAGGAATGAGATTTAAATAACTTGTGCAATTATGGCGTAGGATTTTTGTTCGCCTTCAAGGCGTGGCAACAGGCGCATAGCAAGCTATGTAACTGTTGTCGCAACGAAGAAGGCAAACAAAAAGACAAGTCAGAATGCACAAGTTATTTAAGTCTCATTCCTTAGTTAAATGCACAAGTTATTTAAGTCTCGTTCCTTAGTTAAAGGTTGGCGAGTTAGAGAGTTCGATGGTTTGATCTGCAGGACGCTGTGAATTCATCCCTGTAGGCTTGGCGATGGCATCCCTGCCATCGACAGTTGCAAATCAAACTACCGAACTCTCTTAGACAGCATAATGGGGTAAGTTGTTACTCTTTACTTAACAGTTAAGTAAATGTAAGTCGTCAAAGGAAAATGGATGTTATACAGATTTGTATGGATGACTTTACGCGTTCTGAAAAATCAATATCCTACACCCGCTAATTGATTACCGGGAGAGTTACAAATAATTATTGAGTGCAAGTTGCCTTACAAAAATTATATGATGGATGTAACAAATATAATTGTGAATTACATGCTTATGTTTTAATGACAAACCATGTGCATTTATTGATGACACCCCATTCAGAAAATGGAATTAGCAAGGTCATGCAGGAAAAAAGGTGTCACAGAAAAAAGGTGTCAGGTCTTGTCTTTTGCCTTTTAGGCGTATAGGATGTCTTTATGACTAGACCAATAAGAATAGAGTTTGCCGGAGCGTTGTATCACGTTACGTCAAGAGGCGACCGACAAGAAGATATTTATATCGACAATGAAGACCGATTAAATTTTTTATC
>Ga0114934_10003073_pt1 | contig 10482 bp, 8 predicted proteins | sample 4SBtaG_2_FD_99695 | JGI IMG/M metagenome (GOLD analysis project Ga0114934, IMG submission 99695) | Deep subsurface microbial communities from Kolumbo volcano to uncover new lineages of life (NeLLi) - 4SBTROV10_white metaG | ecosystem: Environmental > Aquatic > Marine > Volcanic ...
GAGTCTGTTTTTTTCCATTCTTTCAACCAGAGTTGTTGTGGCAGATTTGTTCTGAAAGAGAATTTTGCTGAGATCTTTCAGAAGAGATCCGTCATTGTGGTTGGGGTAGAAAAGGGCTGCTGTCTGAATAACAGGAACACCAAGTATATCCATGACTTCTCGGTCTATGAATTTTAGCAGAATACGATGTGCTATATTTATCTTATAAAAAAGTCTTTTATCAGTTACTATATTTTGTTCAGTCATTTAAAGCCTCTAACCTTTGTCAGCTGTTTTTTTCCGGATTGAGTGGCGGAGTTTTGTATATTACTCTTTAATGATTATTAATACAAAACTCCTGAGGCTTCTACCTTTTATTGTTTAAGACCTACGGTCATCGTTATTTTTGCTGAAAAAACTTTTTTCTCTTCTTTATTAAAAAGGTCTACAGAAACTATTTTTTCTCCTGTGGATTCCCAGTCGATATCGTTGCCTTTTGCGATAGCTTTAAGATCTGTCTTTGCTTTGGCAAGATATTTTACGGTCATTCCAACAGGGATCCATCTGTGAGTTTCAGGTATAGAGACTTCTGTCATCATTCCTGCAACAAGCTCTGCAGCATTGCACATTGCTATGGCGTGTACAGTCCCCAGATGATTGTGAACCTTTTTGGTATTTGGAACAAAAATTTCTGCATATCCGGGTTTAAGCTCCACAAACATGGGATCAATGGTGCTGAAGTAGGGAGCTGTGGATGTTATTAATTTTGTAAATTCTTGATTTCCTGCTGATTTGTAAAATTCAAGAGTCTGGCTCATATTTTCCTCCTGTTAATGATATAAATAGTTTGTATATGAACTATATAGTTTGTATGTGTACTAAGTCAAGAGTTTTTCTTATCTTCTGTAAAACTCTTGTTCTTTAAAAATCTATTAAAAGATAAGGTCAGCCATTTTTTTGCTGACCTTATTTATTTTCTTGTCAAAAATTTTATCTGATGGATACTATTGAGTATTTTTAATCAGAAATTGTTTTATATTGGAGGTTATATGTTTTTTGGAAGTGATAATCAGGCAGGGGCTTCATCAAAAATTCTTGATAAAGTGTTGGAGGCAAATGCAGGATATACTCATGGTTATGGGGATGATTACTGGACAAAAAAAGCTGTGGACATGTTAAAAGATTTTTTTGATTGTGACCTTGAAGCCTATTTTGTTTCAACAGGCACAGCTGCAAATTCCCTTGCTCTTTCTTCCCTGGTAAAACCTTGGGAGAGTGTTCTCTGTCATCCTTTTGGCCATGTTGTAAATGATGAATCCACTGCTCCTGAATTTTTTACAGGGGGGGCAAGATTTATTCCCCTTAATAATGTTGAAGGAAAAATAACAGGAAAAGATCTGGAATCTTATCTTTCTGTTGAAGGTGTCGATATTCCACATAATTCAATGGCAAAAGCTGTTACAATAACCCAGTCAAGTGAGATTGGGCTTGTATATTCTCCTGAAGAGGTAAACAGCATATCAGAGTGTGCAAAAAGACATGATCTTTATTTCCATATGGATGGAGCCAGATTTGCTAATGCAGTTGTTTCCTCAAAGGCATCTCCAGCTGAACTCACATGGAAATCAGGAGTAGATATACTAAGTCTTGGAGCTACAAAATGTGGAGCTCTCTGTGCAGAGGCTGTTATTTTCTTCAATAGAAATTGTGCTGTTGATTTTGTTCACAGAAGGAAAAGATCCGGACATCTGGTTTCCAAAGGAAGAATGTTTGGTTCCCAGTTTGTTGGATGGCTGGAAAATGACCATTGGTTTGACCTGGCAGAGCATGCAAACAATATGGCTTTAAAACTCTGGAAACGTCTTTCTAAGATTGATTGTGTAAAAATTGCATGGCCTGTTCAGGCAAATGAGGTCTTTGTTGTGCTTCCAGAAGTGAAAGCTGCTGAACTCAGAAAAGAAGGTGCTGAATTCTATGACTGGCCGATATCAGGTATTCCTGCTCATATCGATTTTCAGGAAGGAGAAACTTTTATAAGGCTTGTGAGCTCTTTTACAAGTGAGGATGGGCATATAGAAAAATTTTGTGAGATTCTGAATCGTTAATTTTTCCTTTTGCTGATATTTTTATATCTGTTTTTACCTTTGATCCCTGATGGCTATTTTTTATTCGTCAGGGATTTTTTTATATTATGGTAATACCAAAATTGATTAATAAAAAGTGCTTTTTAAATTAAGCCTCTTTAATTATCTGTTATTACAGGATGCTTTACAAACCATTTGACAAAAATATTTTTGTATGAAATGTCTTTGGTAATACCAAATGAGCTGTTTGGTGTGGCTATAAGTTTTGATAAGCAAGAATTTCCAAAAGGGCGTTCATGAATAAAAATAATCTATTTTTTACCAAAGCAATATCAGGGAGTGCTGTTGAAGATATAGTCTCTCAAATTGAGACTGCGATTATGACAGAAAAGCTTTCCCCTGGAGATAAGCTCCCAAGTGAACGAGAGCTTCAGGTTCAATTTGGAACAGGACGGGGGACTATACGGGAAGCTTTAAGAACTCTGAAGCAAAAAGATCTCCTAGAGATAAAAAAAGGCCCGAGAGGGGGAGCTTTTATAAAAATAGCCGAAGTTAGGAATATCAGTGAATCCCTTTTTATTTTTCTTAAACAGAAAAAGATAAGTGCTGTAAAGCTGATAGAATTCAGGGAAAGTATAGATAAATCCATTGTTTCCCTTGCTGTTTCATCTTCCACGACAGAGGCAAAATCGAATCTTTATGAAAAGGCAGAGTTTTTGAAAATAATATGTATGGGAGATCATCCTGATCAGGAGCTTATAAGCAAGACAGATAGAGAGCTTAATATCATGCTTGCGTCAATGAGCCATAATCCTCTGTTTGAGTGGGTAATGAATGCAGTTCAGATTGGATTTTCTTCTTATGATTATGCTCTTTATGAGAAGAGCTATTACAGGAAGCTTATTGCTGAAAATTGGGTTGAGACCGTTTTTTCAATCAAAGAAGGTGATATTGTAAAAGCTCTTTCCTGTATAGGCTATCATTATACTCTCCTTAGAAAATGTATCGGAGAAAGAGACCTTTTGGGGAAAAAGATGTAAATATTTATAAAATTTTATTTAATGAAAATAGTTTTAAAAGTTTGTTATGGAGGATGAATGAAAAGAAATTACGACTATATTATTGTTGGCGGGGGTTCTGCAGGAAGTGTTCTTGCAAATAGATTGAGCGAAGATCCATCAAGCAAAGTTCTTGTTCTTGAAGCGGGAAGGCCTGATCACAGACTGGATTTTAGAATCCATATGCCTGCGGCTCTGACCTATCCACTTCAGAGCAGGTGTTATAACTGGTGGTACGATTCCGATCCTGAGCCATATATGCACAATAGAAGAATTTATCAGCCAAGGGGAAAAGTGCTTGGAGGATCAAGCTGTATAAATGGTATGATTTATATTCGTGGAAATGCGATGGATTATGAAAAATGGTCAAAAGAAAAAGGGCTCGAAAATTGGAGTTATGCAGATTGTCTGCCATATTTTAAAAAGTTTGAAACAAGGCTTGTTGGTAAAAACCCATATCATGGAGACAAAGGGCCTTTGAAAATTACAACGCCTGAATGTGATAATCCTCTGTTTGACGCTTTTTTCAAGGCCGTTCAAGAGGCAGGGTATCCTCTTACAGATGATGTAAATGGATATCAGCAGGAAGGTTTTGCAAAATTTGATCAGAATATCTATCTTGGAAGAAGACATAATGCTGCAAGAGCATATATTCATCCTGTAAAAAAGGAGAGAAAAAACCTTTCAGTGAAGTGTCATGCCCATGCAACCAGAATCCTCTTTGAAGGTAAGAAGGCTGTGGGTGTAGAGTATCTAACAAAGGGTAAAAATCCTGTAAAGGTATATGGTAATGAAATTATAAGTTGTGGTGGAGCTATAAACTCTCCTCAGCTTCTTCAGCTTTCAGGTATTGGAAATGTTGATGAATTGCAAAAATTAGGCATTGATTCTGTTGCAGACTTAAAAGGTGTTGGAGAAAATCTTCAGGATCATCTTGAGCTATATGTTCAGTATGCATGTAAAAAGCCGGTTTCTCTTTTTCCAGCTCTTAAATGGTATAGACAGCCTTTTATTGGTGCTGAGTGGCTTTTCAAGAGAAAAGGTATAGGAGCTACAAATCATTTTGAAGCGGGGGGCTTTATAAGAGGCAATGATGAAGTCAAATATCCGAATCTTCAATTCCATTTTCTTCCAATAGCCATAAGATATGACGGTTCTGCTCCAAGGGAAGGTCATGGTTTTCAGCTTCATGTAGGGCCAATGAATACTGATGTAAGGGGTCATGTAAAAATAAAGTCAAATAATCCGAAAAAATATCCATCCATACTTTTCAACTATCTTTCAACTGAAAATGAAAGAAAGGAATGGGTTGAAGCTATAAAAAAATCAAGGGAGATCATTGCTCAGCCTGCGTTTGATGAATTGAGAGGGAAAGAATTGTCTCCTGGAGCAGATGCAATGACAGATGAGCAAATCCTCGACTTTGTGGCAAGAGAAGGAGAGAGTGCATACCATCCAAGCTGTACATGTAAGATGGGATATGACGATATGTCTGTTGTTGGCAGTGATCTTAAAGTACACGGTATTGAAAACTTGAGAGTGGTGGATGCTTCTGTAATGCCTTATGTGACCAACGGAAACATATATGCACCTGTGATGATGATTGCTGAAAAAGCTGCGGATATAATTCGTGGTAAAAAACCGATTCAGTCTGAAAAGACTCCCTGGTACAAGGCACCTGAAAAGAGTGAGGAAATTTAAATGGAAACTAAGAAGATGTATATAGATGGTAAATGGGTGGAATCTGTTTCCGGAAAAACAAGGGAAATAATAAATCCATATGACTCCTCTGTAATAGCAGTTGTTGCAGAAGGTGTCAGAGAAGATAGTATAAAGGCAATAGCTGCGGCGAGAAAGGCATTTGATTCTGGTATCTGGTCTTCTCTTTCAGGAAAGGAACGTGGTAATTATATCTTCAGGCTTTTTGAGCTTGTTAAAAGGGATCATGAAGAGCTTTCCCGTCTTGAAAGTCTTGACACAGGAAAAACTGTGGAAGAGAGCAGGTGGGATATGGACGGAATAGCAGATGTTTTTAAATATTATTCTTTTTTAGCAGAAGAAGATAAAGGTGTTGTAATAAATTCACCTTTTCCTGATACATCAAGTATTGCAGTGAAAGAGCCTGTAGGTGTATGTTCACAGATTTCTCCATGGAATTATCCACTTTTGCAGGCGTCGTGGAAGATGGCACCTGCTCTGGCTGTAGGTTGTACAATTATCATGAAGCCAAGTGAAATTACTCCTCTTACAGCAATAAAGATTGTTGAGCTTGTAGAAGAAGCTGGTTTTCCAGCAGGAGTGGTAAATCTTGTCCTTGGAAAAGGGATGGATGCGGGAGCTGAACTTGCAGAATCTTCACTTGTAGATCTTGTCTCTTTTACAGGCGGTATTGAAACAGGAAGAAAGATAATGCAGGCCGCTTCCATTAATATGAAAAAAATAGCTCTGGAGCTTGGAGGTAAGAATCCGAATATTGTATTTGCAGATGCAGATTTTGATACAGCTCTTGATTATGCTCTTAATGCAGTCTTTTTTCATGCAGGTCAGATATGTTCCGCAGGGGCAAGGTTGATGGTTGAAGATAAAATACATGATCGTTTTGTTGAAGAGCTTAAAAAACGCATGGAAAAGATAAATATTGGCAGTGGTTTTGATGAAGATACAGAAATGGGGCCTCTGATTTCAGCTGAGCACAGGGCTAAAATTGAAGCCTATGTCGATCTTGCATTGAAAGAGGGGGCAACTCTTGAAACCGGAGGCAAACGTCCTGATGGAGAAGAGTTTGCAAAAGGTTTTTTTTACTTGCCTACACTTTTTACAGATTGTGATTCTTCCATGAAAATTGTGAAAGATGAGAGTTTTGGTCCTGTTATCACAGTGGAAAAATTTCAAAACGAAGAAGAGGCTTTAACACTTGCAAATGATACAGAATATGGTCTTTCAGCAGGGTTTTGGACCAATGATTCTAGAAGAATACAGAGAATGTCAAACGGTTTGAGGTTTGGTACTGTCTGGGTGAATGATTTTAATATTTATTTTTCAAGAGCCCCATGGGGTGGATACAAACAGTCAGGAATAGGCCGGGAACTTGGGCATGCAGGTCTGGAGGAGTATTATGAAGTAAAGCATGTATTCAACAATTACGGAACTTCTCCTGTCAACTGGTTTGGCAGGTCATAGGTATAGTGTTTTTCCTTTCATATATGAAAGGTGTGAGAATATATAAGAATATTTTTTTTAAATAAAAAGGAGATTAAATGTTTAAGTCACACCAGAAAAAGTTTGTATTAAGTTTGATGTCAATTATTTTAATTTTATTTTCTACGGATGCCTTTGCAAAAAAGATCAAATTTGTCAGTGTTGGCTGGACAGGGGTTACCGTAAAGACAGAACTTGGTGTAAAGGTTCTTAAAAGTCTTGGATATGATGCGGAAAATATAATGGTTTCTGTTCCCATAGCATATAAGGCAATGGCAACAGGAGATGCAGATATCTTTCTTGGAAACTGGATGCCTTCCATGGAATCTATTGCCGGTAAATATTTTAAGAGAGGGTCGGTTATTAAATATGTGGCAAATATGCTTGGAGCACAATACACCCTTGCTGTTCCATCTTATGCTTTTAAAGGTGGCCTGAAAGATTTTTCTGATATTGCAAAGTTTGGAGACAAGCTTGACTGGAAGATATATGGAATAGAAGAAGGAAACGATGGGAACAAGATAATTCAGGATATGATAGACAAAAACATGTTCAATCTTGGTAAATTCAAACTCATTTCATCAAGTGAAGCAGGTATGCTTTCCCAGGTGAAGGGATATACCACAACAGGTAAATGGGCCGTTTTTCTTGGTTGGGCCCCTCATTACATGAATGAGATTATTGATATGAAATATCTTACAGGTTCCACAGCTGAAACTTTTGGAGGAAACAATGGAACAGCTGTTGTATATACCAATATAAGGAAAGGCTTTGATAAAGAGGAACCAAATATCGCAACATTTCTTAAAAACTTCAAGTTTTCCACAAAGATGATGAATCAGATCATGACAAATCTTCATAAGGATGAAAATCTGAAGCCTGTAGATGCTGGTCTTACCTGGATAAAGGCTCATCCTGCTGTATATTCAAAATGGCTTGAAGGTGTAAAAACTGTTGACGGCAAATCAGCTCTGGCCACATTCAGGAAATATATTTCTTCTGTTAAATAGCTTTTTATTCAATTAAAAAAGATAAAGCCTTGTTAAATTAGTATTTACAGGGCTTTTTTTATGGTCAGTTAAGATCTTTTTTCTGATATTTTTTACACTATCTCTATTCTTGAGGAAATAACACCAGAAAGTAAATTGGGGGTTATTGTTAACAATAAAAACTGCGTGATTTCTTCCTTTCTAAGGAAACAGGGAAAAAGGCATACATTATTAATATCTTTATGGTATAAAAATGGATACCAAATAGAAAGGATTTGATTACAGGCCGTATCTTTCCCATATGCCGAAATCTATTCTTGTACTGCCCCCCGGTTAATGAATCACTTGATGTTTCAAGGTCGGCGAACAACAGCCTGTTTTACAATCAAGAGCGGGGATTACTCCCGGGTAGACGCAATAGTTCTTATTTGAAACGTCATGCAGAATGCCGGGAAAAAATGAATCAAATCTTTCCATCTTTTACAAGTCAGAATGAATGACAGGAGGACTGCCAAATGCCTCTGAGTATAAAGGCCACATAATCAAGGATGACTGACCAGCTCATCCAAACTGTGTTTTTTGAATCAAGAACTCATAAAATCAAAGCTACCCCTTCTTCTTAGGCTATAATCGTAATCTTTCAATCTTTGTATTGTTATTGCTTTAATTGCACTAAAGCTGAGGGCTCCAGATAAATTTTTAAAAACAGTCCTTCGTTTCCAGATGAGAAGTCATTGTTTGCGATCAAACAGAAAAACAGATTGTTCAAAAAGCATTAGTGCCATTAACAGCAATGTTATCGCTGCGCCTGCTTGACCGGCATAAATGCTATCCTGAATTGTCCTGGAATAAACAACGAAAGAATACCGTGCTAAACAAAGAAGTATAATCCCTCCAGCAGTAAGAATAAGTGAGAAAATAATTTCTGTTTTTACAATTAAGATATCCAGATGATATCTGGATAATTGTCATTTATCTTTTACTTTATTCTATCATTTATAAATAACAAGAACATGGCTGATTATTGTTAATCCTGGAATCAGCCATGATTTAAAGTTTAGTTAAGATCCATCTCTGAAATCTTATTACCATAATCAGACCATTGGTCTATCATTAAAAGACCTTTTTCTGTAACGAGAATATGATTTTTGTTTATTACATTTCCATCTCCAAAATTTACAGAAGAAGGAGATGCAAAGGTTGATTTCTTGTATTCATAATAAGGTTCTGAAGTATTTTTAGAAGTAGGCAGAAAAAGAATACTTCCCTTATTGAAATCACATACAGCGACTACTTCATATCCATTTACCATACCCACAGCCAGATCATCAAAAAGGGAGAAAGGATAGATAAGTCCGCCCGGCCTTTTGAATATTGTTTTTACTTCTTTTGTTTCAATGGATACTTTTTTTACTGCCGCTTTTACATTGAGAATATTTCTTGCATCGAAATCTGAGAAAAAGAGTGTATCTTTATGTATTTTGATTCCATTGGGAGCATATACTCCATTGCTGCTGTCAAGCCAGGTTTCAAGGACAGGATTGTCTGAGTTTGGATCAATTCTGACTATTTTGCCTGTTGGAAGAAATGTCTCATCTGATATATATAGCCTGCCTTTTGAATCTGCGTCCATTCCATTTGGTAGAAAAAGATCATTCAAATATACAAAGGTCTCAAAATGTAGAATATCTATTTTCTTTCCATTTTCGTCTTTTATTTTTGCTCTGTATAATCTTTTATCATAGATATTTGCAGAGATTGAAGTCAGGAATTTATATATTGATGAAAAATCAGGTATGGTTGGAGATATAGATACTTTTGTTGCCAGAACATAAAGATAATTACCGGATTCTGCAAGACCCAGACAATTATGAGGTTTTTCAAAGAGACTTTGTTTTAAAAAAGAACCGTTTATTTTAGATATTTCATAAGTATTCTGACCGCCTGTCACAAAAAGTCGTCCGTCTTTTGTAAAAATAGAGTTCTCTGCATCAGGGATATTCTTTAAAACGACACTCTTTTGAGAGTCGCAACCTGTTAATATAACTGCATAAAAAAAGATAATAAATAAGCTTGAAAGGAAACGTTTCACGGGTCCTCCTGAATTAAGGTTATTGCAATAAACTATGTTTTTGATAGCTAATAATTGTTTATTTTATCTGCTTTTGCAAGGGAAATCTGTCAAAATATTTTACAGAACAAGGAAATAAGGTTAATCTTTATAAGATTAATAAACCATATTCACGGGTATAGTTCATACATGATAACCGAAATAAAAAAATCGATAAAAGAGAGTCTTCCAAAATATCCTGGTGTTAGTGGCAAGGAAAGATTTTTTAATTCAGCTGTGCTTGTGCCTCTTATTTTGATTGGAGAAGAACCTTGTTTTATTCTTGAGAAAAGAGCAAAAGGCATAGCTCAGGAAGGCGAAATCTGCTTCCCAGGGGGAGGTTTTGATGAACAACAGGACAGTTCTCTTCAGGATACAGCATTGAGAGAAACAAAAGAAGAGCTTGGTATACCTGAGGACAATATAGATATTCTTGGTAGACTTAATACCGTAATTGCTGCAATGGGTGTCAGTATAGATCCATTTGCAGGTCTGGTTGAAAATATAGACGTGGATTTATTTTCAATAGAAAAAAATGAGGTTGAAAAGCTCCTTGTTATTCCTGTATCATGGTTCCAAGTCAATCAACCTGAGACCTACCATGTCACTTTGGAAGTGAAACCATATTATTACAATAAAAATGGAGAAAAGGTGGAAACTCTTCCCGTAAAAGATCTTGGTCTTCCAGACAGATATGCTAACCCGTGGGGTTGTAAAAAGTACAGAGTGCTTTTTTATCAGTATCAAGGAGAAAAAATCTGGGGACTCACAGCAGAAATTATTGATGATTTTATTTCTTGCTGTTTTCCTTTTACCTGATAAATGAGAAAGGGATGCTATGTTTTCTCTTATACCTGACACAACACATGCACAGACACTTAGGATGAAGCGTTTCTTAATGGCTTTTTTTTCTTATCTGGTTTTCATCATTCTTATTTTGATTTCCCACAGCTTTGGAATATTTTCTCTTTCATTTCAAAAAACTATGATATTTATCAGTCTTGTGATTATTTTAAATCTCATATTTTATATGATTTTTTATAAGGGCTGGAATAGTAGATTTA
>Ga0114934_10003074_pt1 | contig 10481 bp, 8 predicted proteins | sample 4SBtaG_2_FD_99695 | JGI IMG/M metagenome (GOLD analysis project Ga0114934, IMG submission 99695) | Deep subsurface microbial communities from Kolumbo volcano to uncover new lineages of life (NeLLi) - 4SBTROV10_white metaG | ecosystem: Environmental > Aquatic > Marine > Volcanic ...
CGGTTCATTACCATCAACCAATAACTGCAAACCTTTCTGAGCAAATGGATCATGTTTTCTATCCACTACGATTTCCAAGCCTAACAACCCTTCTTTTCTAGCTAAAGCACTCCATTTTCCAATTTGTTCAATTTGATCATCAAGCAAATGTTCTCGTGGACTGACAATAAGCCATAAAACTCTAATACTATGTAAAACAACCTTAGGAGGGAAATGTAAAAAAGTTGCGCCTAAAGTACCGCCAAAAACAATAAGTAATGCAGGATAATTAATTAAAGAAGATAAATCCCCTCCTTCTAAAAAATTTCCTCCCAGAATAGCAAGGAAACCTAAAATAACACCTAAAACACTTAAAATATCCATTATCTCAACTTCTTAAATTCATTAGAAATTTCATTAAGGCTGTAGACCTTATCTGCAAGATTAGCATCAACAATAGCTTTTGGCATACCATAAATAGTACAACTTGCCTCGTCTTGAGCCCATACTGAACAGCCGTTTTGTTTTAAAGCAAAAGCCCCGTTTTTTCCGTCCGAGCCCATACCTGTCAATACAACAGTCAACACATGCGCTGAGTAAGCTTTCGCAACGGATGATAAAGTCACATCAGCACAAGGACTATAAATTTCGCCGACCTTTTTGTCTGTTATTTTAACGGCTTTTCCTGCTGGTTTACGGTTTACTTCCATTTGCATCCCGCCAGGTGCTAACAAAGCTTCTCCTGATCTTAACAGATCGCCATCAACTGCTTCTTTTACCTTAATCTGACATAATTGATTCAATCTTTCTGCAAAACTTTTGGTGAAGTTATGCGGCATATGCTGAACAATTAAAATAGGAAATGAACAGTGTCCAGAAAGTTGAGTTAATACTTTTTGAATAGCAACAGGCCCCCCTGTTGAAGCAACAATCACGAGTAATTCAATTCTATTATTGACTGAATTTACAGCGAAATTTTTTCTAGACCGATTAATATGGACTTGAGTGTTTGATAAAGGTGTATCTATTACACTGGTTTTATTTATTACTGGTTTATGAGGTAATGGTTTTGTTTTAATTCTTTTGGATTGTAAAGCAACCATACGTACTCTACGTCGTAAAACTCGTTTTGCAATTTCCCTATTGCCATCTATATCATCTAACTGTTTGGGTAGAAAGTCTATTGCGCCAGCATTTAATGCATCCAAAGTTGCTTGAGCACCAGCATGCGTTGCAGCTGAAAACATTAAAATCGCTGTTGGGCATTCAGCCATAATTGCCTTCACGGCTGAAATACCATCCATAACAGGCATTTCAATATCCATGGTTATTACATCAGGTTCCAATTGAGCAGCCATTAATAAAGCTTGCTTCCCATTTGAGGCACTGCCAACCACTTTGAAATCAGAATCTTCTTCTAGAATTTCACAAATTCTTTTACAAATAAATCTAGAGTCATCAACAATTAATACCCGAATCGTCATATATATATTTTTATTCCCTAAAATTACATTTTATTTAGTGATCAAACAGAATGCATTTTAAACACTGGAATTTCAGGTTTTTTGGTTCTAACCTTATGAAGCATATCGAGTCATCAATCCTGGCACATCAAGTATCAAGGCAATTTTACCATCGCCTGTAATTGTGGCTCCTGCAAGCCCGTCAAGCCCTTGTAATTTTGCTCCAAGCGGCTTAATAACCACTTCCTCCTGTCCAATTAGCTGATCAACTACAAAACCAACATGACGCCCTCCCGCATTAACGATAACGACATGGCCTGTATCTTTTTTATCTAAAACATAGTCTGGATTATTAACCAGCCATTCACTTAAAAAGAATACAGGGAGTGCCTTTTCCCTAACCATAACGACTAATTGTCCATCAACCACATTCGTTTTACTTAAATCTAAATCTAATATTTCAAGTACACTGGCTAAAGGTAATGCAAATGCTTGTCCACCTAACACCACCATCAAGGTTGGCATAATAGCGAGTGTCAGTGGTACTTTAATAATAATCGTACTGCCAACGCCCTCAACAGAGTCAACATCTACCGTTCCATTTAATTGGGTAATACGGGTCTTAACAACATCCATTCCCACCCCGCGCCCGGACACATCTGAAATTTCAACTTTGGTCGAAAATCCAGGCATAAAAATTAAGTTATAACATTCTTTGTCTTCTAGTCTGGCTGCAGTCTCTTCATCCATCAAACCTTTTTCAACAACAATTTTTCTTAAGTAATTTGCATTCATCCCTTTACCGTCATCTTTGATGGATAGCATAATATGATCACCTTCTTGAGAAGCTGTCAAAACAACCTGCCCTTCTCTGGGTTTTCCTACAGCAACTCTATCATCAGGCGATTCAACGCCATGATCCACTGCATTTCTAACTAAATGCACTAAAGGATCAGCCAATGCCTCAACTAAATTTTTATCTAAATCAGTTTCTTCCCCAACTAATTCCAATTTAATTTCTTTCTTTAAACTTCTAGATAAATCTCTTACAACACGAGGAAAGCGCCCAAACACTTTTTTAATGGGTTGCATCCGTGTTTTCATCACAGCTAATTGCAAATCTGCCGTTACTACATCTAGGTTAGCGACCGCTTTAGCCATGTGTTCACTGGAACCTTGTTCTGATGTGGCTTTTAGGGTTTGGAATCTATTTCGCACCAAAACTAATTCGCCCACCATATTCATAATGTCATCAAGAATTTCGGTATCTACGCGAACAGTTGTTTCTCCTTTTGGGATAGTCGGTTTAGCAGCGGCTTTTTTCGCTGCCGGCTTTTCCACAACAGCAACAGCTTCAGGTTCTGGTTTATTTTCAACGGGTTCTGGCTTCGGTTTGATCTCAGCTGTAGTTGTCACAGGTGCTTCAGTTTTACTCACCTTTTTATCGACAGTCGAGGTAGTTTTTACTTCTTTTGTCACTGCACCATTAAACTTACCTTTGCCATGTAAATCATCTAATAAATTATCAAACTCCTCTTCTGTTATGTCACCTGAGTCTGCAGCGATTTCAACTTGTTCTTTTTCTTCATCTATTAATGAGGAAGCAGAAAACTTACCTTTGCCATGCAACTCATCTAATAAATCATCGAATTCCTCTTCTGATATATCGCCTGAATCAACGTCTTTCTTCTCTGATTCAGACTTATCTTTAACTTTCTGATCTTTAAGTGCAGGGGCAGAAAATTGTCCTTTACCATGTAGGTCATCTAATAAACTATCAAACTCCTCTTCTGTAATTTCATCATTATCAGCCTGTTCAGAAGCGCCTTGTTCAAAGGTATCATCCAACATAGTGGCAAACTCTTGCTCAACTTCATCGGCAACCGCAGGTGCTTCTATGACTTCCTGTTCGGGTTCAACGATGGGTTCCTGCACTTCAGTTTTTAAGCCTTCACGCGTAAACGCATGTAAGGAAACAAGTAAGCTTTCATCAGCTGCTTCAGGCTCATTGCCCACTTTAACTTGATCAAACATCAAATTAACCACATCGACCACTTCCAGAATCACATCCATTAATTCTGCACTGATTTTTCTCTCGCCTTCTCTTAATACATCAAAGACATCTTCAGCTTTATGGCAAACATTGACTAAAGGATCAAGAGCAAGAAACCCTGCCCCGCCTTTAATAGTGTGAAAACCTCGGAAGATCGCATTTAATAATTCAAAATCTTCGGGTGATTGTTCGAGTTCAACTAATTGCTCACCCAGCAATTCAAGAATTTCACCTGCTTCAACCAAAAAATCCTGTAGAATTTCGTCTTCTAGATCAATTGCCATAATTATTTCCTTAGAATCCTAAACTGGATAACAAGTCATCCACATCATCTTGATTAGATGCAACATCACCTACTTTATCATCCACACCTGGAACAGCGGGACCAGGTAATTGAGGTTCCTTAGCTTTATTTGTTGACTTATTAGTACCGCCAGCCAGGCGTATAAGTTCAACCATGCTTGATTCTAATTCCTGAACCAAATCAATGACGCGCTTAATAATCTGTCCCGTTATATCTTGAAAGCCTTGAGCCATTAAAATATCATTAAGTCCATTTTGTAGCTCTAATAAAGACCCTTTCGATTCATTAAAATGCTTAGTGATTTCTGCACTCATACTTTTAAATTCTTCAAAAGGCATTTCTCTATCCAAAAAACGCTCCCATTTTTCAGATAAAGCCTCAGCTTGTTCATTAAGCCTTTGCGACACAGGCAACAAACTCTCAACTGCATTTAAGGTTTGGTTGGCTGCTTGTTCTGTCATCGTAATAACATATTGCAAGCGTTCCTTTGCATCAGGAATTTCATTTTCAGTCATCGAAGTGATTTTTGAATCTAGCGAAAAACCAGTCATAGTGTCATGAAGTTGACGAGTTAATGCTCCAATCTCATGAAAAAGCTGACTCTGTTTATGTCCAGCAATTTCATCTAATATTTTATCTGCTTCTATCTCATTTCCCTGTTCAAGTGCAATAACCAAATCCTTGGCCAATGCTAAACGAAGATCGTTTGTCATTCTTTATTCTCCAAAGTAGGTTTAGCCGTCAATCCGTTCAAAGATTTTTTCAATTTTTTCTTTCAAGGTAGCTGCGGTGAAAGGCTTAATAACATAGCCGTTCACCCCCGCTTGAGCCGCCATAATAATCTGTTCCCTTTTAGCTTCAGCTGTCACCATGAGTACCGGAAGATCAACCAAATTTGGATCTGCACGCACTGCTTTTAATAAATCAATCCCTGTCATCCCAGGCATATTCCAATCAGTTACTAAAAAATCTATCCCTCCAGCTTCCAAAATAGGCAGTGCAGTTTTACCATCATCTGCTTCCACTGTATTTGTAAACCCAAGATCCCTCAAAAGATTTTTTACTATTCGCCGCATTGTTGAAAAGTCATCAACAACCAGAATTTTCATATTCTTATCCAAGGAAAATCTCCAACCAATTTATCTTTAATTATTATGTTATATCGACCTAAAACAATAATACTTAAACACTTTGTTCAGGCCTAAAAAATCAATATTTACTTTATTTTTTTAATGAAATACTAGCCGCTTCAATATATTACAAGCTATTCATCAAATACATATTATAACAATAGATGTAATATTCTTTTTTTTCAATATCAGACCTTATTATTTATATATTTTAACGCCTTAAAATATGCTTTAAGAGAGTTATGTATAGAAAAACCTTAGCTAAAAGAGAGAAAGAAGGAATAAACTTTATATTTATTCAGAGATATCAATCGAGGGAAGGGAATCAATTAAAAAGTATAGAAAGGCTTATTAAAGCTATCTAATCGGATTGTTTTTTGTCAACCCACTCTACAAGCCTGGCTCTTAATCTTAACATGGCTTGACTACTTATTTGGCTGACGCGAGATTCACTGACATTTAACACTTCACCAATCTCTCTTAGATTAAATTCCTCATCATAATAAAGAGCCACAACCAATCGTTCCCTTTCTGGCAATGTCATAATGGCCTCAGCTAATGCTTGCTGAAAATCATCTTGTTCCAATAGCTCAACAGGCGATTCACTTGCATTTTCTGAATCCGAGAAGGCTGAATCACCTGATTCAGCCAATTCTTCAACACTTAAAACCTTACAACCAACAGAATCTTGTAGCATTTGATTATAATCATCTAGATCAACCCCTAGCTGCTCGGCAATATCAACAGCTCTTGCTTCACTGCCTAATCTATTTTCCACTTCTCGAATAGCCTCTGAAACCATTCGTGATTTTTTATGAACAGAGCGAGGTGTCCAGTCAGATCGTCGCACTTCATCAAGCATTGAACCTCTGATTCTTATTCCAGCATAAGTATCAAAACTGGCCCCTTGACTGACATCGTAATTTTTTACCGCTTCTAACAAACCCAACATGCCCGCCTGAATTAAATCATCCACCAGCACTGTATCGGGAAGTCTACCCATTAAATGAAAAGCAATTCGCTTAACCAAAGGCACATGCTGAATGACCAAATCATCGGTCGTTCCGGCATCGTGCATTGTGGTTGCGTACATTGCCGCTCCATTCATGCTGCATCCTCTTGCGTACTATATTCGATCATTCTTTCAACAAAAAACTCTAAATATCCACCGGCTTGAATTTTAATGGGCCAACCATCGATCGTGCGCGCTAAATTTCTCATCGCCAATGCTGCTTTGCTACGTGGAAAGGCTTCCAGGACGGGGGATTGTTTTTGAACCGAGCGGCGTAAATAGTCATCAAAAGGCACTGCGCCTGTGTAACTCAAAGAAACATCTAAATATTTATCTGTCACTTTTGTAAGCTTATTGAATAATTGCTGACCTTGTTGTGTTGATTGCACCATATTAGCCACAACATGAAACTTGTTTAATCCATAATCTCGATTTAACAATTTTATGTAAGCATAGGCATCTGTAAGCGAGGTGGGTTCATCACATACAACCACAATAATTTCCTGGCAGGCTCTAGCAAAATTAACCACACTAGACGAAATACCAGCAGCCGTATCAACAATCAGAACATCAAGGCTTTGATCTATTTCACTAAAAGCTCTTATCACACCGGCTTGTTCAACACTGGAAAGCTCTGACATTTGCTGCACTCCCGAAGAGGCAGGAATAACTTTCAATCCTGCTGGGCCAGTCAACATAATCTCTTGTAATGTCTTTTTACCTTGCAAGACATGAGATAAATTATATTCTGGAGAAAGTCCCAACAAAATATCGACATTGGCCAAGCCCATGTCAGCATCAAGTAAAGCCACCCGTCTTCCCATTTGAGAAAGAGCCACGCCTAAATTGACTGATAGATTTGTTTTACCAACCCCGCCTTTACCACTTGTTACAGCAATAACACGAACAGGTTTTGCTTTAATTTGTCTCATTTTTCGTATCCCAGAAGCTTGATCAACTGACTCATGCATAGCCTTCCGCCACCCAATCGTCATGACTTACCGCATCATTATAATCAATTTCTTCTTCTAACTCTGCAGCACATTGTTCTATTAAAGTATATGCGTCAGGAAAATAAATATCTTCAGGCACTTGCTGTCCATTGGTCATAAAAGAAATAGCTAATTGTTGCTCAATACTGGCTGATAAAGCAGCACCTTGTACAACTGTTTCATCTAGTTTAGTCAAAATACTGGATTCTGGCTCAAATACTTTAAAAGCATTAATAATTTCATTCATTGCTTTGTACTGAGTAGCTGCCGACATCACTAAATAAGTCCTAATGGGAACGTCTTCTTGTTGCAGTGTTTGTATCTGTTCCGCCAAGCGCATATCACGTTGACTCATACCCGCTGTGTCTATTAAAACCAGGCGTTTATTATTAAAACTTTCAATATGTCCACGTAATTCTTCTGCATTAGCTGCGATCCGAACAGGCACACCTAATAAACTTCCATAAGTTGACAATTGTTCGTGTGCACCAATTCTATAATTATCAGTGGTTATTAACGCTACCTCACTGGCACCATGTTTTAGAATAAATTGTGCTGCTAATTTTGCTAATGTTGTGGTTTTACCTACGCCAGTAGGGCCAACCAAAGCGACAATTCCACCCTGTTCCAATAGATTATCATCACTAACAGGCAAGACTTTAGCCAGCATTTCTTTTGCTTTATCAAAAGCTAATCTTGAATCTTTATGACTGTCTAAGCGATTCGCCACTTTTGTCGACAGTTTTTTTGAAAACCCCATATCAACCAAACGATGTAATAAATCAGTTCTTACTGATTTGTTTGATTCCTTTGGAGACATGGAAACTTCTGATAATTTGGTATCTAAAGCTGACTTTAATGCTTTAATTTCATTGCGCATTTCCAGCATAAATTGATCAGATACCGAAGTTGAATTTTGCTGTTTGATTTCTTCCCTGACAACATTACTAAATTGCTGACTTGTTCTTTCCGGTTTTTTCGCTATAGATGACTTTTTTAACAGGGTCGAGTGATCTCTCTCATTCTGACTGGCCATATTAATTTTTTCAGCATAGCCCAAATACTGATCAAGATTACGTTGTTTCGGCCTTTTAGGAATAACACCATCAGCCCCAATTTTTCGAGAGCTACTGACAATATGTAATTTATTTCTTTCTGCTTCAAAGTCCGTCAGTTCAATTTTTTTCTTTGCTTGAGCCGGTTGTTGATCGAATAGATCTGTTTCAGCATTTAATTTATTATGAATCACTTGCTCGTCAAAGTCTTTCGCTGCCACAATTTCAACGCCGTCACCCACCGATTTGTTTGACATGATCACAGCATCTGCACCCAGTTCGTTTTTAACCATGCGCATAGCCTGGCGAATATCCTTAGCAACAAAACGTTTAATCTTCATCGGTACTTTCCTATTTTCTTATTTTTAGCGTTCTTCACGCTGCCCGACAGTTGAAACCACCTTGATCTGACGATCTTCAGGAATTTCATTATATGCCAGGACATGTAACCCAGAAATTGAATGACGGACGAATCTAGCTAACCAAGGCCTAATAAAGGAAGAGACTAATAACACAGCGACTTGACCTTCCATTTCCATTTTCAGAGTACTCTCTTCCAATGATTTTTGCATTTGTTCAGCTAACCCAGGTTCTATACCAGCACCATTCTCGCCTGCCGTTTGCAATGACTGATGCAATATCTGTTCCAACTCTGGATCCAAAGTAATAACAGGAAAATTTTCTTCTACTCCATTGATTTCATAAACAATTGACCGGCCTAATGCTGCTCTTGAAGCAGAGGTTAAGATGTCAGGATCTTGACTCTTGGCGCCATAGTCCGCCAAAGTTTCGGCAATAGTTCGTATATCCCGAATGGAAACCCCTTCCCGCAACAAGTTTTGCATCACCTTAACCACAATACCCAATGCCAATGTTTTAGGTACCAAATCTTCAACAAGCTTAGGCGCAGACTTAGCCAAATTATCCATTATATTTTGCGCTTCTTCATAACCGAATAATTCATGCGCATTAGATTGTAAAATATGACTTAAATGAGTAGCGACTACCGTTCCTGGATCTACAACGGTATAACCCAATGTTTGCGCCTGATCTTTCTGGCTACTTTCAATCCAGACTGCTTCAAGACCAAAAGCAGGGTCTTGCGTGACTTCACCTTGTAAAGTACCAAAAACCTGCCCTGGATTAATAGCCATCTCCATTTCAGGTCTAATATCAGCCTCCCCTACCGTCACTCCCATCAATGAAATTCGATAGGTTGTGGGTGATAAATCTAAATTATCCCTAATATGCACTGAAGGAATTAAAAAACCTAACTCCTGAGAGAGTTTTTTTCGTACCCCTTTAATACGGGTCATTAACTGCCCACCCTGATTTTTATCAACCAACGGAATCAGACGATATCCCACTTCCAACCCAACCACATCAACAGGCATCACGTCATCCCAACCCAGCTCTTTCACTTCTGAAGCCGTCACCTGCTGCTGCGGGATTTGTGCAGCCTGTTGCAACACCGCTTCTTGTTCTTTGTTATGCCTGCGATTAATAAAATACGCACCCCCTAATAAAGCCAAAGCCAGCAATATAAAAACTACATTGGGCATGCCCGGAATAATACCCAACAAACCGATAATAGCTGCGGTAATAATTAATGCCTGGGGGTCATTAAATAATTGAAGACTAACCTGTTCACCAACATTTTGGGTACTTCCACGGACACCCGTTACCACAATGGCTGAAGCCGTTGATAATAATAAGGAAGGAATTTGTGCAACCAGGCCATCACCAATGGTTAATAAAACATACACCTCACCCGCTTCAGCAAAACTTAAATCATGCTGCCCTACACCAATCGCCAAACCACCAATAATATTAACAAAAAGAATAATAATGCCTGCGATCGCATCACCCCGTACAAACTTACTTGCACCATCCATAGAACCGTAAAAATCAGCCTCTGCTGCGACTTCTGCTCGCCGTTCCCTTGCCTGGTCTTGATCGATTAAACCTGAGTTTAAATCTGCATCGATCGCCATTTGTTTACCCGGCATAGCATCCAAAGTAAAACGCGCGCCAACCTCTGCAACACGCCCAGCACCTTTAGTCACCACCACAAAGTTAATGATAACTAAAATGGCAAAAACCACTAGACCAACAGCAAAGTTCCCTCCAATAACAAAAGAACCAAAAGCTTCAATAACCTTACCAGCAGCATCACCTCCCTCATACCCTTTCAGCAATACAATACGGGTCGATGCGACATTTAAAGCCAATCTAAACAAGGTAGCAATTAAAATAACGGAAGGAAAAACTGAAAATTCCAAGGGTTTAATACTGTATATAACCACCAATAAAATAATCAGCGAGAAGGCAATATTAAAAGTGAAAAACAAATCAAGTAAAAAAGCAGGAAGCGGCAACACAACCATTGATAAAATCATAATAATGACAATGGGGGCACCCAATCCTATACCAGAAAATGATTTCAGTTTTTCGATGATGCTAGCTTGATCCATAATTTTTAATTTGTTGAAA
>Ga0114934_10003076_pt1 | contig 10474 bp, 14 predicted proteins | sample 4SBtaG_2_FD_99695 | JGI IMG/M metagenome (GOLD analysis project Ga0114934, IMG submission 99695) | Deep subsurface microbial communities from Kolumbo volcano to uncover new lineages of life (NeLLi) - 4SBTROV10_white metaG | ecosystem: Environmental > Aquatic > Marine > Volcanic ...
AAAGATGAAGAAGTAAAGATTGTCTGGAGTGAAGACGACAAGACAAAAGTAGGGCGAGGAAAGATAGTGAATGATGATGAAAATTTTGTTTACCTTTCTGGGGAAAAAGGCACAGTCATTGTGAGTAAGACGGATATAATAGCTATTAAACAATAGGTGACACAATGAGAATAATGCCAATTAGCGACTCGCCGTGGGCACCCACCGGGTTCGGAACGAACACAAGATGTATATCAGCAATTTTTGCTGAAGAAGGGCACGATGTAGGATATGCTGGATGTCAGAATCCAGAGCACGACCCTAATTATAATATAGAATGGCCACTAGGAAGTGGAGACAACGTAGAAGTAGAACTATTACCTTTAATGTTTCCCGGACAAGAAAAGTTTGGAGAACAATCTTTTCCACAGTGGTTAGAAAATTTTAAACCAGATTTAGTTTTTACACATTTAGACATTCAAATGTTTGAATATACATTACAAGGTAAAAATCCGCAAGGATTAAATTTACCTATATATGATGAGAAAGGCCAACCAATACCACAGAACAAAATGATGAGGTTAGTTAAGAAAGCTATGAGAGAAGTAGGTAAACCTAGATTTAAGCTGGGTTCTATCATACCTATTGATGGTCAACCCTCTATTCCCGGTTGGAAAAGAGTGCTTGAACATATAGATTATCCAGTAGCAATGTCTCACTACGGCCAACAAGTTATGTTAGAAGACTTTGATGGTTATGAATCAACTGTGATATCACACGGTGTTGATACTAACTTTTTCAAACCTAAGATAATAGCTAAACCAGAACCAGATTGTTTTATTATAGGATGTGTTGCACGTAATCAACACAGAAAAAACATTCCTCGTTTGATGAGAGCATTTAAATTGTTTGTAGATAACAACAAATTGACTCCAGAAGATACTAAATTATTATTACATATGGATTGGGAAGACCATATGGGATGGAACATAGAATATATGTCAAGTCCTCACGTTTATGATATGCGTGATTACCTAGTACCACCAACTATGGGTAGTATAGAAAAGGGAGATGCTCCAGATGATGCCGCAATGGTAGACATTTATAATCTTATGGACATCCACGCACTACCAACAGGTGGAGAAGGGTTTGGTATACCTACATTAGAAGCAATGTCTTGCGGAAAACCTAATGTAATATGCAATTACACTACAAGTTATGAATTGATTGGAGCTAAAAAACCAGAGTGTCCAAAAGAAATGTTATACCCACACGGTATGGATGGGGATGATAATTTAATTATGACAGAACGTGGTTTCTTAGTGCCTTATAAAGATATGATGTGGGATACTCCTATCAGAGCAGCTCCACAAAGAGCACTGTGGGATGAACACGCAGCAGCAAAAGCTTTTGAACACTATTATCACAATAGAGATGATGTAGTAAAGCACGGTAAAGCAGCACGTGATTATGCTAAAAAGCATTATGATTGGGAAACTGCTATTGGCCCTCAATGGGCAGAATGGGTAGGTAAGATACAATGAGTGAAATAAATTGGACAGGGCATTTAGATGTAATGTTTTTTATTGTATTTTTTTATCCTCTTGCTGTGGAGTATCTTAAGTGGAGACTAGGAATATGAACCTAGTCTTTGAGTTAGATAATGTTTTGTGTGTACCTAATGCTGATATGTTAGCCTGTAAACCCATAGCTAATGCGACTGAGTTTGTGCAGTTCTGTAAAAAGAAAGGTCATCACATTACTATTTGGACTCAAAGAAGCAATCTAATGGAAAATAAAATAAAAACAGAACGATGGTTAACAATGCACCAAATACCTTATGATAGGTTACTATTCGACAAACCAAGAGGACCTGTGTTTGTAGATGAAACACCTTCTAATGCTAAATACTATAAAGATATAGGTGCTGATATGTACATCGTTGCATCTTTATTTGAGGAATGGAAAGAAGATGCTAGGGAATAACGGTCCTTTAATGAAAGTAAAGTGGCTTGATGCCACTAACGAAAGGGGTGTTAGAAAGATTAATCTTGAAGACCCTAGTGAACATTTATGTTACTGTGAAACAATTGGAGAAGTAGTTGCTCAAGATGAAAGAGCAATAGTAATTGTTTATCACTACACAGATTATGATGGGGTAGATTTTATATGCATCCCCACATCTTGGGTAGTGGAAATGGAGGAATTGGAATGTTTAGAGAATTTGGAATCCCAGCTAGAATCGCAAAAGTCAGGGACTCAGAAAAAATCATAGAGTTAAGAGATAAATACGTTGGTAAAAGAAATTGTTACATCAGTGTTTATGCTTTTACAGATGAAAAGGATGGTAGAACTGACTACGATAGTGCCATCTTGAACACACTATGGTTTGATTTCGATGAAAGTAAGAAGGTTGATAAGACTTTAAAGGATGTAAAAAAACTATACAATAGATATTGCAAACCTTTAGGTATAACACCGCGTATATTTTATACCGGTGGTAGAGGATTTCAGCTTAATATAGACCTCCCTTTAGAAGGACTTAATCTAGGAAGGCATATAAAAAGGAAATATTTAAGAGACTACTTACTTCATTTACAAAGTAAATATGTGTTAACTACATTAGATAAACAGTGTATAAACAATAGTGTATCAGCAATGAGACGTATGCCTTACACACCTTATTTAGATAAAAAAACTTTTGAACCTAATGGTAGGCATTGTATACCTATAAAAATAGAACAAGTAGAACAAATGACAATGGAAGAAATAGAAGAAATGTCTAAAAACACAGAGTTTGAACCACCAGAAAGTTGGAAACCATCTTTAGATGCTAGTAAAGATTTTCTATTCTTTATATGTGAACAGATGGGTATTGCCTATACTCCTACCAATAGTATAAATTATTTACTAGATAAAATAAATCAAACAGATGCAATGCCTTCATTCACTGATGGCCCAGCAATGTATAGAGTTTCACCACGAGAATGTGTGTTACAGATGATAGAAAAATGTATCAGCAACAGTCACAGTGGACATACTGAAAACAATGTTATAGCTACAGAATTAATACACGCAGGGTGGACTGATGACGACATAGCATTAACATTTAAATTTATATATGATGAAGAGGGTGGTGACTATGGATGGTATACAAATGAAGATAAAGCTGGGTACCAAATTAGGAACCTTAGAGCAAAAGGTATAAATAGGTATTCAAAGGATAGACTTATAGAACTAAAAATCTGCAAGGGCAAATGCGCTTGTAGTAAGAGGTAAATATGTATGGATGTCCGAATTGTAATAATGTATTTGAACCATCGGTCTATAAGACTGTAGCGACGGAACCTTTTATAAGGTGTCCCGAATGTGGGTTGAGTAGGTCTTTGAACGCTGACTTGTGGGACAAGAACGCTTCAAAACCAGAACCAAAAGTAGAAAATATAGCTGACAAAGGTGTAGCTGCTACTGCTAAAAAAGCAAAAGCAAAAGCTAAACCTAAGGCTAAAAAAAGTAAAAAAAAGTAGGTAAAATATGACTAAAAAGTTAGAGAACCGTATAGAAGAGCTAGAAGCTTGGGCACAACAGATGTCTGAGGATAATGACCAGAAGGTAGTTTTTGCAAATATCAATTTCCTTTTGGGCCAAATAAGAGGAATGGGCCAAGAAAACAGTGCTATTACACAACAAGCACAACAAATGCAAGGTGCATTACAAGCTAATAACGAAGCATTAAAAGTTTTCTTAGAAGAAAATGACTTAGTTATGGATTGGCAAGAACATTTAGAGAAACTAAATAAAGAGATGGAAGAGGCTCAAGAAGAGACTCCAGAAATCTTAACAACAGAAAAATAAATAAGAGGTAAATATGTCAGGATGTTACACAGATTTCGTGCTTACACGATACGAATGGGCGCCTAACGATAACCCCACCGGAGTAGTGGTTGGGTTTACGGCTAAGTGCAGTCCAAATGGGAGAAGCCAATACTTTGATACAGTAGTTGCAAGTTCATCAGCATCAGGTAAAACTGATTCGCAGGTAGCTGCATTAGCGTATGGAGTATTATCAGGCAGTATGATTACTTGGGCAGATAAAGAAATGCACGAGTCAGCCCTAATTGGAACAGTATACCAGACCGTATCTGGTAGCAGTTAAGCGAAATATGAGCGAAAAGATTGCAACGATTGAAACGAAAAAGGGAATTTTAACGACAGTCAACAGACTCTACCCGGTGTCTGGTGACAGAGTTTTGATTGATTATAAATGAAGTTTTTTTTTGTTATGCAAAATCTCTACCCCATTTGGGGTGGAGCAGAAAAAAGTGCAGACACATTAATTAAACTATTAGAATCTAGAGGACACACTGTCGAATGGATGTGTCAAAGCAATCAAGATAAAATAGAACCACAACTAAATAATATAATGAAAGATGTGGATGTGGTGGTCACCCAACTGATGTGGACACCTAAAGCTACTTCTATAGCAGAAAAATATAACAAGAAGTGTGTAGTATTCATACGTTCGTATGAAAATGTATGTCGTGTTGTGTTTAGTGACCCTCAATTTCACGCAGATTGTGGTCAACAATGTACTAATTGTAAACATAAAATTACTGGGTATGAACCACAAGGTATGGCTTTAAGAAAAGCTGACTTGATAATTGCTAATTCTAAATGGATGGAATTGTTTTTACACGAAAGACACGGGTTAAAAAGTAAAGTTGTTTATCCTTTTATTAATTTCGATGACTATAAAATAGAAAACAATACTAAAAAATATATTGCGATGAACCAGATGTCTTATGCTAAGGGTGCAGATGTTTTCTTAGAAATAGCTAGAAGTTTACCCACAGAAAAATTTAAGTTAGTAGGTAATCAAGGATGGATGCCACCTGTAGATATGCCTCGTAATGTTACTATGAAGAAATTCCAATCACCTCAAGAATTATATGGTGATGTGTGGTTGTGGTTAAACCCAGCTAGATGGGAAGAACCTTTTGGTAGAACTGTTATTGAAGCACAATTAGCTGGTGTGCCAGTGTTAACATCTAGTTACAGTACAATCGTATTAGACGGTAAGTTACACGAGACTGGTGGAATGAAAGTAAAAGATTTAACTAACATCAAAGAATGGAAAACAAAGATTAAAAAGATAAAGAAGAGTCCCAAAAATTATATAAACAAAGACGCTTATACAAACTTACATAAGTTTTCTAGTGATGTAAACACAGAAAAATTTATTAAATTGATGGAGGAACTATGAAGATATTAATAACAGGAGTTGGTGGGTTGATGGGTTCTCGTATGGCCGATTGGATTATAGAGAACACTAAACATAAAGTTGTAGGGATAGATAATTTATCTGGTGGATATAGAAGTAACATACATAAGAAAGTTACATTTTATCAAATGGATTTAGCTGAAAACAAAATAGTTGGTGGTAGTAAAGGAGACAATAGTTATGGTGATTATGATTTACACTGGATATTTGACAAAGAAAAACCAGATATAGTTTTTCATTTTGCTGCCTATGCTGCTGAGTGTTTAAGTCCTTTCATCAGAAGATATAATTATTCTAATAACGTGGTTGCAACAGCAAACGTTGTAAATGAATGTATTAATTTTGATATAAAAAGATTAGTATTTACATCTTCTATGGCTGTGTATGGTGAAAACGAACCACCGTTTGACGAAACGTATACTCCTGCTCCTAAAGATTGTTATGGTATAGCTAAGTATGCTTGTGAACAAGATATACAAGTAGCTGGAGAACAACACGGATTGGATTGGTGTATCATTAGGCCACACAATGTGTATGGAAGAAAACAAAACATATGGGACAAGTATAGAAATGTACTTGGGATATGGATGTATAAAAAATTAAACAAACAACCATTACTCATCTATGGAGATGGAGAACAGAAACGAGCGTTCAGTTATATTGACGACTGTTTAAAACCTCTGTGGAGAGCAGCAACTAAACCTTGGTGTAGCAAACAAATAATTAATTTAGGAGGCACACAAGAAGTTACTATCAACAAAGCTTGTGATACTCTTATTAAAATATTTGGAGGAGCACAGATGATAGAACATCGAGAACCTAGATATGAAGTTAAGAATGCTTGGAGTACATTTGATAAATCAGTAGAGCTTTTGAAGTATGAAGACGAAACAAGTTTATCTCAAGGACTAGAAGATATGTGGGAATGGGCTTTACAACAAGATACTAGACATAGAAAGGAATGGAAATCGTTTGAAGTAGAGACGGGTCTGTATGATTATTGGAGGCCCGATGAGTAAAACATTAGTGGCTATAACTACATTAGACCAACCTTCCTATACTAAACAAACATTACATAGTATTAGTGAGACGAAGGATATTGATATAGAACTGTGGGATGACTACAGTAAAGAACCCCACGTTTTAGAAAAGATTGGGGAAATGTATGGCGCTAAGTTTGTTTCTAAAGACAAACCTAGAGGGTTAACAGACACTTGGAATAGAATATACAGAAGATTTAAAGATAGTGATTATGATAATTGTTTTATAATTAATAATGATATAGTTACCAGTCCGAGTGCTATGAGGGAAATGATAAAAGCCTTAAACACACACACTTTGGTAGTTCCTTTATCATCAATTAATAGTGTAAGTGGTTTTTTTGAGCAGACAACATACAAGTATGGGGTACCAGATATTATGGCTAACAACCCCTTTCAAGTAGGAAGTATTCAAAACACTTTATTAAGATTACATAAAGACAACCCCTATGCTAAATTGCCTAGGTTTCACGGATTCTTTTATGCCTTTAATAAAAAAATTGTAGAACAAGAGTTTGATAAAGAACATTTGTTTGACCCTTCTTGCATAAACATAGGTAATGAAGATGAACTAAGTGAAAGATTAACTATTAGACCTGTGGTAGTTAAGACAGCTTTTGTATTTCATTACAAAGCTGTAACATTAAAACCTGATTATGAAGGTGACAGAAATGATTTATCTCGGTATCACGAATGAAAGTTATAGCTATTACACCTCATTTTAAACACGATTTTTTAGCTGCAACTATTGTAGAAGGATTATACAAGTGCGGTATCAGAGTTATAGGCACTGATTATGGAAATAATATAGAAGAAGTTTTTACTGATAAAGAAATATTAGAACACGATAAAGACGCGGATTATGTTTTTGTTTTTAGTAGCAAGAAAATAGACCCGCCACCTAAATATTATTTACTAGACGAATTGAAAAGTCCTAAGATTTATATTGATGGTAGCGAATGGACACATACATATTATTATGATAGTCCTCACCAGCAATCAGAATCTCTTATAGACCCTAAAAGAAGAAAGGGTAAGGATTGGATTAATACAGAAATGTATGACAAATGTGATTTTTATTTCAAAAGAGAGTGTTATCCAGAAGATGCAACTCATCACCCTCGTATGTTTCCTTTACCATTTGGTATTGTATCTAAAAATATACACATTTCTTATCAACCTATACCTAAAAGTATAGATGTTTTATGTGCATTTGGTCAAGTAAACACTGGTATGAGAGCCCAAGTTTCCCAGATGTGTAGAGAATATAGAGAACTTGGTTTCAATATAGTTATAGGTAATTTCCCCTACGATTTGTATATAGAAAAGATGAAACAATCTTATATTGTTGTAGATGCGTGGGGAAGTGGTGATTGTAATGCAAGATTCTATGAAGCTGTAGCTAATGGAGCTTGTGTGATGCACCAAAAACCAAACATTATAATCCCAGAACCATTTAAAGATGGAGTACATTGCATAGAGTTTAGTGATGAAACAGAGTTCTGGCAAAAACTACAGTATTATTTAGACCATAAAAAAGAAGCTGCTGAGATTGGAAAGGCCGGGCAAAGACACGCTTTACAATACCACACATCTAAAGCAAGAGTAGAATACATACTGGAGAAAATAAAATGAAGTGGGGTATTTTCTGTTTTACTTCAGGCAAAACTTCAAAAAGAATGAGATGTATAAACAAAACTTGGGGTAAAAATTTAGACAATTTATACTATTTTACTGACACAGAAGTGTTTCAAGATAATGTTATTAAGTGCACAGAAGATAATACTTACGATTCTAATGTAGAAAAGAATCTATGCGCTATAAAATATGCTCAAGAAAATGATTTTGATTGGTCTTTTTTTATAGGGGATGACGTTTATATTTATATTAATAATTTATTATCCTATATAGAATCTTTAGATAGTAAACAACTTAAATCATATGGAGAAATATTAAGAGGGACTTGGCCCGAAGATTTAGAATTATCCTACCTTTGTGGTGGAGGTGGAATGTTATTTCCTAAAGTATCTTTAGACAAGTTTGTAGAGTTTATGGAAGAACCAGATACTTATAGAGATTATAAATACGCAGACGTAGTGATAGGATTAATTATGAAAGAAGCGAAAATAGGTATGGTTAATGCAAGTACATTTTTTGCTGCTGGTTTGAAGCGCACAATAATAAATGGTAATACACCAGATTATTATAGAATAACAAAACCAGAAAGATATGTATCCTTTCATTTTATAAACACAGAAGAACAATTTGATAAGTTATGGAGTAGAGATGAAGCGAACCGAAATAATAAATAAAGCAATAAAGAAATTTAATGTGTTCTCTTACCTAGAGGTTGGTGTAGGGGATAACAAAAATTTTAAAGAAGTAAAAGCTAGTTACAAAAACTCAGTTGACCCGAATGGATTAGCTGTTAACACAGAAACATCAGACGAATTCTTTAAGAAGAATAAAGCAAAGTATGATTTTATATTTATTGATGGATTACATTTAGAAGAACAAGTGTATAAAGATATTATTAATTCTTTAGATTGTTTACAAGAAGGTGGTATGATAATGTGCCACGATATGAGCCCAGCACAAGACGAAGACCAAGTTAGAGAACATACTCCCGGCAAAACGTGGAATGGTGATGTCTGGAAAGCTTGGGTTAAATTAAGAAAAGAAAGAGATGACTTAGAGATGTATGTTATTAACACAGACTGTGGTTGTGGTATTATTAAAAAAGGAAACCAATCTTTATTAGAAGATGATTTAGAGCTTACTTTTAATAACCTAGACCTGAACAGGGTGGAGTGGTTAAACCTTAAAGAAGTGGAGGAGATAGAATGGTTAGAGTAACGTACACAGGTAAAATGCAAATAGGTGGTAGTGGTATTGGTTCAACTGCAATGCATCAAGTTAAACCTCTTTACACTAATAAGATGTTAGGTAAAATATATGCACCTGACGTTAAAGCACCTAAAGATGCATCCTTATTACCTTTGTTTCATAAACAAATACCAGATGTTCCTCACCCATTATACTTAGTAGGCGACGTGTTATTTGATACTATAACTTCATTAGAAATGGAAGAGCCTACGATTCTACAGACTTGGATGAATCATTCTTATGCTCAGATGAATCGTTATCCAGATGCTATCAAAATAATTAATTTGTTTAGTGCACATCCTGATGTTCAAGCAAGGTTAGTAGGAATGGATGTTGACGACCCCGCTACTGCTATATCTTTAAAGAGACAACGTGCAGAATTAGAAATGGCAGACCACATTTTAGTTCCTTCTCTATTTGCTTTGGAATCTTTGAAAGAATTTGGTTTGAATAAGAAAGCTACGGTGATGCCTTTTGGTGTAGACTTAGAAAAGTTTAATCCCGGTGATAAAAAATTTAGTAATCTACCAATGAAAGTTATATTTGTTGGTTCTAATTGGGAACGTAAGGGAGGTCCGCTTCTTATAGAAGCTTGGGAAAAATTAGATTTAAAGGAAGCAGAGCTTACTATATGTGGCATTTCTAAAGAATCATTAGGTAACCAAAAGTTCCCAGATAATGTAAAGGTGGGTTGGGTTCCTGATTTAGTAGAAGCTTTACAAAATTCTAGTTTATTTATTTTACCAGCATTAGAAGATGGGTGTCCTTTAGCTACTCACGAAGCGATGGCTTGTGGTTTACCAGCTGTAGTCACTCACAACACTGGAACTAAAGATTATATTACAGACGGTAAAGATGGGTGGGTTATAGACTCACACAGTGTTGATGCTATTTGTGATGTATTACAATACGCTTATGATAACACGATTGTGTTAAGTGGTATGGGCCAAGCAGCTAGAAAGACTATAGAGAAGTGGCCTTGGGAAAGATATGAACAACAGTATATAGATTTTATTAGAGGTTTAGAATGAAAATTATAAAATCAGGGTGGAACAACCGAGAATTTATGGTAGAATACGAAAAGTTTATATATGATAAATTAAATTTCGGAGAACCAGACATACAAAATTGTGAAAATTTACTAGGTAGAAATTTTTCTTTTTTTATTTTTGAAAAAGATGATAAAAATTATATGGTGTTACTAGATGCTGATGATGGTTCTGGTATTGCCTTAGACAATTGTAAACTATTCGAAGACACAAGATTAGAATTAATGGAAGAGTTTAAC
>Ga0114934_10003077_pt1 | contig 10473 bp, 7 predicted proteins | sample 4SBtaG_2_FD_99695 | JGI IMG/M metagenome (GOLD analysis project Ga0114934, IMG submission 99695) | Deep subsurface microbial communities from Kolumbo volcano to uncover new lineages of life (NeLLi) - 4SBTROV10_white metaG | ecosystem: Environmental > Aquatic > Marine > Volcanic ...
CTCAGAGGGGAACCAGGCCACGCTTACTGTAAAGGTAACGGATGCAAACGGTGCAGCAGTGAGCGGGGCAACAGTGACGGTTACTCCAACCGCCGGTAGCATGGTTCAGAGTACAGGCACCACAGATTCCAACGGTATTGCAACCTTTACTTATGATGGAACCCTGGGGCTCGTGGCAGGTGATTCTCCATCGGTGGTCACATTCGCTGTTGAAGCGGATGTAAACGGTGTTAGTACGGTGAACAATCTTGCCTTCTCTTTGACTGTTTATCCACCAGGGCAGAATCTTGCCATTCCTGAGATTGAGCTTTCACAGATGGTAATTACCTCTAAGGACCTTGCGGATACTGGTCTTATGATTACTGTTACCGTTCTCGACCAGGATGGCGTTCCTCTGCAGGGCGCTACATTCGATATTCAGCTTGCAGAGGCAGACCAAAACGCTCAGTTTAGTGGCGATAATATTACGGATGCAAACGGCCAGGCCACGGTGGTGTTCACATATCCAAATCTGCAGGAGACAAAGGACTTTGACATAACTGTGACTCCTCACTATGGGAATTATACGAGCGGTTCTGCAAGCGCTTCCTTTACTGGAGTATATCTGCAGCCGAAGATGACAATGACGCTGACTCTTAATCCGACCAGTGCAAAAACTGGCGAGGAGATAACTGTCTCTGTAAAGCTTGTGGATGCAGCCACAGGTGAGCCTGTTTCCGGTGCTTCAGTTGCTCTTACCGTTAACCTTGCGGATGGAAGCTTCGCCCACGATACCGGTACCACTGATTCAAATGGTGAGTTCACCACCACAATGACGGTATCCAAGATTACGGGTGATACCGCAACTGCCACAGTTACCGCCTCTGCTACTGCTGCGGGTTATGCCTCTGCATCTCAGAAAGCGGATGCTACCATAACTGCTCAGAAGTCGCCCGATATCTCCTTTGTTGGAATTATCGGTGTGATGGCAATAGTTGCCCTTCTCGGCCTGGCACGCAGGAGAACCCACTAAATCCCTTCCCTTTTTCATTAATTCAGGTTTAAGGATTTCAAAACAAACAGAGGTATGATAGAATGAGAATGAGAGAGTTTCTGGTAAAACGGAGTATTCATACAGTGATTACTCTCCTGATTGTACTGACTCTTCTGTTCTTGATATTTAGACTGATGCCGAGTGATCCGGCATCCATGGTCGTTGACCCAAATATGCCTCCAGAGGCAAAACACGAGATTGCTCAACAGTATGGCTTTGAAGAGATTCTCCATTCTGAGAAGACGAAACAGAATATTAATATAGCAGAGAATCAGACACTGGTTTTAAGCTATACAGATCCATCTTACTCGGATTATTTGGAGCTTTCGGAAACGGTTTTCTCCTTTAATGCAACTCTGGTGGGGCTAAACTGCAATGAGGTAAATGTGACCCTATATCATGACGGAAAGGCTTACGGTACGAATCCAGATGGAATATATCAACCAGATGAAACGGTGGGAAGCTCTGAGTGTAACAATGATACTCAGAATACCAATAAGGTCCTTGTAGCTTATAAAAATGGTATTCCTGGGTCTCATAACAATACAGACCTGATTATCGTTATAGAAGCTTCCAACCTGACCGGAGAAAAAAACTTTGATATGATTGTACAGACAAAGAGCTTTCAGCCCGTTCCTTTGTATACGCAATATGTGATTTATATGAAGTCCATGCTTGTGTTTGACTTTGGAAATTCATTCACAACCGGTCGGCCAGTTTGGGATGAATTAAAGACAAGGGTTGGGCCCACGACCCTTCTGTTCGGAACTGCTACAGTTCTGGCGTATGCAATCGGGATAGCGCTCGGTGTGGTTCTTGCATGGAGACGGGGCACCAGGCTTGAATTGAGTGCCCTGATAGTGAGTCTGGTATTCTATTCCATGCCTCTTTTCTGGTTTGGATTGATAATGCTCTGGATTTTCTCATTCCAGTACCACATATTCCCGCTTGGTGGAATGATGGATCCTCCGCCGGAAGGCGGCTGGGTTGGTTTGCAGAAGTACACGAATATTCTCTGGCATGTGACCCTGCCTCTTACCACTCTTACCGTTCTCAGCCTTGCAGGTAACATCCTGCTCATGAGAAACTCTATGCTGGAGGTTATGGGTGAAGACTTTATTGTAACTGCAAAAGCGAAGGGACTGAGCGAGAGGACAGTGATGTACAGACATGCGGCAAGAAACGCAACCCTTCCTGTGGTTACTGCTATGGCCTTAAGTATAGGAACGATAATAAGCGGTGGTGTGCTTACGGAGACCATTTTTTCATGGCCGGGGATGGGTAAATTGCTTGTGGACAGCACAATAGGACAGAATTATCCTGTGGTTCAGGGGACATTCTTTTTGCTGGCTATCCTGACCATTCTTGGAAATATCCTTGCTGACCTGCTGTATGCGTATCTGGACCCGAGGGTGCAGCTTTGAGGTGGTGATGATATGGTAAGCAAGAAAACAATGGGAACAATTGACACATGGAAGAGGAGTCTTGTTGAGAACTGGAATCTCTATAAGCAGAGCAAGATGGGAATAATAGCTATAATAATTATCCTTATCTTTTTTGCAATGGCTGTATTTGCTCCATTCCTCACAGACAGGGACCCGATGAATTTCCGGGCGCCCGATGTGGATGTCTATTCAGCACAGGAGAGCTGGGCAAAGTATATGAACGCCACACCTTTAGATTTCCAGACAGGAAACTATGAACACCTGACCACCGGGCCTGTCACGGTATTTTCGAGTTATTCTCCGATGATTCATGTTATATATGTCGGTACTGATAAGGGAAATGTCTATTCTCTTAACACGATTAATGGCCAACCAGCATGGATTAAACCTGTAGACAATAGCAATATAACCTCAATAGTGGGTGTGAATGAAGCCACCACAGGTATTGACCCTTATCTGTATGTGACAACGGAGAACGGCAACATACTGAAGATGCATGATTCCTCCAGAATTAATACGACAACAAATCTTACGGAAGGCTATGGTCCTATTCTCTGGAACTACTCTACTGGAGCAAAGATCACTGCTGAGCCGGTGGTGAATCAGCTTGGTCACACGGTATATGTTGCTAACTGGGATGGCGATGTATTTGCTATAGATACTAACTTTGGCAGCGTGACCTGGCATGTAAATGTGGGTGCACCTGTTAAGGGAGATATGGCCCTCTCTGCCGACGAAAGTACCCTCTACCTTGGAACGGCTTCAGCTACGGACGGAGCCATATATGCTGTTGATACATCTGATGGTAGTTACACAAGATATGATGAGGGAAAACCTCTGAATTCAGGCCTTTCGTATGACGAGAAGGGGCAGGTTCTGTATTACAGCATTGGAGATACCCTTTATTCTCGTGATGCCTCTTCTGGCAGCCTTTCGGATGCAACAGAACTTAATTTGACAGGGGTTCTCACAGCTCCCACAGTAGATATACACACAGGTACTATTTATCTTGCTTCCAGTGATGGAACTGTCTATGCTGTGAGAAATGATATGACTATGAGGTGGAAGACAGAAACCAACATGGGCTCTATAGAAATTGCACCGGTTTATTCTGACAGAGTTAACCTTCTTTACATAGGCACGTCCACCAATAATTTCATAATCATAAACGACGACGGGACTATCAGGCTGATTACAAAGACCGTTGCTCCGCTTTCTGGGCAGCCCTTGCTGGCTGATGCAGTTCCTCAGGAAGCAGCGATAAAAATAGACTATCAGAAGGCACTGTTCGTTACGACCTCCTCATCTATTGAGCTGATGAATGCAGCTGGGAAATCCGCACTTCCATTACCGCCTACATGGGTTAATCCCCTGCCCAGCGGGAACAAATATATCCTTGGTACTGATGCACAGGGAAGGGATATCTGGAGCCAGCTGGTCTATGGGTCGAGAGTGGCTCTCCTCGTGGGGTTTGCGGCGGCTTTCTTCTCAATAACCATCGGTATAGTAATCGGTCTCGTTTCTGGCTACTTTGGTAAGGCGATAGATAGCGTTCTGATGAGGCTTGCGGATGTCATTCTTGTGCTTCCGTTCCTCCCGCTGGTTATTATACTGGCTGCTGTTCTGGGTCCGAGCATATGGAATATCGTATGGGCTATTTCGCTCGTGGGTTGGCCAGGCGTTGCGAGGACAATAAGGGCTGAAACACTCTCGTTGAAGGAAAGGCCATACATCGATGCGGCAAGAATTACCGGTGCAAGCAATTCCAGAATAATGTTCAGACATATTGCACCGAATGTAATGCCGCTTGCCTTCCTGTTCGCAACATTTTCGGTCAGTGGTGCCATTCTAACAGAAGCGGCCCTGAGTTACATAGGGCTTGGAGACCCGACAAGCATGAGCTGGGGCATGATGCTCCACACCATTCAGACATCTGGTGCACAGTTAACTGCATGGTGGTGGCTGTTGCCTCCGGGTGTGGCGATAACGCTGATATGTCTTGGCTTCTTCATGATCGGTAGGGCCTTTGACGAGATTGTTAACCCGCGCTTGAGGAAGAGGTGATCAAATGGCAATGTTAGAAGTAGATGATCTGAGAGTGTATTTTAAGATACACAACGGAGAAGTTAAGGCCGTAGATGGAGTATCATTTACCCTTGATAAAGGCGAGACGATGGGTCTTGTAGGTGAGAGCGGATGTGGCAAGTCCACCACCGCTTTTGCCATTACGAGGCTGCTGCCTGATAACGGCGGGATCGTTAGTGGAACCATAAAGTTCAACGACCGCGTTATTGCTCAGGGGCGAGAGGATGCTCTTCATCTCAAGTACAAGGAGTTTCGAAGGATGGAGAAAGAGGTCTATAAAGAGATGAAGGACATTCGCTGGAAAGAGATCTCCATAATCTTCCAGAGTGCCATGAATGCCTTTAATCCGGTGTACAAGGTCGGTGACCAGATAATGGAGGCGATACTTGCTCATGAGGACATAAGCAAGGAAGAGGCTATGGAACGTGTGAAGGAGCTCTTCAAGCTGGTTGGTCTTGATGTAAACCGCGTCGATGGTTATCCGCACGAGTTCAGTGGAGGAATGAGACAGAGAGCAATGATTGCAATGGCTCTTTCTTCCAACCCGTCTCTTATAATCGCCGACGAACCAACCACTGCTCTGGATGTCATCATGCAGGACAGGGTTCTTAAGGTTATCGCTGACCTTCAGAAGAAATTTGGCATTGCCATGATTATCATCACCCACGATATATCTGTGGTTGCTGAAGTGGCTGAGAAGATTGTGGTCATGTATGCCGGAAAAGTGGTTGAGATGGGCGACATAAAGAAGATATTCAAGAATCCGTCCAATCCATATACGATTGGCCTCATGAAGGCATTCCCAAGCATCATAGGACCTAAAAAGGAGCTCTTCTCGATTCCTGGCGCACCGCCGGATCTTGCCCATCCTCCAAAGGGCTGCCGTTTCCATCCAAGGTGCATGTACGCAAGGGATATCTGCAAAGAGGTGGAACCTGAGCTCATAGAGGTTGAGGATGGGCATTTCTCAGCGTGTCACTTTGCTCAGGAGATATTTGATGGCACCCTTTCTACAGAGACGGAGGAAGAGGGACTGTTTGACGAGGAATTCGTGGAAGACGAGGATCTCGATGACCTGTCAGAGGAGGAATTAGCATGAGCGATGATTCAGTGGTGATATCAGTTCAGAATCTGAAGAAGTACTTTGAGGTCCGTGCAGGCCTTATGAAATCTCTCGTTTCAAAGGAGGTGCAGTATGTCCATGCGGTGGATGATGTTTCTTTTGAAATACATAAAGGTGAGACGCTAGGCCTTGTTGGAGAGAGTGGTTGTGGTAAAAGCACAACCGGGCGTCTTCTTACCCGCCTTGAGGACCCGACAGATGGACACATGTACTTCAGAGGAGAGGACATAGCCGGGCTGCATGGCAAAGAACTGAAAGAGTTCAGACGGAATGTTCAGATGATATTCCAGGACCCATATGAGTCTCTCAATCCGAGGTTCACTGTATATAACGCAATTTCGGAGCCTTTGGTGGTTCACGGAATTGGAGACACCTATGAAGAGAGAGAAGACCTTGTTGTCCGTGCTCTCGAAAAGGCGGAAATGAAACCGGCCGAGAAGTATCTCAAGAGATTCCCCCACGAACTGAGCGGTGGTCAGAGGCAGAGAATTGCCATTGCCAGGGCTCTGGTTATAAATCCTGAGTTTGTCGTTGCGGATGAGCCAGTTTCAATGCTGGATGTTTCTATCAGGGCAGGAATTATGAATCTTCTCCTGAAGATGAAGAAGGAGTCCGGCATACCGTTTGTCTTTGTGACCCACGATGTCTCTGTGTCCAGGTATATGAGCGACAGGATTGCAGTCATGTATCTTGGCTCAATAGTTGAGATTGGTCCTGCGGAAGAAGTGATTCACCACCCGAAACATCCCTATACAAAGGCTCTCATCTCCGCGGTTCCTGTCCCGGATCCACACTATAAGAGAGGCAGGACGGAAATTATCGGCGACCTGCCGAGTCCGATAAATCTTCCTAAAGGGTGCAAGTTCCATCCCAGATGCATTTATGCACAGCCAAAGTGCAGAGAAGAAACCCCTCCATGGACAGAAGTTAAACCCGGTCACTTTGTGCTCTGCCATTATCCGGATAATCTTCAGATGAGCGTTTCCAAAGAGGAGGTATTTGGAGAAGACAACAAAGACCTGCCGGTCTGCAGAATATGCTTCAAGCCTATAGGGGATGACCAGAAGGTTCAGACCTGTCCGATATGTGGTGCGGAATTTCACGACTTCTGTGCTGCGAAGGTGCACGAGTGTCCCGTCTGCGGTGCAGAACTGAAATAGGTTACTGATTAAAACCATTTACCTTTTCATTTTTCCTATATCTTAATATATCACCTTTTCTTACCTTTTTACATGATGGAAAATGTTTACATAACCATGTACAGCCCGGACCACTGGCGTCTTATAAACAGTCTCTGGGCAGCAATCCGACTCAAGAATTTTTTACCTCAGAAGGTTTACATATTTGGTGATGGTGAGGATATTAAACTATCAGAAAAGATTTCTCTTGTTCTGAGAGAGTATGAGAGCGGAGGCGAGGTTCAGTATATTTCTGTGGACCTTGAGAGTTTTGTTGATGTTACAAACGCTATAATGAAGGTACTCAGAGAGGAGAAACGCTTTAAAAACAGGATTGCCGTGGACATAAGTGGAGGGCGCCGTACCTCCGTTGCTGGAGCCCTTTTAAGTGCCTGGAATGAAGAGGTGCACCATGTTTTTTATCTATATCTCGATGATAATTATATGGGAGAGGGGTTTATGACTGCAAATGGCCCATACATGCTGATTCCTATCTCGCATCAGAGGATACATGACATAATTGAGGAGGGAGAGAATGCGTGGTAAGGTGGTCAATCGCCGGGAACTTATGGTCCTGTTGAACGAGATGTTTATCAATGGTGAAGAGGTGATTAGGGTTTCATACCCTTTTACAGACCTGAAACTTATGGACCTAGACATGAGGAGTTTTTCAATAGACGATGTGGTTCGTTATAGAGATTTCACCGACCATCGGAATGAATTTCTGAATGGTATAAACGATAAATTTCTGATTCACGATGTCCCTGTATACCTCGATATTCTGAACTGTTTTGTCTCCTCCAAGATTGTGCCTTTTGTTAATATCGATGAGGTATATGCACAGTTGAAGCGCATTCACGATGATATGCAGAACCCTCACCGCAGGCCAAAACCGATGTATATCGCTCTTGATACGAATGTAGCATATCTTCGCTTCTTTTCCCGCTATCTTGGGGACACTGTTTCTGGTCTATCTCCTGTAAAGGCCACAGATTTTCGCTATGTGGTGAGCAGTCTTGTCCAGCAGGAGGTGGATGCACGGATTCAGGATAAGTATCATCCGCATGTCATAGAGGAAATGAAGCAGTCATTCAGACATGAATGGCTTCTCTCTGAGTTCCACAATGCAAGTGCAAGATCCACAAGAAAGGCGAAGTCTGCAGAGAACGAGCTTACCTATCTGATGCAGGACCTGAAGGCGCTCAGGGCCATCGGGGGAGAGTTTTCAGAGGACAAGGAGAAGCGTGATATAATGATTGTAAAGAGTTACAGGGAGTTTTCAAGGGAGGATGACTATGATCTAATGCTCATAACTGCGGACCAGGACATGGCCTACCATGCAAGGAACGCCGAGATCCCATCTGAAATTTTAATACTTCCACACGAGGTTCCTTATCGGATAGAAAGATTGACCCAGTGGCATATGGTTGACCTTCTTTATGACCTTGCCATAACCCTTGGGGCCATAACGCTGGGAAGTGGTGTTATAATACTTGGAGAATGGAAGGGGAAAGTTGAGTCGGACTGGGACAGTGAAAATCTCAAACTTCTGATAAATAAGAGTTCGGGTATCTATGAAGAGATGGAGCGGGATATGAATATCATACGGGGGATAGAGAGAATAGATGGGCTCAGTTCCTGAATATCTCGCCAGTTATCCGCTCGAAGACGGCAATATACATCTGGGATGTTTCCTTCACCACATTTTCCGGTAGCGGGGGCAGGTCTATCTTCTCTCCTCTATCTCTCGCTGCCATCAGTCTATCATAGTATCCTGAATCTATGTAATACTTCCGCACTCTTTCCTTGCTCAGTTCCACGAATTCTCCCTTTGCATACATGTCTGAGTCCCAGAACCTGTCTTCGTCAGCAGTACCGAATGAATCGACCAGAATAGGTCGTCTCTTTTCATCAAGGCCGAACTCTTTCTTTCCATCCACATGGATGAGGTCTCTCTTCTCCACCTCCGTACTCATTCTCTCGTCGATTCGTTCGATGATATTTCTGATATTCTCCAGTTCGTCCTCTGTCAGTCCTGAGATTTCCATGGCTTCCTTTTCGCTGATGGGCCGGTCTATCTCTTCCAGTTTCGTGCTCATTTCAAAGTAGGGTTCGGGCAGTTCTTCTCCATATTTCACCTCTTTTCCGGCAGAAAACCCGAGATCTTCCGGTTCTATCCTGCCTTTCTGAAGTTTTCTGTGAAGGGAGCCTGCAACATAGTGCCTCATGATAAACTCCAGGGGGATAAGGTAGTTCGTGGTTTCGTTATTCAGTCTGGAGTAGTCGGATATGACATCAAATTTCTTAACCCTGATGCGATTCGGCGGAATAAACTCTTTAAAGTGGCTTTTAATGCCCATCTCCCTGATTATCTGGAACCAGAAAACGCTTGTGCGGCAGAGAGTCTCTCCCTTGAAGGGGATTTCTGTTGGTATTATTGTATCAAAAACCGAGATTCTGTCGCTGTAGACGAATTCCAGTGACTTTTCGTTTGCCAGATAGACATCCTTGACTTTGCCCGAGCGATAGAGTTTCATAATAACTGCCAAAATTGAGCAGGATATAAAGGTTGTGGTTGGTCGGGAAAGACTTGAACGCTACCTCTTCCTTCTCTGGGAAATCAGGGTTGAGATGGCGATAACGGCCATTACGCCGATAAAAGATATATCCGGTGTACTCTCTGCCCTCCTCACTATCACTTCTTTAGTCTGCATAACTCCTGTATATCCTGTGGCATTTGCAGTGGCCGTGACTATTACGGTTTCCGACTTTCTGCCAATATGCGATACTGTCATGTCCGCAATGAACATCCCGCCTGCATCAGTTATCCCGCTGCTTCGGCTGAAGGTCGTATTAGGTTCGTCCGATTCAAGGGAGATGCTCACATTGGCTAGGGGTTCTCCTGTATGTGAATCCGTGACCACAACGGTAATGAGAATCTCCTCTTTGGTCTCTGCATTTTCGGGTGAAACACTTATTTGCATTTCCAGCATTGGTCGTGCATATACAACAGTCAACAGGGCCGTTGTTATACCAGAGGTGTATCCTTCTGCTATCGCTGTTAGGGTGATTATCAGGTCCAGACTCTTGGTGCCATTGAGCTCCGGAGCTTTTATGGTTATAATGCTCTGGCCATTTTCGTCTGTTGTAGTATTCCCCTCCACCAGCAGATTTATGTAGGAAGGGTCCATATCCAGATCGAGTTTTGCTCCTTTAATCGCTACTCCGCTCTGGTCACATACTGTCACTACTGCTTTTACACCATATTTCATGTCTTTCGTTGTTACCGTGCTCTGTAGAAGTTCTATGCTGACAGTGGCAAGCTTCTGGTCTGGAGGATAGACCGTCATACGGAACGCGTAATTGTTCACCGTACTAACACCGTTTACATCTACTTCAACAGCGAATGTGACCACCGATGGAGAATCACCTGCCACGAGTCCCAGGGTTCCATCATAAGTAAAGGTTGCAATACCGTTGGAATCCGTGGTGCCTGTACTCTGAACCATGCTACCGGCGGTTGGAGTAACCGTCACTGTTGCCCCGCTCACTGCTGCACCGTTTGCATCCGTTACCTTTACAGTAAGCGTGGCCTGGTTCCCCTCTGAG
>Ga0114934_10003078_pt1 | contig 10473 bp, 7 predicted proteins | sample 4SBtaG_2_FD_99695 | JGI IMG/M metagenome (GOLD analysis project Ga0114934, IMG submission 99695) | Deep subsurface microbial communities from Kolumbo volcano to uncover new lineages of life (NeLLi) - 4SBTROV10_white metaG | ecosystem: Environmental > Aquatic > Marine > Volcanic ...
AGATAAGGTAAGATCAAGCATGAGGATTTCTAAAACATATACAACGCCGGTAATGGGTGCTTTAAAAATGGCAGCCATTGCTGCAGCGGCAGCTGCTCCAAGCAGTAAAACGGTTTCTTTGTAATCGAAACGAAAAATACGGGCAATATTAGAACCAATGCCAGCTCCTGTAGCTACTGTAGGACCTTCCAACCCTACTGATCCTCCAAATCCAACAGTTAAGGTTGCAGTGATAATGGATGAATAGGTATTATGTGCAGCCAATTTACCGCCTTTTTTAGAAATTGCATGCAAAACATTGGGGATACCATCACCAACATCATGTTTAAGAATATATCTCATAAATAATACCGCAAGCCCAATACCAATAATAGGAAATATAAAATAAACGAAATGTCCCAGGTCATGTGCCAAATGATTGGTTAGAAAAAGGCGGAGGTAGTGAACAGCATTTTTAATGACAACAGCACCAAGTCCGGCTAAAAATCCAATAATTATACTTAATATAAGAATAAAGTTTTGATTGCTAATGTGCTTTAGCCGCCATATTAAGAACTTTAAAAAAATGTTATTTTTATTTTTACTCATATCAAATGCCAAAATTAATAATCATTAGCTTATTATCATTTATAATTAAATTTTGTTTTTATAGTTTTGAATAACCAGGACTGGTTTTTGGTTTAATATTTTGAAAATAAGGCATTAATAATAATAATGTTTTGCAAACGGATGTGCGAAAGTACGAAAATATTAGAAATCAAAATTGATTTATAAGAAACTTATAATATCCTAATGCCTATAATAATATGATCATCAATTTGTTCTTCCTCTTCCCCTGTTTTATTTCGCCAATCAATCATTTCTTGGCGAAGCAGTTGTTCTTGTTCTTCCATTGATTTTTTATGTATGGACAGGAGGAATCGTTTAAATCGTTTATAGGTGTATTTTTTCCCTTTCTCTCCACCAAACTGGTCAGCAAATCCATCTGAAAATATGTACATCATATCGCCCGGCTCTCCATTGATGTTTTGTCTTGAAAATGGTACATTTGCCCGGTCGTGAAGACCTATAGGCATACGATCTGCTTTAAATTCATACATCGTAACATTTTCATCTTCTTCAAACTTTTTTTCTGTATTTAAAGGTGGCTTGCTGTTTTCTCTGAAAAGATACAAAGGATTATTGGCACCAGAGAACTCAATGGTCTTTTTTTCAGTGTCAAAGGCTATAAGTGCCATATCCATTCCATCCTTTTTTTGTTCGTTTTTACCTTCTTGATTAAGCGCTTTTATTACATTGTCTCGTAAGTGATTTAGTACTTCGTCAGTATGATTTATTTCTGTTTTATTAATAATTTCATTTAAAAAAGTAACTCCCAGTAAACTCATAAATGCACCCGGAACGCCATGACCTGTACAGTCAACGGCAGCTGCAATAAAGAGATTAGCACGGGAAAGAAATTTAGTGAAATAAAAATCACCACTGACAATGTCTTTAGGTTGAAAATAAATAAAAAATTCTAAATGTTTACTAAGATCTTCAACAGGAGTAGGCAATACGGCTACTTGTATTTGCTCAGCATAACGAATACTGTCGGTAATGTCTTTATTTTTTTCTTCAATAATGGCCTTTTGTCCTTCAATTTCATCTTTCTGTTTTACGACCTCAGCCGTTCTTTCCTGAACAATTTTTTCAAGTCGCTTTTTATCCCGTTCTAGCTTTCTTGTATAAAATTTCACAATAAAATAAAGTCCGCTGATGATGACAATCAAATAGATGATATATGCCCAAATAGTGCGGTACCATGGTGGTGAAATTTCAAATGAATAATTTGTAATCAAACTTTCTTCATTAAAAATATTTTTTGCTTTTACTTGAAATGTGTAATTGCCTTCTTTTAAGTTTGTGTAAACAGCTTTTGTTTCATTTGACCACTTTGACCATTTTTCATCAAAGCCTTCTAATTTATAACTATAAGTTATGTTATTTTCACCTACAAAAAAGGGAGCGGAGAATCTAAAATTAATATCATTATTTTTATAGGGGAAAACGGGGCTCATAAAATCCGGTTGAGAATCAGATAAGATAAAGATAGTATCACCGTTTTCTATAGAGATTTTTGGAAAATTACCAAAAAAGAAAGAGGAATCATTTTTGGTGTCTGTAACCCGTGAAAGATGAACTTGATAAGGTTGACTGGAAATTTTAATATTTGGATCAAAAACCTTAATAAAATTAGACTCAGGTAAAATAACAAACACCCCTTCGGAAGAGGCTATCCAAATTTTGTTTGAAGCATCAGAATAAATATCTTTTACATTCATTTCCGGTAAACGCATAAAGATTTTATCATCGGTATAAACCGTATCGGGTTTGACAGTTACTTTATGAATACGATTATTTGATTCAATTAAATAAGTTTGCTTGTCCATTTGATGGATGTGATAAATGGGTTTATTAGCAAAATTAATTCCTAAGAATGTAGAAGGTTCGAAATAATCTAATTGTGGATTATAAACATAAAGGCCAAAAGAAACTGAAACAAAGATTTTATTATCAAGATTGTATAAAACAGGACTGTTAACCGAAGGTAGTCCCTTTTTTAAGTCATAGACTGATTTTTGATGTGTTTCTATATTAATCTTTACTAAGCCATTATTCAATGTGGCAACCCACAAATTATTATTTTTATCAAATGTGAGCCATGAAACATAGGAGGTAAGATCATTGGAGAATGCGGTGTCAATTTTCCATTTATTATTAATAAAATTAAGTTTATTAATGCCGCGTTCAGAACCTATGAAAAGAGAATTTGGATAGTGATTGTTAAATACTATTTGATTAGGGATAATATTCTCAGTTTTGTTTATGTAGTCTGTTTTACCGTCCTCAGAAATTTCGTAAATGCCGGAAGTGGTACCTACTATAAGCTTTTTTTTATTGTCTATTTCAATTGGTAAAATTGAATAAATGGTTTTGTTTTCAAATTCAGATATCGGAACAAAATGTGGATAATTAGTTTCGTAAGATAATTTGAATAATCCCGAAAAAGTAGAAAAGTAAAATTCATCGTTGAATTGAGCAATTTTCACGGGAATATCTGTCAATCCAAACTGGTTAAATAAATTAAATATAGGTAAATCAAATTCAATTTTAGAAATACCTTTATTTGTTGTAAGCCAAACAACCTTATAGTTTCCTTCTTGTCCGGCATAGATGTTCGTAACGATGTTGTCAGGAATTAAATGTGTTATTTCATTATCGAAATGTGAAATAATTTTCCCATCTCGTGTCATAAAATATGCGCCATTACCAATGGTTGAAATACCAATGATATTATCATAAATCATCGTTGTAAAATATACTTTTTTGGTCTTAAAAAAACTATTGGTGGCTTTTTGCAAATCAGTATTCTCAAATGGCTCTATACTTCCTGTTTTTTGATTGTAAATGTAGAATCCCATTCCTGCAACATACACAAACAATTGATTGTTGGACCATGGTAAAATTCCAAAAATATCATTTTTTGCAAAAAACGCTCCCCCGGGCAATAGTTTCACCGAATCGTTTGAAAGAACCATTAATCCTTTATCATAATTACCAATCAATAAATTATGATTAACCATGAACCCGAGAAATGAGTTTTCAGGAAGTTTTGTGATTTTAAATGATCTTGTGTTTTTCTGATACCTGAAAAGGTATTTTACACTATAAAAAATGACTTCATTGTTAGTGTTAAAGACTTTCCAAATATTAAGCTCAGAGAATTTATAAGATGTATCAATCTGATTGCTTAAATTGTGATACTGTAATTTTCCGTTAATATCAGGACCAATATATCCGAATTCTCCAATAGAACCTACATAAACTAGCCCGGTAGAGTCTGTGGCAAAGGAGCGAACATCTGAATGGTTATTGTTAGTGATATATTGCCATGAATCTTTATTATTATCGTAAATAAGAATTTTTCCTGTTTCAGCATTACCAAAAAACATTTGTCCGTTAATGTTTTTTATCGATGCCCAGTTTAGGTTATTGGCTTTATAGATTTTAGGCGAAAAATTAGTAATGAATGGTGATCCATACTCATTAATTTGCGCATAAATGACAGTAGGAATAAGAAAAACAAGAAAAAATAGTTTCCGCATAAAATGAACAAAAATATTTTTATGGCTCAAAGTTATTGAAAAAATTTAAATTAATTCCATTTGTTAATTTTATTTAAGGATACATTTGGATATTTATATATGAATTCAGAAGAAAAGAACATTTTTTATATTTTTGTGAGGCTATGAATTTGTTTTTAGTGTCGATATTAGTTTTTGTCCTTAATATTCCATTTGGGTATTGGCGGAAACATGTTAGGAAATTTTCGTGGGGATGGATATTTGCTGTACATCTGCCTGTTCCTTTTGTTGTTTTGTTACGGTTTTGTTTTCACCTGGGATTTCAGCTCTATACTTATCCGTTTTTAGTTATTTCGTTTTTTTTAGGACAATTTTTAGGTGGGAAAATCTATGGTTATAGAAATAAGCATTATTTTTATCCCCTGACAGGTTGTTTAATTATGGATTTGTTTCGACAGGCAACTGTAAAATAATGTGGTATGAGTGAGGTTAAAATTTTTTATAGGGAAAATGACCAAATTCAGGTAAAAGAGGATATTGTTTGGGCTGTCGAAAATGCTGATAAGATTTTTTGGATTGACATGGAGCAACCTGATGCTAAAACTAAAGATTTTTTAGAAGAAAAATTTAAAATAGATTTTCGTTCCGAAAAAGAAATAGCAGAAATTGAAACAAGTTCACGCTATATTGAGAATCAAGATCAAATAGTAGCTAATACAAATTTCTCAACGCTTTCAACTGACGATAATTTTGATGCCGATATGGTGTCAATGCTATTAAAAAATGAAATACTTTTTACCATACGAAAAAGGACATACCGTGATTTTTATATTACCCATAATAAATTATTGACATTGCCCCGGTTATACCGGAATGGTTTCCAGGCTCTGACAACGCTTTTTGAAACGCGTGTTGATTATGAGGCAGATATGGTTGAGTTTATTGCCAAAAAAATTGATAAAATTTCAACTGAAATAGGTGTTGAAGATGAGGATGTGGATAACGAATTGTTGATGGATATTAAGGAATTGCAAGAGAAATCAATGATTATTCGTGAGAGTATTATTGATAAACAGCGCATTGTAACATCGTTTATGCGAAGTGAACAAATTCCTGATGAGACAAAAGAAAAATTCAAGATTTTAATAAAAGATATCACCTCATTAATTGATTATTCAAAATTTAATTTTGAACGATTAGAATATTTGCAAGACACTTTTCTTGGTTTGGTGAATATTGAACAAAATAAGATTATCAAAATTTTTACGGTGGTGTCTGTTATTTTTATGCCACCTACATTGATTGCCAGTATTTATGGTATGAACTTTAGATTTATGCCCGAACTGAAATGGTATTTTGGTTATCCTATTTCTGTTACTTTGATGATATTGTCATCAGCAGGAACATTGTTGTTTTTTAAACGAAAAAAATGGCTATAAAAAAAGGATTGCTTCTGGCAAACTTTTTTTATTTTCAGGGATAATAAGTATATATTTGGTGAAATTTTAGACTTTTCAAAGGTGTCATTTTCATTTTCCTATTTATTTTTTCAATAACTCTGTAACTCGTTGTAAATCTGATGTCAAACCACTATCAAGTTTATGAAAATATTTTGATAACATGGTTTTAGTATATGTGAAAGTATTCGGGAGTAAATAATGCCGTCCCGCCTGAGGAGGGACAATCTTAAAATACAAACGAAGTGAAGTATTTTAATCAACATGATAGCAAGTAGGTATTATGACTAAAATACTTGCCGATTTAACGGTTTAAAATAGCATTTTGTAATGATAAAAAAAATGATAGCAATAAAAACCGTACTTTTGCGTTTCTGAACAAAAGTTATTTTTTTGAAGGCATTTATTAGTATTATATTGATATTTAACTCGTTTCTTCTTTTAGCACAAAAAGATATTCCAAAGAACTTGCCAAAATATGACCAACAAAAAATGCATTTTGGAATGGCTTTAGGTATCAATACAATGGATTTTACCATCCATAATTCACCGGATTTTTTTTCTTTGGATAGTATTTATTCTGTTGAGAACAGACGGAATGTTGGGTTTAATATCAATATTGTAATGAATTATAATATTATTCCAAAATTCTCAATAAGATGTCTTCCCGGTCTCAATTTCGGGCAACGCAACATGGAATATGAGGTCTTTTCAAACGATTCTGTTTTTACGAAAGTAGATATGATGCTGGAATCGACCTTTCTGGATGTACCTGTTCTTTTCAAATATAAATCGGACAGGTTAAATAATTTTCGCGGTTACATTATTGGTGGCGGTGCTTTTCGCTACGACTTGGCCGCACGAAATTTTGTTAAACCCGAAGAACAACCAAAAATACGACTACGAAAAGCTGACTGGTACTATACCGTTGGTTTTGGTACTGATTTCTTTTTAGAATATTTTAAATTTGCTTTGGAAATTAAATACACTGTAGGCATTAGAAATGTCCTTATTCCTGATGCTTCACAATATACTTCTGCCATTGAACGAATGAACTCAAAGATGATGATTATCTCTCTTTTGTTTGAAGGTAGTGATGCCAGTAACTTTTTTAGTTTCTTTGACCGTAGTAAACGAAGAAAGTAATCATGAGTTTTCCAACCTTACCAAAGCACCGTACCCTCATTACAATACCGGAGTTTCCGTTTCGTCTTAATTATAAAACACCTCTATTCTTTATCGGTTCTTGCTTTTCTGAAAATATAGGATATCAATTAGAAGACTTAAAGTTTCCGGTTAAGATTAATCCTTTTGGAACACTTTATAATCCTGCATCAATATGGCAAGTATTGGACACGATTATCTCAAATAAACAAATGACGAAAGCGGATTTATCTTTTTCTGACGGAAAATACTTTCATTACTTGTTCAATACAACTTTTACAGACTTTGTGCAAAATACACTTTTGCAAAAAATTAATTTGACAATTAATGATACACATGATTTTTTCAGTAAGGCAAATACAATTTTTATTACGCTGGGAACTTCCTTTGCATACAAACTTAACAGCAATAATAAAATAGTTTCAAACTGTCATAAACAACCAGCTAACCTATTTACACGAATTTTATTGGATACTGAGACTATCAAAAGTTATTTAGAGAAAATAGTAGAAAGCATTGGCAAAACTAAAATTATCGTTTTTACTGTCAGTCCTATTCGTCACCTCAAAGACGGACTTATTGCTAATCAGCGTAGTAAAGCACAACTCATTGATGCTGTTCATCAAATAGTAGAAAAACAAGATAATGCTTTTTATTTTCCTGCTTATGAAATTATGATGGATGATCTCCGCGATTACAGATATTACGATACAACTTTAACTCATTTAAGTCAGGCTGCCATTCAATATGTTTTCTATCACTTTTCAATGTCATTCTTTACCTCAGAAACACAGAAAATAATGCAAGCCGTTGATAAATTAAACAAACAATTAAGACACAAGCCTTTAAATATGTCTAAAGAAGAACAACTTGCATATCAGGCGCAGATTGCTTCTAATATGAAGGCGTTAATCAATCATTATCCTTTTTTAAACTTTAATAGTGAAAAATAAAGTATTTTACCACAGCTTATCAAAAAACAATCTTAACTTTATTGAATATCCTAGTATATTTGTGATTTGAACTCAACTTAAATTAACTATGTATTTACAAGCAGTAAAAACAAAAGCACAAACATGGTTATCGCCTGTTTTTGATGAAGAAACCCGTAAGCAGGTTACCTTTTTGCTTAACAATGACGAAAAAGAACTGTATGAGTCGTTTTATATAAATTTAGAATTTGGTACCGGCGGATTGCGTGGTATAATGGGGGTTGGAACCAACAGAATAAATAAATATACCATCGGCATGGCTACGCAGGGGTTGTGTAATTATCTAAAAAAGAATTTTTCTGATTTACCTGAAATAAAAGTAGCCATTGCTCACGACAGTCGTAACAATAGTCGTTTTTTTGCAGAAATTACAGCTGCCGTATTTTCGGCTAACGGCATTAAAGTATATCTGTTTGACGACCTGAGACCTACGCCGGAACTATCATTTGCTATAAGACATTTGCAATGCCAAAGTGGTGTGGTTATTACCGCTTCACACAACCCGAAAGAATATAACGGCTATAAAGTTTATTGGGACGATGGCGGGCAGATTATTGCGCCTCACGATAAAAATATTATTGACGAGGTACAAAATATAAAAGACCCTTCACAAGTTAAATTTAATGCTGATAATGAGAAGATTTTTGCTATTGGTGCCAAAGTGGACAAGGCCTATCTAACCGAAATAAAAAAGTTAGTATTCCACAAGGCAATCATTCAAAAACATGCTGATTTAAAAATAGTTTATACCGCTCTCCACGGTACCGGTATCACACTACTGCCGACAGCACTTAAAGAACTTGGCTTTAATAATATTTTATTGGAAGAAAAACAAGCCATTCCTGATGGTAATTTCCCGACGGTTACTTCGCCGAATCCCGAAAACCAAGAAGCTTTAGAGATGGCAATTGCCAAAGCCCGCAAAGAAGAGGCTGAGATTATACTGGCTACCGACCCCGACGCCGATCGTATTGCCTTGGCAGTAAAAGATGACAAAGACTATAAACTGTTAAATGGCAACCAAACTGCTGCTTTGTTGACAGACTATATTCTGGAACAATGGCAAAAAAACAAACAGCTAACAGGGAAAGAATTTATTGTTAAAACTATCGTAACTACTGACTTACTCAATGATATCGCAAAAGAATACAAGGTTAATTCTTACGAAGTACTAACGGGTTTCAAGTACATAGCCAGCGTCATTAATAAATTATACGGCAAAGAAAAATTCATTTGTGGCGGTGAAGAAAGTTACGGATTTTTAACCGGCGATTTTGTTCGCGACAAAGATGCTATTTCTACCGCTGTTATGATTGCTGATATGGTTGCTTATGCAAAAGAAAACGGACAAACCCTATTACAGCGATTAGAGACCATTTACCGTAAGCACGGTTTTTATTATGAGAAATTGGTAAATGTTGTTAAGGAAGGGGCAGAAGGAGCTGCTAAAATTGCCGCCATGATGGAAAATTTTAGAAAAAATCCCATCGCTATTCAGGACGAAAGATTAGCCTATATCTTGGATTATCAAAATTTGACTAAAACTGATGCCGTTACAGGAGAAACAAAAACGCTCGAAGGCTTTCCAAAATCTAATGTTTTACAATTTATTTATGAAAGTGGGAATAAAATCTCTGTCAGACCTTCCGGAACAGAACCTAAGATTAAGTTTTATATTGCCGTAAAACTACCGATGGATAAGACATTAGAGCAAGTTGAAATAGAGGCTGATAAAAAAATTAAAAACTTTGAGAAAATGTTTAGATAGTTAATATGGTAATGACTGAAAACACAAATACCTTAGGTCGCTCTTGATAGAAGGGAGGGAAATTTTCTTTTATGATTCGGTTTTAATACTATTCACAATGCCCCTAATCCAATTTGACTAAATTGCTAATTATTAGGCTATATACTTTACAAACTTTATACTTGGCTCAGTTATTTCAGTGTTTTTAATTCTATGATAGTCTGTTGTGGATTTTCGGATTTAAAAATAAAGCTACCCGAGACTAAAACATCAGCCCCTGCTAAAACCAAATCGGTAGCGTTAGTAGTATCTACACCACCATCAACTTCAATAAGCGTAGTGGTTTGTGCATCCACAATCATTTCTTTTAATCGCGCAATTTTAGACAAGGACTGCCGGATAAATTTTTGTCCGCCAAAACCGGGATTAACAGACATTATTAGCACCAAATCCACATCACGGATAATATCTTGCAAGCATTCAACAGGGGTATGCGGATTTAGGGCTATCCCGGCTTTCATGCCTGCTTCTTTAATGGCATAAATGGTGCGGTGAAGATGTGTAACCGCTTCGTAATGCACAGTCAGTATGTCGGCACCTGCATCATAAAAATCATTGATATAGCGTTCGGGTTGTTCTATCATCAAATGAACATCTAACGGTTTTTGAGCCATTGTGTTTATCTGTTTAATGATAGGGAAACCAAAGGTAATATTGGGGACAAATTTCCCATCCATAATGTCAAGATGAAACCAATTTGCCTCACTGTCGTTTATCATTTTAATCTCAGTATTCAATTCTAAAAAATTGGCTGACAATAAGGAGGGGGCTATGAGTGGCTTATTCATGGATTTGGAATTTTGCCCAAAGATACTGAATTTATTCATAAATCATTAACAAACTACCTTTTTAACTCTTTTAGCTTTTAACCGGGATCGTTAGAAAAATGTATGAATTTTTCAGGTTAATATAACAGGCATGAAATA
>Ga0114934_10003079_pt1 | contig 10472 bp, 7 predicted proteins | sample 4SBtaG_2_FD_99695 | JGI IMG/M metagenome (GOLD analysis project Ga0114934, IMG submission 99695) | Deep subsurface microbial communities from Kolumbo volcano to uncover new lineages of life (NeLLi) - 4SBTROV10_white metaG | ecosystem: Environmental > Aquatic > Marine > Volcanic ...
GCCAATGATTTTGGGTAATGTCATTTTGTGCCGTTTTGGAGGCAAATTCATGTAGGGGTGATTAATGAATCGCCCTTACAGATTCATCCTTTCCCGCAACCATGATTATTCCATGCACATGATGGGGCATAATTACAAATTTATCTGTCGCCACATTTGGATAATGGCTGAGGCATTTCCATTCAACGCCTTTTCATCCGAGCGCCGGTCGTGGACGTGAAAGGCACAAATCCACGAGATCTTCGATAAAGGCCTGTCCGGCGCACATCACCGAGTCCGCGCCGCCCCAATAGATCTTGATGGAGCCGTCTTCCTCGGCCACTGCGCCGCAACTGAAAACCACGTTGTGAACATAACCGCTGATCTCCCAGGACTCCTCGGGTTGGAGTATCCATTCGTCTCCCACTCCCAGCACCACGGAAGGATCGGCAAGGTCGTGCAGGGCCGCACCGAGACGGTAAACCGCACCATCCATGGTCTGGAACACGCCGTGAAAGATGTTGAGCCAGCCCTTTTCGGTTTTTACGGGCGTGGCCCCGGGTCCGACCTTCATTTCATCCCAGTGGTAGGGAACGGGCTTGATGACGACCTTTGATTCACCCCAGTGTATAAGGTCCGGCGAATAGGAAATCCAGATGGACCAGGGGGAGATCCCGGTTTGGGGCCGGTCGAGCCTCACGTAACGGTCGTTTATTTTTTCCGGGAAAATGACCGCGTTGCGATAATCGGCCTGGGTGATCAGGGCGATTCTTTCAAGGCGTTTGAAATCAGGGGTTCTTGCCAGGCCGATGCGGACGCCGTGCCTGGAATAGGCCGAGTAGGTGATAAGAAATTCCCCGTCAATGGGGCAGATGCGGGGATCTTCCACTCCAAAGGCCTCGTATTCCGCAAATGTTGAGGTTTCGGCTGGTGTTAGGAAAGGTTTCGGCCTGACTTTGAAGTCGAACCCGTCGCTGCTTTCCGCAATTCCTATGATCGACCGGCCGTTTCGCAGGTGGGACCGGAAGAGCATGACGTATTTTCCCATGTATTTGACCACGCCCGCGTTATGCACGGTTTCAACAGGGTACGGCACGTCATCCTTGGTCAGGATGGGATTTTTGTGATAACGCCGGATCAGTTTATCTTTGCAATCAGCCATTATTCCCCCGTGATTTGTTTATGATGCGCTCGTATATCCGGATGTAGTCATCCACCATCCGTTCCACGGTAAAGCGGGTCTCAACCCATTGGCGGCATTTTTTGCGGTCGAGATCTTTTACGCCGGATAGGGCCGAGACCATCTCTTCTATGTCATGGGTGAGAAACCCGGTTTTTTCGTGATCGATGATTTCCGGCATGCTCCCCCTTGAAAATGCCACCACCGGCGTACCGCAGGCCATCGCTTCCACAACGGACAGGCCGAAGGGCTCGTCAAAGGAAATGGGATGGAGCAGGGCGTATGCCCTGCCCAGCAGTTCGTTCCGTTTTTCCGGTCCGGCGCTGCCCAGGTAAACGACCCGGTCGTTGTCGATATGAGGTTCGATTTTTTCCTCGAAATATCTACGGTCCTGGATGATGCCCGCAATGACAAGCTTCATGCCGGTCCTGCGGGCGACCTCGATGCACTCGGCCGTCCCCTTTTCAGGATGGATCCGGCCGAAAAAGAGGAGATACGTCCCGTGATCGGGCCTGAATGTGAATTGCGACAGATCGATCCCGTGATGGATGACACCAGCATAGTCAAGCTTCGGGGACTTGTCGGCTTCGCTGATGGCCACATAAAAACACCTGCCGTTGTATTTTTCATAGACCGGCAGGATCTTGGGAGATGAAAAACCGTGAATGGTAGTCAGCACCGGTGTTTTTGTCATGCCGGAATAGGTAAGGGGCAGGTAGTCGAAATGGTTGTGGATCAGGTCGTAATCGTCCCCCTGTTCGAACAGGGCGGAAATGTGCAGACACTCCCACACCTTGGGCAGTATTTCCGGGTCTTCCTCATATCCCCTGGGACATACGCTTATAAGGCGTGCTTTGGTCTTGGAGTCGCCGGTGGCAAACAATGTTACATCGATGCCCCTCGATACCAGGCCCTCGGTGAGCAGCGATACCACGCTCTCCCACGGGCCGTAGTGTCTCGGTGGAGTGCGCCAGGCAATTGGTGACAACATTGCGATTTTCATGCTTTTTTAATGATCCCCTTCCCCTTGATTATGCTCATTCAGCCAATCGAGCAGTTCGGATATCCTTGCAGTGGCAAGGGCCAGGCATTTGTCGGCACCGCCGTAATAGATGCGGATATCGTCCCCGTCGGTCACCCATCCGCATGGGAATACCACCTTGTCCACGTCGCCCGTCAACTCATAGGTGGCTTCTGGAGCAAACACCCATTCATCAGACCTTGCGGTCAGGCGGGTCGGATCCTTTGCATCCAGAAGAGCCAGTCCCAGCCGGTAAATGCACCCCGAGGCGGTGGTCCGGACCCCGTGATAGAGGATCAGCCAGCCCTTTCCGGTCAGAAGCGGCGGGGCGGCAAGCCCGATCTTGCCTGCGTCCCACCAGCCGCCCATGCGCGCCTTGATCAGAAGCCGGTGATCGCCCCAGTGGACCATGTCCGGGCTGAAAGAGATCCAGATATGAGCGCCGAATTCGGCAGCACCGGGTACCGGCCTGTGAAGCATGGCCCAGCGGCCGTTGAAGCGCACGGGAAAGAGCGCCGCATCCTTGTTTTCCGGCGGTAAAACCGCTCCTTTTCGTTTAAATGTTTTAAAATCTTCTGTAGTGGCCAGGCAGACCAGGGGGCCGCCCCGGGAATATCCCGTGTAGGTCAAGGCCCAGAGATTCTCTTCTTCGATCCGGGTGATTCTGGGGTCCTCGATCCCCCAAAGCTCTTCCGGATGATTTTCCGGGTCGGGCTCAAGGGTCGGTTTATCGTCGATACGCCAGTCGTCTATGCCGTTTTTGCTCCGGGCCGCGGTCAGGTGGGAAATGCCCCGCCGGTCTTCCACGCGCATGAGAAGCAGGGTTTCGTCACCTCTTTGCGTGGCCCCGGCATTGAATACCGAGTTTACGGGATATGGAATATCTTTTGCCCGGATTATTGGGTTGTTTTCATGGCGTTTAAAAAGCGTGTAAAATTCATTTTCGGCCATTTTGTCGCCCTTTGATTAAAATTCCAGGTCAAGAACCACTGGCCGGCCTGTGCGAACGGCCCTGCGTGCCATCTGATACGCTTCGTTGTACTGTCTTGCCACCACTTCCCAGGAAACCACCTGGTCGAGATAGCGTTTCAGGTTTTCACCGAGCTCCATGCGCCGTTTCTCGTCTAGGGCAAGCTCTATCACCTTCCTGCGCAGCATTTTCTTGGTGGTGAAAAGGAGACCCCCGTTGCTTTCCAGGGTTTGGGCCGTGAGGCCCTCCATGGGCGCGGTGGTGATATAGGGCTTGTTTAACGCGATTATGCGCGCAAGGGTTCCGGACTGGGTCTCGTCCGTGGACGGAAGGACAATGAAATCGCAGATAGCCATCATCTTGTAATAGTTGTCCCCCCGGGGGATGAATTCGTAATAATGGGCGATCCCCTTTTCCTGCAGCATGCTCACCTCATTTTTCCATTCCTGGTAGTCCTTGAGGTGATTCGGGTCGCGCATGGTGCCCGCGGCCAGAAGGTCCCAATCCTCGCCGGTGCGCGAGGCGATCTCGTCGTGGATTTCCTCCCACATGGAAAGGAGTATGTCCCACCGCTTGTTGGACTGGATCCATCCGATCATCCCCACCACGTGGTCGGCCAGCCCGGCCTTGTCAAGGCCGAATTCCTTTCTTAGGGCGGGGATTTCATGAACACCCCAGCGCTTGTCCGGCCGCGACCCGTGGGGCACAACCATTATATTTCGCGGCGTGACCCAGCCCCGTCCCTGGAAGGACCAGTCAAGGCGCCATTTCTGGTAATGGCACTTGAACATAACCACGTGACTCCGCTGGGTAAGCTTGTATATGAAATCAGCCTCGAAATCGGTCAGCCGCCCGTGAACGGTGTGAGGCTCTACCACCACGGGAAAGTGGCCGACCGCCTCCAGAAGATCGAGAAATCCGTCGTTCCCGTCTCCTATGCCGCGTGCATCCCTGTATTCATAAAGTCCGTACTCGTGCTCGATATGAATCGCGTAAGGTTTGAGCCGATTGATCTCATCGGCGACAGGTTTCCACCAATCGGGCCTCTGCATGTCTATGATCGGTATCACGCCGTCCCCGGCACCGTCCTTGTGGCTGATGACAAGGACGTCCCGGCCGGGGTTGGCCTTTTGGATGAATTCGCGTGCCTCTTCGCAGAACGTGGCGATTCCGCACAGCCTGGGCGGATACGAACTGATCATGACTATGGGTTCGCCTGGCATGCCAATGCCTCCTTTAAGCCAACGAGTTATTTTCCTGCAGCAGCCTCGATTTCGATCCGGCGCGCCCTCATCTTCTCCATGGTTAGCAGGGAGATAAAACAGACCAGGGTCGATTCGGCCCCCTGGTTGCGGTTGGGACCGTCAGCTTTCAGACCGTCGCGGCAGCCTCCTGTCTTGTGGTCATAAAGCGTTATGTTCAGGTCGTTACGGCCAAGGTACCATTCAGTGCATTGCTTTGCGTAATGCAGCCATTTTTCATCGCAGGTCGCGTCAAAAGCCTCACGGCAAGCCTCGATCATGTGCAGTGCCTCGATGGGCTGCTGGTCGAAACGCGCCTTTTCACCGCCGCGGGGATACCACCCGTGGTTTCCCACCGGCACGAAATGTCCCCTGGTGTCGGTTTGGATTTCAATGAGCCATTCCAGGCTTTTCAATCCTGCTTCGAGCATCGGCTCGTTTTCCATTTGCCGGCCGCAGATTAACAGGGCCTGCGGGATTTTGCCGTTGGCATAGGTGAGGCGGTCTTCGATCCATGGCCAGTCTTCGGATGAATTTTCCCGGTAAAGCCTCATGAGCCTGCCGGCCAGTTCCTGGCAGATGCGCCGGGCCTTGCTGTCACCGCTATACCTGCTTAGGTAGGCATGTATGCCCGCGATGGAGAACGCCCATGCCCTTGGATGTTTGAATTTTGCTGCCGCGGGCAGAGCTTTTTCAAAAATCATAAGGGCCGCGCCGCGGATATCTTCTGAATCGGCCATGGCCACGGTCCGTCCAAGGCTCCATAGCGCCCTGCCGTGGCTGTCTTCCGACCCGGCCTCTTCAAGCCATTTCCGGTCATAGCTCATGAAATTGCGGAAACGGCCGTTTTTCTCGTTGAAGGCATAGTGCAGGAAACTCAGGTAGGTGCAGGCCAGATTGTCGGCAACTTGGCTGTGGCTGTCTGCCAGCATTTCCCGGGCCATCAGTGCGGCCATAAGCGCGCGGGCGTTATCATCCGTGCAATAGCCGTGATGCCGGTTCGGCACTGTGAATTCGGCGTGCTGAAGGATGCCCACCCCGTCCGTGAGGCGGATGATATGATCAAGCTTCGGCTGGTGGATTTCCTGGAAAACGGATTCTATTGTCCTGGCCCTGGATACAATCCTGGGATTGCTCTCCCTTTCCCGTTTCACTATGCTGAAAACATCGAGATATTGCCGGGCCACCTCTTTCCAGACCATGTTCCGGGCATAAAGGTACGCCCGCTTGCGCATGGCATGCCGTTTCCCTTCCCGGGAAAGGAGATCATTGATTTCGCGGGCAAGCGCTTGTGGATCGCCGAACGGGACGATCCGTCCACGGCCTTCTGCAAGCATCTCCTCCGCGTACCAGTAGGGGGTGGAAACAATCGCCTTGCCGGAGCCTAGGGCATAGGCCAGGGTTCCTGAAACGATCTGTTCCCGGTTGGGATAGGGTGTGACGTATATATCGGCGGCTTCAAGAAATTCAACCAATTCCTTCTGATCCACAAACCGGTTGTGAAAGATCACGTGGTCCCCGACGCCTAGCATCCGGGCGCGGTGCTGAAGGGAGATGCGGTATGATTCGCCCTGCCGTCTTCTTATATTCGGATGCGTTGCCCCCAGTATGATATAGACGGTTTCAGGGTGTGATTCGATTATGGCCGGCAGGGCGTCGATCATGGTTTCAATCCCCTTGCCGGGTGAGAGCAGGCCAAAGGTCAAAATCACCTTGCGGCCATCCACGCCGTACTGGTCCTTGTAAAAATTGGGATCCACAAACGGCAGGTCGGGAATGCCGTGGGGTATCATGACGATTTTCTCGGGCAAAATGCCGTAGACGGAATGAAGAATCTCTTGTGCCTTGCGGCTCATGACCACGACCCGGTCCGATAACAGGCAGATGCGTTTGGTAATTGCCATTTGGCCGGTGTTCGGCTCTTTAATTACCGTGTGTAAGGTGGTTAAAAGGGGCATTCGCAACCCGTTGAGCAGTTCAAGGACGTGGGCTCCGTTATCTCCGCCGAAGATTCCGAATTCGTGCTGGAGGCAGACCACGTCCACACGGTTCATGTTCAGGAAATCCGCGGCAAGGCGGTAATCGGCGAGGATCCGATCCTTGATCTCGAAATGAACCTGTTTGGGGTATTTGTATCCATCAGGGGTATCATTCATAGCCACCACGAAATGATCGCCGTCGGGATTTTCCGCACAAAGGGCGGCCAGGAGATCGCTTGTAAACGTGGCAATGCCGCACCTGCGCGGCAGAAAATTGCCCACAAGGGCGATCTTGGCGGGACGAAACCGGTTGTTTTCAGTTTCAGGCATATCTTTTTCCTCCTTTTTTGGCAACGAGACGGTCTGTTTTTGCCCTGTCGTGCTTTCGGCCCCTGCCGGATGAATTGATAATACCGGAGGAGATGGGCATGAGGGAAAAAGGGCCGGGTTTTGCAGGGATCCGGCCGACAGGCGTTTCTATGGAATCTCCGTCCCGGAGTCGATGGTCGGGCGGCACCTTCTTGCCGTTTACTTTTATGGCCCCGGCCCGCGGTAATCTGATCCCGGTAATGGCCAGATAATCACGAACCGTGGCATTTTCACCGAGACGGACAATGCGGCCCCCGTTTCCAAAGACTATGATATGGTCCTGAAAAACCTGTCGATGAAGCAGATCGATAAATGCTTCACTGCTGGGCGCTTGTGCATGCTGTTCCCTTAGCCCCTTCATCCATTGGGCCCTCCGGCTTTCCCGTTGCGCGGCACCGGCGCGGTTTTTGTATCGCCAGTGGGCGGCCGTGCCGTATTCGGCCTCCATGTGCATCAGCTCGGTGCGTATCTGGAATTCAATTGGCTTATGAGATATCTCCCGCACTGGGTAAACGCAGGTATGAATGGACTGATAGCCGTTCTCCTTGGGAAGCCCGATATAATCGTCAAAGGTACCTGCAACCGGTGTGAAATGCGTGTGCAATATACCCAGGACCCTGTAACAGTCCGGTACGCTGGTTACGATCACGCGCAGACCCACCCGGTCCATGATTTCCTGAAGCGACCTGCCCGTTCTTTTCATTTTTCTCCAAATGCTGTAAAGACTCTTGGTCCTCCCCTCGGTCCGGCCGGCAATTCCATTCTGGTCCAAAAGGTTTTGAACCCCATCTAATAGTATTTTAAGGCATTTATCATCGTCGGCCCGGATCGGTGACAACCGCGCCTTAAGTTCCTCGTAGGTTTCAGGCTCCAGAATCCGAAGGCATGCGTCCTCCAGCCTGCGACGCAGGTCGCCGAGGCTGAGCCGGTTTGCGATGGGCGCCAGCAGATCGAGGGTTTCCTGCGCAATGCGAACAGCGTCATCCGAAGGTTCTGTTTTTTCAAGGGCCAAGAGGCGGAATGCGATGAACAGCAAGGCTCTGCGCGGGCTTCCCCGGAAAGCGGCCAATATTTTTTCGATTTCACCGCCGGAATTGGAGCACTCCCCTTTTGATGCGATCATCGGGGGACGGAGGTCGTCTATGAGCGCCTCCATTTCCCGGCCGAATTGTATGCGGATCTCGTTTGCCGATGTACAGTTTTGCCAAAGAAGAGGGGCCAAAAGAGATGCAGCAACACAGGTTGCATCTGCTTTTTGTTCTATCATTAAAAGGGCGGCGTCTCTTCCGGTTGAATCGTTTCCACATGCTTTTTCAGCCGAAAAGGCATAGGCCCGTGCCACCAGTTGAGCTTTCTTTGATGTAAATGTTTTTTTTACTTTTTCAATAAAGGCTCCATCCACATCAATTTCAGCCTGTTTTGTCCTGTAGTTTCGAGATAAGATCGGGATATATCTTTGCTTTTTTTAAGTGGTGTCTGAAAGAAAGATTTAATCATATAATAACACATGATAAAAACGGTTCAAGTAGGGATGTGAATTTTTAAATGAATGAATCGGCCATTTTTATATCGGCCCTTCTTAAATGGTAATGATAAGGTAAGGCCATGAAAATCCGATCGGCTCCCTTTATACCGGCGTGGATGGAAAGACTTCTCTTCTGAGTTCAAAGGCGTAATGCCGTTTCCGTAAAAAAGTGATTTTGTTTCAATATTTTACGGGCGGGCCTATGTATGGGGAACACGTGCCCCGGCCCTTGGCCGGTAGATTGCGGGATCGCCCGGGGAAATTCGCCTTGAGATTCGGGATATCGTCATGCATAACCCGGGCGTGGAGCAGGTTCACCATATCCGGCACAGGTATTCGGGAAGCACCCGGTTGTCGACTGCCGTATAGTCGTTTCAGAAGGGCATGCCCTTGCCGAGGACGTAAGGCGGCTTATTTTTTCGAAATGACCGAGCTGCTCGACGTCGTGGTCTACGTCGAGCAGCTCGGTCATTATTTCAAACAGTTGAAAACGAGTTATTTGGAAGTATGAAAAAGTTTGACAAGGCCCCTGGAAGTGTTTATTTAGTAACGCATGGTAACGTTTTTGGTAACGATTGATAACGGATTTAACAGGCCTGTAGGGCCTGTTTTTTTTAGTCAGGGATAAGAAAATGGGCGGAAAATATAATCATCAGATTTTAGATAATAATTTTGCGGAGTTATTATTGGACTCCATGTCAGAGGGCGTGTTTACCATCGATCTGGAGGGCCGTATCACATCCTGGAATCCCGCCATGGAGCGGATTTCCGGGTACGGCCCCTCCGAGGCGATCGGAAAACCCTGTAATCTTATGTCTCTCAAGGCGTGTTCCGGCGAAAAATGTCCTGAGAATATATCTGAATGCACTGTATTTGAAAAAGGATATATGGAGCCGAAAAAATGCCAGTTAACCCATAAGTACGGCCATCAGGTTCCGGTTATAAAGGCGGTAAGCGTTATCAAGGACAGGAATGGAAGGCCGAAGGGCCTGGTTGAAACGCTTACGGATATTACTGAACTCATACAGGTAAAGCAGCATGCCGAGATGGTTGAACAAAAACTCGCGGAGCGTCACCGGTTTGCCAATATCGTAGGCAAGAGTGATGCACTCCACGATGTTTTTCGGGCCATCTGGGTTGCTGCGGAAAGCGATGCAACTGTATTGCTTCAGGGCGAAAGCGGTACCGGAAAGGAGCTGGTTGCAGGGGCTATTCACTTTCACAGCGATCGGGCAAAAGGCCCTCTTGTTACAGTAAATTGCAGCGCCCTTCCCGAGCCGCTCATGGAAAGCGAGCTTTTCGGGCATGTAAAAGGGGCGTTTACAGGCGCCCACCGGGAACGGAAAGGGCGTTTTGAAGAGGCGGACGGCGGGACCCTTTTTTTGGACGAAATCGGTGATATTACACCCTATATTCAGGTAAAGCTGCTGCGTGTCATTCAGGAACGCAAGGTAGAGCGGCTCGGGGAAAACAGGCTGCGGCCGGTTGATATCCGGATAATTACAGCAACCCACAAGGATTTGTATGCCATGGTACGGGAAGGCCTTTTCAGGGAGGACCTCTATTATCGGCTCAAGGTCTTTCCCATTAATATCCCTCCGCTTCGAGCCAGAAAAGAAGACATTCCGCTACTCGTGGATCATTTCATCAGGGTTTTCAATGAAAAGACAAAAAAAGAAATCAGCGGAGTTTGTCCGGACGCCATGCGGATACTGATGGATTACCCCTGGCCCGGAAACGTGCGGGAGCTTGAAAACGCCATAGAACATGCGTTTGTGGTATGCCAGGACGGTATCATAGACGGCAATGATCTTCCCATAGAAATACGCGAATCCGGTAGCCGGGGCCTTACGGCCTGCACGGCTGGACATCGCCGGTTTTCCGGATGGCAGCCCGGCCGCTCAGAGCTTTTGGCTCTGCTCAAGGAATGCGGCTGGAACAAGGCGGAGGTGGCACGCCGTATTGGGAAAAGTCGTACTTCTGTCTGGAAGTATATGAAGAAATACAATATTCCCTTGAGAGAAACGGCGGCGGAAAGTGACAGGGCAATGAATTAGAGAGGATATAGTCAACCTTCGTAAAGCCCAAAACAGATCGCCGGCCTGCCGAATAATCGACAGGCCGGCGATCTGCTGTTAAGGAAGGATGGCAAAATTGGAGGTATAAGCCAAAGCCTTATGCAATAATTATAAGCAATATGCGTGCCAA
>Ga0114934_10003080_pt1 | contig 10468 bp, 11 predicted proteins | sample 4SBtaG_2_FD_99695 | JGI IMG/M metagenome (GOLD analysis project Ga0114934, IMG submission 99695) | Deep subsurface microbial communities from Kolumbo volcano to uncover new lineages of life (NeLLi) - 4SBTROV10_white metaG | ecosystem: Environmental > Aquatic > Marine > Volcanic ...
CCGAAGAGTTCAGAGAGAACGGTTTCCATTAAGGCGTCTCGTCTTCGGTTTCGCAGAGGGCCCCGGCAGCCTTCATCTGTTCAATAAACTTATGAACATCCTCCAGCGCCTCTTCCATCGACACGTCGTACTCTTCGCTTATTGCCGCGGCGAGGTCTTCCGGCTTCTCTTCAAAGTGCTCCCAGACGTAGGTGCCAACCTCGTTAAGGACCTGGACCTCACCTTCCTTGTTGAAGATGAGAACCGATTGTCCTTCTATTGTCCTCCAGGAAACATTGGGATTTCTTATGAGCTTCAGGGGTTCAACCATTCCGAGTCTCCAGAATTATTTTCCAGAAGGCGGGCGTTTTTCTAAAAAACAGGTCATGGGCCGGGATTTCACTGCAACATGTTTCCACGAGTGGTAACAGGAGGTTCTGTCGCTTGGCGCGGTTTCCTATAAAGGGACAGCACGACAGAACCTTTCCAACGGCAAGTGCCCTGGGGAGAGGTGACAGCCTGTCGCAGTCCGCCTGGATCAGCCTGAATAAGCCTTTCAGAGGGTATTCCCCGCTCGTTTTTCCTTCCTGTGGAAAAGTCCCGGCAAAGGGGGTGGTCGCGGCCACCCAGCCGGCTTGCGTCTTTCGAAGGAGCACAAGGTCGTCGGAGAGAATCGGACACCCTTCACTCAATCCGGTGACCGTGGATTTCCCGGCTCCGGAAGGGCCGAAGAATACATAGGCGCCGCCGTTTCTAACAAGGCCGGCTGAGTGAATAACAAAGCCCCGATGGTTGATGGCATGGTCGGCAACTATCCATCTGATATTGTTCTCTATGGCTCCCAGCGCAGACTTACAATCATCGGGCCTTGAAATTCTTAAAGTGACGGTATTTCCGTTACGGTAAGCTGCGAAATCATTCGATACAAGCAGGGAACCCCGCTCCAACTGTCGCTCCTCCAAGCGGAGATAGCCAAAGGGGGGAGGTGGTTTAAGGTAGGTAGGACGGCCCGGGTAGACCGTCACCAAGAAAGCCGAAGAGTGGTCGTTTACCAGAAATGGTGAGTACTGCTTTTCCGCCATCTCCTTGATTAACGGTGTCAATCCACCCAGCCGCAGGGTTAGGGCGCCTATACGTATGACCAGGGAGTGATCTCCCAGCGTCGATCCCGGCATTTCAAAGTGTTCTGCTTCGGGGTACCAGTCCAAACTTCCGTTCTCCATAGATTGGTGAGAGTGCCAGCAATCAGCGCTCCGAAAGGCGGGGCGGCCGTCCCTTGATCGAAGCCGGCATCTCCACGGCTGAATCAGCCGAAAGGCCGGGTTCTCCAGGAGCGTCGGCCGTGGCAACCAGATCCACTTCGGGGAAGAAGAAGGAAATCTCCCTAGAAGCGTTCTCCCGGCTGTCGGATCCGTGGATGGCGTTCATCTGGATATCCGTGCCGAATTTGCCGCGTATTGTCTCCTTCGGCGCCTCCGCGGAGTTGGTCGGTCCCATCACGTTGCGCAGGTGGGTGACCGCGTTTTCCCTTTCCAGGCACGCGGTTACAATCGGGCCGGAGGTCATGAATTCTACCAGTTCTCCGAAAAAGGGGCGCTCGCGGTGTACTTCATAAAAGGCCTCCGCCTGCGTGTGTGACAGACGGGTCATCCTCATCGCTCTAACTTGAAATCCCTCGTCAAGAATCCTCTGGAGCATATCACCGTAACAACCCTTCCTGACGGCGTCGGGCTTGAACATCGTAAGCGTTTTTTCCATTGCCATCCTGGTGAATCCTATTCTTTTAGGAGGTTCTTGCCGTAGGTGTGAGCTGCTTCGCGACCTATCTCAATCGCCTTGCGATTGAGTTCTTCGGTTCCCTTCGGGACTCTTTTGAGAACGGCTTTCTCAAGGGCGTTGATTGAAATTATCTTTGTCAGCTCGCAAATAAGTCCAAGCGCTACGATGTTTGCCACGAATCCCCGCCCCACTTCCTCCCTGGCCAGTTTGGTGATAGGCGCCTTGACGCCCTTTTTGACGGTGGATGGGAACTCGTTGGGAACAAGGTCGGCGTCTGCGATGACCACCGCTTTCTCCTGAGCTGTGGGGAGGTACTTGTCGGCGGCCGCCTCGGTCATGAGGAGAAGAAGGTCCAGGTCCGTACACTTCGGGTAGTCTATCTCTTCGTCGGAAAGAATAACCTCGCTCTTGCTGGCGCCTCCTCTTGATTCAGGCCCGTAGGACTGCGTCTGCGTAGCCTGCTTTCCCTCGAAAATCGCTGCTTCCGCCAGTATGACCCCGGCGAGAACCAGACCCTGTCCGCCGGAACCGGCCAAATTAATTTCATATCGACTAGCCATCAATCCACTCCTAAAGACTTTTACGCTCCCGGTACTGACATCAGACCATCAGGCATCTTTCGGACGGACGCGCTCGATGAGCTTTTCGTACTCCTCGCAGTACTCCGGCCTTTCGTTCTCGGAAAGAATTCCCACCGGGAACTTGCCTTCCTTTTCTTCGTCGCTCATTTTATCGGCAAGACGGACGTTGTAGGTCATGGACTTGTACCTGTCCATCATATCCGATGCGTCTCCCCACTTGTTCTGTCTGCCAAAGTATGTTGTACACTGGGACCAGGCGTCTACGACAGAGAAGCCCTTGTGACTCAGTGCTTTTTTGATGACCCTGTCCATTGCTACAGCATCCAGATCCAGAGCACGGGCGACGAACGTGGCGCCGGACCCGGCCGCGAGTTCGCAGACGTCGAATGGATGCTCAATAACTCCATAGGGAGCCGTTGTCCCGCGGCTACCGATGAAAGTCGTAGGAGAGGCCTGACCCCCGGTCATGCCGTAGATGTTGTTGTTGAAGACGATAAGCTTGATGTCGATGTTTCTCCTGCACGCGTGGATGAAGTGGTTGCCGCCGATCGCCATGGCGTCGCCGTCACCGGAGACGACTATGACCTTCAGTTTGGGGTTGAACATCTTGATGCCGCTGGCAAAGGCCAGGGCCCGCCCGTGAGTGGTGTGGAGGGTGTTAAAGTCGAGATACCCCGGCGTTCTGCCTGAGCATCCGATTCCCGAGACGACCACTATATCGTCTTTGTTCCAGCCAAGCTTGTCGATCGATCTCAGGATTGACTTCATGATGGTGCCGTGGCCGCAGCCGGGGCACCAGATGTGGGGCATCTTGTCCTTACGGAGATATTCGAAATAGTCTATCGCCATTGCTCAGTCTCCCTTGATGGCAGAAAGGATGTCGGATGGGAGGATCGGTTCGCCGTTGACGCTGTTGACTCCCACGACGGGGACTTTCTTGCCCACGATTCGTTTGATCTCGAGGATATACTGCCCGAGATTCATTTCGGGAACCACTATTCTCTTCGCATTCGACGCGGCTTTGAGGATTTCCTTCTCGGGCAGAGGGAAGAGCGTTACCGGTCTGAAGAGTCCGGCTTTTAATCCCTGTTCCCTCGCTTCGATTATCGCCCTTTTGGCCGATCTCGCGGTAGACCCGTAAGCAACAACCAGAACGTCACAATCTTCGGCGTTGTAGTGCTCGAAGATGAGAAGCTCGTCGATGTGCTTTTCGATCTTGTCCATTATCCTGCGACCGCCGCTTTCAAGGAGGTCAGCCTTACCGGTCGGAAATCCCGTCTTGTCGTGGTTGAGGCCTGTTACGTGGTACCTTGCGCCCTCTCCGAAGTTCATCATCGGAGGCACGAGGTCCTCTGTGGTTTCGTAGGGGTAGTACGTTTCTCCCTCCTTCAGCTCCGGTTTCTTGCGATTGATGATCTTTATTTCAGAAGCCGGAGGGATTTCTATCCTCTCACGCATGTGCGCCACGATGGCGTCCATGGCAAGTATTACCGGCGTACGCAGAAGTTCGGCGAAATTGAAGCAGTGTATCGTGGCGTCGAAGACCTCCCTGATGGTCATCGGCGAGAGGACTATGGCCGGGTGATCGCCGTGGGTTCCCCATCGGCACTGAAGGATGTCCGACTGTGAAGGTCCGGTCGGGTTACCGGTGCTGGGTCCTCCGCGCATGGCGTTGACCACCACGCAGGGAATTTCGGCCATAGCCGCGAACCCCAGGTTCTCCTGCATTAGAGAGAACCCTGGACCGGACGTGCCGGTCATTGCCTTGGCTCCAGCGAGGCTCGCTCCGATGATGGCTCCCATGGAAGCCAACTCGTCTTCCATCTGCATGAACTTCCCGCCGACCTTGGGCAGCATGCCGGACATCTTCTCCATGATTTCGGAGGAAGGTGAGATGGGATAGCCGGCGAAGAAACGGCAGCCGGCCGCGATTGCTCCCTCTGCGCAGGCTTCGTTACCCGCAAGGAATTTCACTTCTGGAGTACTCATATCTTCTCCCCTCAGTCAACGAAGATGGCGAAATCGGGGCACCGAATTTCGCACAACATGCATTTGGTGCAGGCGTCCGCGTCGACCACTTCGACGTGCCGGAATCCCATCCCGAGAACGTGCTCGGGGCAGTAGTGAACACAGATGTTGCACAGGTTTCCTTTGCAATGGCTCTCGATGACGGTGATCATCAGGTCTTTTTTGACCTTTTTCCCGTGGCCCGAGACGGCCAGCTTGTTCTTCTTGATGTCTTTAAGGCGGGGGGAGCCGACGTCGATTCCCTCCTCCATTGTACCGCTGTATGGCTCCAGTGTCGTCGGCATCTTAATAAAACCTCCAGGAAAAATGGCGTCGACACGCATCGGCGCCAACCTTAAAAGTCAGACTCGCAGAGCACTCGTCATAGCGCCGCCAATGTCAACCGGGGAATTAACAACCGTGGCTCCGGCCTCGCTCAGCGCCTTCATTTTTTCGGCTGCGGTGCCCTTTCCTCCGGCTATTATCGCCCCTGCGTGTCCCATGCGTCGCCCGGGAGGCGCCGTCTGGCCAGCGATGAAGGCGACGACCGGTTTGCTCATATCGCTCTTAATGTAGGCCGCGGCCTCCTCCTCGGAGTTCCCGCCGATTTCGCCTATGATGACGACCCCCTCCGTGGCCGGGTCGGCGTTGAAGAGCTTAAGAACATCCAGGTGGGACATTCCGGGAACCGGGTCACCGCCGATGCCGATGGATGTGCTTTCACCAAGCCCCGATTCGGTTAGTTGCCAGACCGCTTCGTAGGTCAATGTCCCGGAACGGGAGATAACGCCAACGCGACCGGCCTCGTGAATGTAACCGGGCATTATACCCATTTTGCACTGGCCGGGGGTGATAACGCCGGGGCAGTTGGGTCCGATTAAGCGCGTTCCGAGGGACTTGACGACCGCCTTCACGCGGGCTTCATCCGCGGCTGGGATGCCCTCGGTGATGCAGACGACGAGATCCACGCCGGCGTAGGCGGCCTCCAGTATGGCGTCCGCCGCGAAGGGCGGAGGGACGAAAATCAGGGAGGCGTTGGCGCCGGCTTTCTCGACGGCTTCGCCTACGGTGTTGAAGACCGGTACTTTGTCTTCCCACCGGGTACCGCCCTTGCCGGGCGTGACACCGGCCACAACGCTGGTTCCGTATTCGATGGCCTGCCGGGTGTGAAAGGTGCCCTCCCTGCCGGTAATGCCCTGGACAACGACGCGAGTGTTTTTATCTACGAGTATGCTCATTTTATCCTCACTTAACCGAGGCTACGGCTTTCTGGGCCGCATCCCGCAGGTTGTTGGCCACGGCGAATTCGAGACCGGATTCCTTCAGCATCGCCTTGCCCTTGTCGACGTTTGTGCCCTGAAGGCGAACGACCACCGGGAGATTAACGCCTATTTTCTTCGCCGCTTCGATAACTCCCTCAGCGATCACGTCGCAACGTACTATGCCGCCGAAGATGTTTACCAGAACGGCCTTGACGTGCTTATCCGAGAGAAGTATTTCGAAGGCGTGCTTAACCCTCTCGGTTGTGGCGCCGCCGCCGACGTCCAGGAAGTTGGCCGGCTCTCCGCCTTCGAGCTTTATGACGTCCATTGTGGCCATGGCAAGACCGGCGCCGTTGACCATGCAGCCTATATTGCCTTCGAGACGGATGTAGTTCAGGTCGTACTTGGAGGCCTCAGTTTCGAGAGGGTCCTCTTCGGAGATATCCCGCATCTCCATTATGTCGGGGTGTCTATGGAGCGCGCTGTCGTCGAAGTTCATCTTTGCGTCCAGCGCCACGACTCGACCCTCTCCGGTAAGCACCAGAGGATTGATCTCGGTCAACGTCGCGTCGGTTTCGACGTGGGCGCGGTAAAGCGCGGTAACAAGCCTTACGCAGTCCTTGAAGGCCTGGCCTTTGAAGCCGAGTCCGAAAGCGATGCTTCTCGCGTGGAAGGGCTGGATTCCGAGGAGAGGGCCTACCCAGGTTTTTAGAATCCTTTCCGGTGTTTCGGCGGCCACCTTTTCGATCTCCACTCCGCCCTCGGTCGATGACATTATTACGTTCATCTGCTTCGCGCGATCCAGAACGATTCCGAGGTAATATTCCTTTTCAATACTGCTCGCTTCCGTGATGTAAACCTTCTGGACCTCCTTGCCCTCGGGTCCGGTCTGGTGGGTGACGAGGATGTTGCCAAGCATCTTTCCGGCAAATTCGGCGGCTTCCTCGGGCGTCTTTGCTATCTTGACCCCGCCCTGAAAGCCGTCCTTGAAAGTTCCCTTGCCTCGTCCGCCGGCGTGAATCTGCGATTTGACAACGACACTTCCTCCCAGTTCCTTTGCAGCGGTGTAGGCCTCTTCTACCGTGAATGCTACCTTTCCGGCCGGTACCGCCACCTTGTAGCGTTCCAGAATGGATTTTGCCTGGTACTCGTGGACTTTCACTTCAATCTCCCAGAAAAAAGAGGATCGGTAAAATTGTGAGTCTGTTCGGGGAACCCCCTATAAAAGGTTGAGAGTATTTCACAAGGACGCTGGTCTGTCAACGGCTGTTGCGATTAACCTTCGCTCAATGTACATTGTTCGCGGAGGAGAGCGATGGAAAGAAAACCGGCCTGGTTTCGCGTCGGCACGTTGCCAACGGGTCCCAAAGCCAGCAGAATACTGGGCATCATCGCCCGTAGGGGACTGCACACTGTTTGCACCTCCGCCGCCTGTCCAAACAGGGGAGCTTGTTTCGCGGAGGGTACGGCCACCTTCATGATCCTTGGAGACGTATGCACGAGGGCCTGCCGCTTTTGCAACGTCAAAACGGGCGTCCCTCCGCCGGTAGACGCTTTGGAGCCTGAACGGGTGGCCGAAGCGGCAGCGGAGATGGGGTTGCGCTTCGTGGTCATTACCTCTGTTACGCGCGACGATCTGGATGATCAGGGCGCCGGCGCCTTTGCCGAGACAATAGCGGCGGTCAAGAAGCGGATCCCAGGCGTAGGCGTGGAAGTCCTGACGCCCGATTTCTACGGCAGGCGCGCACTCATCGAAACGGTCCTTGAGGCACAACCGGACGTCTTCAACCACAATATCGAGACCGTTGAGCGTTTGACGCCTTCGGTCAGGACCAGGGCCTCGTACTCCAATTCGCTCAAGGTGCTTGAAACCGCAAGGAAGCTGAGCCGGGGCATCCCGATAAAGAGTGGGCTGATGGTGGGACTGGGAGAGAATCGGGGTGAGTTGTTGACAACCTTCAGGGACCTCGCTTCGGTTGGAGTTGAAAGGCTTACAATCGGCCAGTACCTTCGCCCGACCATGAAACACCTGCCCGTTGAACGGTACTATTCGCCGGAAGAGTTCGACGAACTGGCTGAGGAGGCCCGCGCGGCTGGAGTGAAAGGCGTACTTTCCGGTCCGCTGGTGAGAAGTTCCTACCACGCCGGAACTTTCCTGGTAACTTCTGCCGGCGCGGTCGAACGGCAAAAAAGAGGGGGAAACAGTGATTCTATCGGTTGATCAGCAGCGCGCCGCCGTTTCGCTTTCCAATATCTGGAACTTTCACACGTGGTGGCCCTGGCTCTCTGTCAGGCTTCTTCACTCGCTCTTATACATCCTGGGAGCTTACGTCATTTCCAAGATATGGGGGATGGTTCTCAAGAGAATAAGTTCCGCGGCCGAGGACGACGATCCCACAACCCAGAACGAACTGGAGCGCCGTGTCGAGACGGTTACCTCGATCCTCAAGAGAATTGGTAACGTTGTATTGATAATAACCGTTTGCCTGATGGTCCTCAGTGATTTCGGAGTAAAGATAGGACCCCTGCTGGCAGGCCTGGGAGTTGCCGGTGTAGCCCTCGGTTTCGGCTCCCAGTATCTGGTGCGTGACATAATCAGCGGATTCTTTATCGTTCTCGAAAACCAGTTCAGGGTAGGCGATGTAGTCAAAATCGGCGAATATGCCGGAACTGTTGAAAAGATGTACCTCAGGACGACGCAGTTGCGTTCCGCGTCGGGAGATCTCCACGTTATTCCCAACGGAAGAATAGAGGGTGTGACGAACCTTACCAGGGTCTGGTCGAGGGCGGTTCTGGAGGTCGGTGTCAGTTATGCCTCGAACCTCGACCTGGTCTTCGAGGCGCTCAGGGAAGTGGCGGCCCGTGCCCAGCAGGATGACTTTATTGCGGCAAATCTCAAGGAGCCGCTCGACGTGGCAGGAGTTACCAAGTTAGGCGATTCGGCGATTACGGTCCGCCTCTGGGGGAAGGTTGAACCTCTCCAGCAGTGGGCTGTCGAGCGCGCTTTAAATAAGCTTACGAAGGAAGTCTTCGATGAGAGGGGAATCGAGATTCCCTTCCCGCAGGTCACTCTCAGCCTCGAGAAAACAGCGCAGGAGGTATTCAGGGGAAAGCCCTGAAGTGCATTCCGATACAGAGAGAAAAATGGATTTGAATAAATAAAAAAGGGTCCGGAAAACCGGACCCTTTCTGCTTGTTTGGTGGCGGGGGAAGGATTTGAACCTTCGACCTCTGGGTTATGAGCCCAGCGAGCTACCGGACTGCTCCACCCCGCGCCGAGGGGACAACTATAGGCCAGTGTCTCTGAAGTGTCAAGAAGGCGGGTCTTCAATCCCGCAACCGGTGATTCTGAAAGCCGTGAAAGACTCTGCGGTCCACGATTTCGCCACGGCGTTTCACCAATCAGAGGATTGGGGATCCGCGGGCAGAAAGCCAAGAAGGCGCCAAGGGTGAGGTGGAACGGGGGAGAGGGGGATAGGGGGCAGACGCCTTCCTCCTTCGCCCGTTCGACTCCGCTCAGGGCTACGGTGGACAGGCCGGCGTCATGGGGAGATGGGGTGTGGGGGAGCAATACCTTTTGGGGCTGGCCTTCGAAGGGCAATATTGACTTTTAAATTATAAATGTTGAATTGATGTACCTATTTTCAATTTTGCCGTCATTCTCGCTTGTCATAGATCTTGCCTGTCCCACCTTCGCCGTGAGCAACGTCGAATGGCCTACGGCGGACAGGCGCGTGATAAAGTATGTTAGACGTAAGACGTGAGGCGTGAGGGGTTTTGCTTCTTACTTCTAACTTCTAACTTCTCACTTTTACCGAAATACAGCCCGCAGATCGCCCTCTGATAATAGTGTAAATGACCTTTTTTCCCGTTTTGGACGGGTATGTTGTCAACTATCCCTTACTTCACCCCCATGGAGTTTAGTGGTTTTACCAGCTTGCGGCTATCGGGTGTTGCAGAGGGGTTGACACATAGGGTATTCTGGAGGTGATGGAGAAGACGGCTTCCTGCATTGAGATTTCCGGCCTGCGAAAAAGCTTTAAGGGGCACCTCTCCCTTTCGACGCACCGCGTACTGCGCGGCGTAACTCTCACCTTGCCGTCCGGCGGCATCTATGGGTTCCTGGGTCCGAACGGCGCGGGCAAGACGACCACGCTTAAGATTCTTACCGGCCTGCTCTTCCCGGACGCGGGACGCATTTCCATTCTTGGGAAACCGCTCGGGAACTTTTCGGTGAGGAAAAGAATCGGCTTTCTGCCCGAATCCCCCTATTTCCACGACTACCTGTCGGGGAGGGAGTTGCTCTTCTTCATGGGGCGTCTTTTCGGCTTGAAGGGTAAAAATCTGCACTCACGGGCGGAGACGTTGCTGGAAATGGTCGGGCTGAAAGACAAAGGAAAGGTCCAGTTGAGAAAGTACAGCAAGGGGATGTTGCAGAGGATGGGTGTCGCCCAGGCCCTAATCAACGACCCGGAACTCGTCATAATGGACGAACCTATGACGGGCTTGGACCCGATAGGCAGGAGGGATATGCGGGACATTATCCTCGGGCTTAAGAAAAGGGGGAAAACGGTTCTTTTTTCGTCGCACATTCTGGGAGACGCCGAGTCGATCTGCGACCGGGTCGCCATCCTTGTCAATGGTCTCGTGGCCAAGGAGGGCGAACTTGACAAACTGCTTGGTTCCGCGGTGGGTTCGTGGGACGTGACCTTGAAAGCAAAAGACGGCGTCGCCCTTCCCGAAGGTGCTGCAGTCCTGTCCAGGCAGGGGTCGAAGATACTGTTGAGAATCAGCAATGAAAAAGTGCTCAACGACTTTCTGGCCGGCTCAGTGGGAAAGGGAACCGCAATAGAAGGCGTC
>Ga0114934_10003081_pt1 | contig 10461 bp, 12 predicted proteins | sample 4SBtaG_2_FD_99695 | JGI IMG/M metagenome (GOLD analysis project Ga0114934, IMG submission 99695) | Deep subsurface microbial communities from Kolumbo volcano to uncover new lineages of life (NeLLi) - 4SBTROV10_white metaG | ecosystem: Environmental > Aquatic > Marine > Volcanic ...
TGAAAAATTTATAGAATATAAAAAAGATATAAAAAAGGATAAAAAACCTAAATATGATTTTTTAGAAAAAATTATCAATCCTGAAGACATATCTAGAATGAATCCTGAACTTGTTAATAATGAACATCTTAAACAACTAGATAAACATTTTAAAAAGATTGAAAAAAAATTCTCAAAAGAAATTGGTGATGCTGCTAGTTGAATAAGAGAAAAGATAAAATTTATTGTTTATTCTTCATGAGAAACTCAATTTTCTTGAGAAATTATGCAAGCTGCAAATAATGAAAATTATAGAGAAAAAAATAAAATAATTAATAATATTAATTATAAATCTAATAAAAATGTTGCTTAAATAAAAAAATACCGATTAATCGGTATTTTTTTATTTAATTTCTACTAATCAATTTAATGTATTTATATTAATAATTTTTGTTTCTTGTTTATTTTTAATAGTTAATTCAAGTATCTTATCTTTGTTAGCATCACAGTTTATATCTAAATTTGTATTTAGTTTTATATTTATTCAATTAAATTCTATCGTTCATGTATTTGTCATTTCATTATACAAAGTTCTATTTTGTAAATATTCTCAACATTTAATACTTGATATATTATAATCATATGGTATATCAATTTGTGAATTATATAATTCTGTTGTTCAACTATTTGTTGTTCAACTATAAGCTTTTGATAATATAGTTCAACTATTTGATTTAGAAAAATCAATAGTCCATTTATCAGGTACTACTAAATTTGGTCATATTCATTTTCATGAAAGAGCATTATTTCTAATTGTTTCATATGAATTTTTTATTTTTCAAGCAAAAATATCTAGTTTTTGACTATTACTTAATCTATTAAAATCTATATTACTAATTGCAAGAGCTAATATTCAAAGTATAGTTATTCATATCATTAATTCAATTAAAGTAAATGCATTATTATTTTTATAAATAATCATAAATAAATTTGTAAAAATCTAAAAAGTCTCTAATATATATTGTGTATTAGTTTATTTATAAACAATAAACTAACAAATTTATTTTCTATTTTAATTAACTATGAAATTTTTATTAAATTTATTTTCTTTTTTAGTATTATCTTTAATAGGTTTATCTAGTGTTTTTGCACTTAATGCTCCTGATAACTTTAAAATTGATTCTGTAAATGATAATTCAGTTGATTTATCATGGGATTTAGTTAATAATGCATATGTATATTACGTTTCATATTGAACTACATCTTGATGAACTTATGAAAATCAAACAGATTTTATAGATGGTAATAAAACTTCTATACCTTCATTAATACCATGAACTACTTATTATTTTGTAGTAACTTCTTTAGATGAAAATTGAAAAGAAAGTTCTTTTTCTAGGGAATTATCTTTAGATTTTAATAAAAAAATTTTTAGTCTAGAATCAGTTTCAGTTAAATCTAAAAATAATATTGAATTAAAATTTAGCGAACCACTTGATTCTACAGAATGAACGGAAAGAGAATTTAATATATATAAAAAATCAAATAAGTTAGATGATTTTAATGTTATTTCATCTAATTTAGATGCAAATGATAATTCGAAATTAAATATTGTTTTAGATAGAGATATTGAGCCATGAATTGAATATGAAATAGTTGTTGTAGCAATTAAAAATAAATCATTAAAAAATATTGAATCATGAATTGATAGTATAGAATGATTTATATTAAATTCAGCATGAATAGGTTCTACATTAACAGGTTCTACATCAACAGGTTCTACATTAACAGGTGCTATAGTTAATGATTTAAATTCAGCATGAACAGGTTCTACATCAACAGGTTCTACATGAACAGGTGCTACATGAACAGGTGCTACATGAACAGGTGCTATAGTTAATGATTTAAATTCAGCATGAATAGAAAAATCATCAGTTGTATGAGCTAATGTAGATAATAAGGAATTAAATAATACTACATTATGAGCTGCAGAAAACAATAATAAATTACCTAAAACATGACCAGAAAGTATATTAATATTAATTTTATCAGTTATATTATGAGCTTTAGTATTTGTTTTTAAATATAAAAAAGCATAAAAATCTTAGTTATACTAAGGTTTTTTTATATAGTATTTATTTTTTTTATAGGTATTAATATTCAAATAATTGTTAAATTTTTAATATTTATTAGTTTATTATATTTTGATATAATTTTTTTATATAATATTAAATTTTCTCATAACTGAGAACTTTTATCTATTATATTATCTTTTGTTAATAAAAATTTATAATCCTTATTGATTTTAGGGTGTTTATTACATACTCTAAAAATAAAGTTTAATTCATTGTGTATTAATTTATAAGTTTTAGTTTTTTCTATTAGATTTACATAAAAAAGATTTTCTGAAAAATCTTTTTTATGTAATATTATAATTTCTCTAAATATTTCTTCGTGTTTATTAAAATAACCCTTAGTAACTTCATATATACTAGGAATTAGGTTATTTTTTTCTTTAAATTTTTTTAATATTTTTTTTTCTAATTTATATATTTTTTTATTTAATAATATTAAAAATACTATAAATATTATTAATATTATAAATGAAATTCATACTATATAATAAATCATCATTTTCTATTAGTTTATAATTTTATATAATTATATATTATCATAAATAATTATATAAATCAAAAATAATAAATTGCTTTTTATTTTTATTTTTAATTGACTAATATGCTGTTTTTTATATAATGTCTATTGACAAGTGTTGCAAGAATTATATTGTAGCATTTTTTTATTACTAAATTTAATAGTATGATACAATTTGTTAAAGATTCTTTTAGAGAATTATCTCATGTAGTATGGCCTACAAGAGAAGAAACTAGAAATTTTTTCTTAGTTGTTTTGATTATTTTAATTACATTTTGATTATATTTATTTTTTGCAAGTACATTATTTTCTGAAGCAATGCTTTATGCTAAATGATTGATTTCATAATTTAAATAGGTGAAATTTTTATATAAAATAATTAAAATATAATGTTTAATAAACCAGAATGGTATGTGATTCAAGTAGTATCTTGAACTGAAGAAAATGTAAAATCATCACTTTTTCAAAGAAGAGAAAGTTTCTGATTAGAAGAATTTATTATAGATGTTTTTGTTCCAACTCATGATGTTGTTTCTGTTAGATCATGAGGTAAAAAAGTAACAAAAAAGAAAAATATTCTTCCTTGATATATACTAGTACAGATGAATGTTACAAATGAAAGTTGGTATATAGTTAGAAATACTCCTAACGTTACATGATTTTTATGAGCTTGAAATATACCAGTTCCAGTTTCATGAGAAGAATTAGAACAATTAAAAGGTAAAGTTGAAGAATATTCTGAAACATTTGAAACTAAATATAAAGTTTGAGATATGGCAACTATAATAAAAGGTCCATTTGAATGAAATGAATGAATTATTATGGAAGTTATTGATAAAAAATGAGTAATTAAAATGAATGTAAATCTTATGTGAAGAGATACTCCAGTTGAGTTAGAATTTTCTGATATTAGGATTTAATTTCATATAACAAATTTATTATGAGAAAAATTATTATATTTATAATATTTTTGATTAGTATTTTTATTGTAAATTTAATATTTTATTTTATATCAGATGATTATAAATTTTTTCTTAAAAAAATAAAAAATCCTAATGATATAGTTTATGTTAAAAATAAAGTATTTGATGATACTTTAGATAATAAAATATTAGACAATGCAGAAGTTGTATCTACAAATAAAGATAATGAAAAAATATTTGAATTAAAAGAGGATACTTGAATAGCAACTTTAAAAAATGAAATTGTTTTATGAAAAAATTATAAAGATATATTAAGATTATTTTCAATTTATAGACTTAAAAAATTAGAAGTTAATTCAAATTTATTTGATATAACTGATGAATATCCTGATAATTATTTTGAATATTATTCTAAAGATTTAACTTTATATTTTTTTCCAACTAAGAACTATAATGATTTATTAGATATATTTGATGTTTTAAGTAAAGAATGACCATTTTCAATTAATGAAATAAATAATTTTTGAAATAACTCATTTTATATAAATTTGGATAAAAATATTGAAGATAGATTTGTTAGAATTATTATTTCAAATAATGGAATAGTGTTTTGAATGAAAATTAAAAAAACTGAATATAGTTTAATAAAAGAAAAACTAAATTCTTTAAAATAATAATAATTATTATATAACTAAAAAAAAATGAGTAATACTATTTTAGTGACAAAAGAAGGTTTAAAAAAATTAGAAGATGAATTAAATCATTTAATAAATGTTACAAGAGTTGAAATAGCTGCTAAATTAAAAGAAGCAATTTCATTTTGAGATCTTAGTGAAAATTCTGAATATGAAGATGCTAGAAATGAACAAGCTCAAGTAGAAAAAAGAATTTCAGATTTAGAAGACCAACTTAAAAATGTTGAATTAATTAAAGAGGAAGGAAATAAATGAGAAAAAGTTAACATGGGATCAACTATAGAGATTGAAAATTTAGAATCAAAAGAAAAAGAAGTTTTTAAAATAGTAGGTTCTACAGAAGCTGATATTTTATCTAAAATTCCAACTATATCAAATGAATCACCAGTATGAAATGCTATGCTTTGAAAGAAAAAATGAGATAAAGTTAAAGTACAAGCTAAATCAGGTTTATTTGAATATAAAATCATTTCTATTAAATAGTTATTTTTTAATAAAATATTATTATGGATTTAAACGTATATTATCAAAATTTAATTTTAGTACCATCTGTCGCTTTTGTTGTAACAGTTTTTCTAAAATGAATTTCTATTAAAATAAAAAAAGGGAAGTTAGATATTGCTTGAGCATTATGAAGTTGATGAATGCCTTCTGTTCATTCTTCAGTAGTTGTAGCATTAGCAACTGCAGTTGCTATTAAGCATTGAATTAATTCAGATTTATTTGCTATTTCAATGGCATTTACAGTAATTATTATATATGATGCTATAAATGTAAGATTTGAAGCATGACAACATGCTATAGCAATTAATAAAAGCCTTTGAGAGAAAAAATTTAAAGAATCATTATGACATTTACCTTCAGAAGCATTTGCTTGAAGTGTTTTAGGTATATTAGTTGCTTTAATTCTGTTTTATATATAAAAAAAGAAAGAAATTTAAATTTTCTTTCTTTTTTTATTCAACAGTTACACTCTTAGCTAAATTTTGAGGTTTATCTATGTCTCTATTTAAGCTTTTAGCCATTTCAACTGCAAATATCCATAATGGTATAAGAGGTAAAAAAGGAGTAATTATAGGATGAGATTTTGGCATTTCAATAATATCATCATAGATATCTTTAACTGTATCTCATGCAGTAATTATTCATAATATAGTTCAATTTCTAGCTTGTATTTCTTTGATATTAGAGATAGTTTTTTCTCTCATAATACCTTTAGGATTTATAACAACAATAGGGAAATTTGGTCCTACTAATGCAAGAGGTCAGTGTTTTAATTCTCAAGTAGAGTATGCCTCAGCATGAATATAACTTAATTCTTTTAGTTTTAAACTTGCTTCACATGCTGTTCAATAAACTAAATTTCTTCATAAGTAGAAAAAATTAGAGTATTTTGAATATTTATATGCTAGATTTTTTATATATTTATGTTGTTCTAACATTCATTCAAGTTTTTTATCTAACTCTCATAACTTTTCAATTATATTTCTTGATTCTTGAACTTGTAGATCTCTTTTTACTCATATTCATAATGACATAAGAAGAAGTACTGCTAATTGTCATATTATATTTTTTGTTGAAGCTACACCTATTTCTACTCATGATTTGGTGTATAATCACATATCACACATTCTTGCAATTGTAGATCATACTACATTTACTATTCAAAATGTTTGGCATCATTTTTGTTTTACCATTTTTACTCATTCTCTTACATCTGCAGTTTCTCAAGATTGAGACATAAATATATATAGAGTTTTTTTGTTTGGAATAAAAGTTTCATATAAAAATTCACTTGAAACTCTTATCTCAGTTTTAATTCCAGCTAATTCTTCAAACCAGCTTTTTCAAACTACTCATGCAAAATAACTAGAACCAGAAGCAACTATTTCAATGTTTTCAATATCTAATTCATTTAGCTTATCAATTGTTTCATTATGAATAGTTTTTGTTTCAAAATTTATTCTTCATTTTAAAGCATTTCTTAATACAGAGGGGATTTCATTTATTTCCTTTTCTGTAAATGTTTCAAATTTTCATTTATCTGCTATTTCAGTATTTTCATCAATTTTTTCATGTGTTTTATTAATTTTTTCTCACATAGAAAAAACTGAGTATTTTCAATCTTTTATTATTATTGTTTCATTATCTTCAAGAGTTGTAAATTCTGTAGCTATTTTATTTAAAGCATTTAGATCACTTGAAAGAAATACTCATTCTTCTCATACTCAAACAATCATTGGACTTCATAGTTTAGCTCACACTAATACTCATGGATTTTCTTTATCTATTACAGCAATTGCGTATGCTCATACTAATAGTTTAGTTACTTTTTCTAATGTTGTAACTATATTTCAATCAAATATATCTTCAAATAATTTTGCAACTACTTCAGTATCAGTTTCTGAATAAAAAGTATATTTTTTTTGTAATTTTTCTTTTAATGAAATATAGTTTTCAATAATTCAATTATGTACTATATAAAATCTCTTATTATTAGACATATGAGGATGTGTATTGGCTTCTGTAACTTTACCATGAGTTGCCCATCTAGTATGACCTATTCAATTAGTATAGTTATTTAATTTTTTAGTATTTTTTTCTATTTTAGAAGCTAAGTTTGAAACTTTTCAAATAGATTTTTCTAAATAAATATCTCAGTTTTTATTTACTCATAAAATTCATGAACTATCATATCATCTATATTCTAAATTTCTTAATCATTCTACTAAAAATGGAATAGAGTTATTCTTTCAATTATATGCAAAAATTCAACACATAAGTTTTTAAATTAATTATTATTTTGTATTATTTATATTAATATATTTAATATTTTATGCAATAAAAAAAGAGTATTTGTGTTAAAAACTCTTTTTTATTTTATACTCTGATTTTAGTAATTTTTTCAGCAAATTTCATACAGTAGCTAGGAATACATTTACCTGTAAATCATGCAAAGAATGGAAGTATTCACATAAATGCAACTAATGAATCAATATCCATAGTAGGTCCTTTAACTATTATAGATGATATATAGAATAAAAATATTCAGAATATTATTTGAACTATTCTCATGTATTTCTTTTTAAGTACACAAATTTTTAAAGCTCACATAATTATTGGAATAATTCATAATGCTACTAATATATATTTTACATAATCTATTTGATTTTCAATATTCATAAATAGAAAAGTAGTTTCAATTTCTTGGTTTTGTATTATTAAATTATAGTATAATGCTAATATTAGTATTAAACCAAATATTATTCTACCTATTCTTATAGTCATATCATTTGGCCTTTTTTGTATAAAACTTATAAATCTCATCATAATTTTGTTTATTAAAAAATATTAAATCTTTTAAATATTAACTAAAGTAAAAAAAAAGCAAAATTAATTTTGACTTTTTTTAAGTTTATATATAATACACAGGCTAAAAAAACAAAATTTATATTGGGATGTCGCCAAGTGGTAAGGCAACGGACTTTGACTCCGTTATGCGTAGGTTCGAATCCTACCATCCCAACCATATTATTTTGAATCTATATATTGTGGATTCGAAAGGGAGGTTTTTCATGAAATGAAAATTTTATTATGACGAATAGGAATAATAAAAACGGTTGGCCTATCCGAAGGAAGCCGAATCCTACCATCCCAACCATATTATATTTAACATTTTTGCAGAAGGTTAGATATACTATAAGTTAGAAGTTAGAATTCTATTGTAGGGATAGAACTCAATACTAGAAGATTAACTTATGATTTATAAAATTTATTTAATAATATTAAATGCTATGTTAGCTGTAATCGAATTAGGATGAAATCAATTTACTGTTAGAAAAGGTGAAATAATTGATGTTAAAAGACAAGATAAAGAAGTTAATGCTAAATTTTCAATGGAAGCAATGTTAATTTCTGATGTAGAAGGTAAAGAAACTAAAGTTGGAGTTCCAACTGTAGCTGGTTCAAAAGTAGAATTTAAAGTACTTGAACAATTTAAAGGTGAAAAAGTTAGAGTTTTTAAGAAAAAATCTAAAAAAAGATATACTAGAAATAAATGATTTAGAGCTGCTTTAACTAAATTAGAAGTATTATCTGTGGCATAAATAAAATTTTGAAAATCTTATTTCTCAGTTATAATGTAACTTAGTAAATAAGATTTTTTTAATTATTTATTTTATAAAAATTTATTTTGGGAAGAAAAGAAAAAACGAGAGTTAATGTTAAAGCTCGTTTAAATAGACATCTTAGAATTGTTAAAGAAAATATTTGAGTTGGTGATAAAAAATTATTTTTAAATACTGGATTTCAATTCAATTTAGTATTATTTTTTATATTATTAATAATGCCAGTATATCCGACTCTTGCTTCTTTTATGTATAATACTTCAAGATATGATTTTTATAGATGAGATATTGATGAGTCATCAATTATAGAATCTTATTATTGATGAGATGAAGTAAAAAGTGAAATTAATAGTCCTATTTTGGAAACTACTGATTCATTCATATCTGTAAATACTATTTTAAATGATGAAAGAGATTTGGATTGAAATAATGAAATAGTTAATTATGAGGTAAAACCTTGAGATTCATTTTCAGTTATTGCTTATAGATTTAGAGTTTCAACAAATTCAATATTATGGGCCAATAATTTTACTAAAAAACATACACTTCACCCTTGAGAGGTTATAAAAATTCCACCAGTTACTTGATTAATTCATCAAGTAGTAAAATGAGATACTTTATCAAGTATTGCTAAGAAATATGATACTGCAGAGGAAAAAATAAAGGAACAAAATGGTATTAATAAATGAGAAACCTTAGTTGTATGAGATGTTTTAACTATTCCATGAGCAATTAAAAAGGCACCAGTTAAAGTATATAAACGTCATGTTGTTAGTAGATATACTAAACCTTATAGATCTTGAACAAGTCAATATGTAAAGAAATCTTGAACATATAAATTAACATGGAGAAAACCTTATTCATGAGTACCTTGAAATTGTACTCGGTATGTTGCATCTTATGCTAATGTAGATTGGAGATGAAATGCTAATAGATGGTTAAAAAATGCAAAAGCAAAATGACATATAATATCTAAAACACCAAAAGTATGAGCAATTGTTCAATTTACTGGTAGATGATATAATACTAGATACTGACATGTATGAATAGTAATGGATGTTACACCAACTCATATAATTGTAAGTGATATGAACTATAGAAAATTATATGAAGTAACTTATCGTAAAATTTTGAGAAAAGATAGAGCTATAGATTGATATATTTATTTAAAATAAAAAAAAGATTCATTTTGAATCTTTTTTTTATTTTTTCATAGCATTTGCTATTTTATAAACAACTTGATTAATAGGGTTTAAAGCTTTATGAAGACTATCTCTCAAAGTTATATAATCATCTTTTAATAATTCTAGTAAAAAATGAGCAGTTATATTATTTTCATAATCTGAATATGCATGAAATGCAAGAGGAAAAATTCTATATGTGTGTTTTATCTCTCCATCTAATTCTAATATTCTTTCTTCTTGATTTTTAACTATTTCAAGAGGAGTAAAATGTCATTTATTTGGTTCAATTATATTAGGAATACTTTTATTATATTCTTTTAAATATTCTAAATAACTTATATATTTACATGTTTGATATGTAGCTTGTTTTAATAAAATTAATTTTTGTACAGAACTATTACTTTTAGATTCTGTACAAAAATTTGAATAACTTATATATTCTAATTTTTGTACTGCTGAATCTATTTTTCATTCAACTTTTTTAGCTAAAGTTGGGTTTTGTTTTATTAAATCATTTTTTATTAATAGTAATGATTTTTTTTGAGTACTTAATAATCAACATTTATATATTGAATTCATATTCTTTTGATGTAATCCTTTTGTTTTTTTAAAAGAGTATTTGCTTGTATTTTTAGAATAAATATCATCTATTTTTTTTTGTAATTCATATTTTTTTTTCATATTAGATATAATCTTTTCGGCTTCAGAATCTGTTATTTTACTATGAGTATTTTCTCTATTCTTTTTATCTAAAAGACTTTGAGCTGTCTTTAATGATTGTTTTTTCCGATAAGATCATAATTCTTTTTCTATATTATCTAGAGGTTTTTTAAATGGTTTAATTAATTTATCCATTTCTTCTTTTGAAATTATTTTGGGATAATTATCTTTTAAATTTACA
>Ga0114934_10003083_pt1 | contig 10460 bp, 7 predicted proteins | sample 4SBtaG_2_FD_99695 | JGI IMG/M metagenome (GOLD analysis project Ga0114934, IMG submission 99695) | Deep subsurface microbial communities from Kolumbo volcano to uncover new lineages of life (NeLLi) - 4SBTROV10_white metaG | ecosystem: Environmental > Aquatic > Marine > Volcanic ...
AATCGATAAATCCCGGTACTGATGTTAGGGAATGCAATTTCAAGACATTGATGTTCGGCAGCAAGCGTCAGGCTTCTGTGATAGCAGGAGGCCAGTAAAGCATCTTCCTGTTGGTTTCCACCGTGCCATACCGGACCTACCGTATGAATCACAAAACGAGCAGGCAAGCGATAAGCTTTGGTGATTTTTGCATTACCGGTATTGCAACCGTTTAACGAGCGGCATTCGGTCAAGAGTTCCGGTCCGGCAGCCCGGTGAATGGCGCCGTCAACCCCGCCACCCCCTAAAAGTGTCCGGTTGGCTGCATTCACAATGGCATCTACTTTGAGCGTTGTGATATCATCCTGCAAGAGAAAAATGCGTGAATTAACCATGATGCTCCTCCTTTTTTTTGACAATTAATTGTGCCTGTTGGTAATCGACCACCTCGATGGTTTCTTCTTTATCAATAAAACGGTAGCGGGCCACTGCATCGAAAATCTGCTCATCGATTTGCACTTTGCCGGCCGGCCTTAATTTTGTGAGACTAACCCCTTCGCGGCCCACCATGGCTTTATAACCTTCTGATGCCGTTGAATATCCTGACGCTTTTTCCTGTATTTTTTCCAGGCCTAAATAGCGAAAACGTCTGGAGCCAAAAATCGCTTTTGTCAAGTAAATTGACCCGAACAGGGCGAGGGTGCCGGCAATAATTACCAGGAGAGAGGCTTTAGCCATCGCCATCAGGTTGACATCGAAAAAACCGGGACCGGTGCTGCGGACCAATGCCAAACTTAATCCTCCTGTCACAAAGAGAATACCAAGGATACCCGTTATTCCAAATCCGGGTATAACAAAAATCTCGACGATGATTAAGGCAACGCCTATCAGAAACAGCAGAATTTCCCAATGGTTTGCCAAACCTTCCAAATACAAGGGGGCAAAATAGAGCAAGGCTGCTATGATAGCGGCTGCCAGCGGAAAACCGATGCCCGGTGATTGAAGTTCAAAATAGAGGCCGCCAATGATTACCATGATGAGTAACCCACTCACCCATGGCCGAATGAGAAAACGTACCATTTTATCGGTAGCCGTAATGTGATAAGGAATGGTCTTGTAGTGCCGGATGCCGGCATGGGCCATAATCTCTTTGATGTTGTTCACTTCCGCTTCGCAAAATCCATGTTTGACGGCTTCGGAGGGGGTCATGCTGAGTACTTTGCCCGAGTCGCTTACTCCGGGAACAAATAACCGCGGATCGACCATCGCCTGTGCAATTTCAGGATTTCGACCTGTAGCTTCGGCAGTGGAACGCATCAACGACCGCATGTATGATTGGTATTTGTCGGGAAGGGGTTTCCCCTGTTGATCCACTACCGTGGCAGCACCAATATTGGCACCCGGAGCCATATAAATGCTGTCGCAGGCCAACGAAATTAATGCGCCTGCCGAGGCGGCATTCTTATTGATAAATACATACACCGGAATGGAAGTGTCAAGGATTTTCGTGCGTATGGAATCAGCGGCATCCAGCAGACCTCCATAGGTGTTCATCTCGATAAGAATCACATCTGCTTTGCTTTGTTCAGCCTGACGAATGGCCTTGCGAGTGGTGTGCCAGGCCGGCGGGGCAATCATTTCCTTTAGATCGAATACAAAAATATTTTTAATGACCACGCTATCTTCTGCAGCCTTCAGGGGAACAACACCTTGAACCAACAAAAGCATCAAGAGAAAAATCAGTTGTTTTGTTTGCTTAATGTCCACCGGTTTTTTTGTTTTCTTGTTCTTGCTGAGCCAATTTTGAATGCATTTTTCGGTAATGTCTTTTCCATGCCTGCCGACTCCAATATTTGCCCCAAACAATATTGGTCCAAAGGCGTTCGTGCAGGTAATACAGAATTAATTTTATCACCACATCAACGCTGGCAATGGCTGTTGCATATTGCAAAACTTGTGTGTCGGTTTTGTTGGTGGAGTGCCTAAAAACCACAAAGCTGATAAGAAAGGTAGCACCCGAAGCAATTAATCGCCAGCTAATAGCTTTCATAACACTTCGGGTGGGACTGTCTTTTTTATAGGTTTCTTTTTTCATATCAAAAAGGTATGATTTACAAATTTAAGAGGTTATTGAAAAGAGCGCTTTAAATAGGTTAAAAATTCTTGGTGTACCCTTCCGTTGGATGCCACAATCTCCTTGCCAAAGACGTAGTTATTGTCTCCCGAAAAGGTGGTGATTTTTCCGCCCGCTTGTTGTACGATAAAGGCTCCGGCCGCCACATCCCAGGGATTCAATCCATATTCGTAAAACAATTCGAAACGACCGGCTGCCACGTAGGCCAAATCGACTGCTGCCGAACCCAGCCGACGGACACCCCGGCTGTTTACCATCATCTCCTTAAAAAGGAGCAGATAAGCATCCAGTTTGGAATAATCGTAATAGGGAAATCCTGTGGCTAACAAAGCTTTGTCGAGGATGGGAGTATCCGATACGTGAATGATAGTTCCGTTTAGCATGGCGGATCCTCCGTGCCATGCGTAAAACGCTTCTTTTAAATTAATCTCATACACCACCCCTGAAACTGTTTGGTCGCCATCGGTAAGGGCAATGGAGATTGAGAAAGGAGCTAGCTTGTGGATGAAGTTGGTGGTTCCGTCCAGGGGGTCAACTATCCAGTTGAATTTTTTCTTTCGCTCCAGCTGATCATCTTCCTCGGCAATAATTCCCGCTTCGGGAACCAATTTGCTTAAGGTTTCAATCAGCATCTTTTCAGCGGTTTTATCCACATAGGTTACCAAATTGTGTGTTCCTTTATACATCACATCGGTTTCGTCCAAAGTGACTATTTGCTGTTGAATCCATTCGCCGGTTTGACGACACAAATTGACTACCTGTTCAGTGATTTTCTGTAAATCCATTTTTTATTTTTGTTGTATTAAAGCCCTGTGAATTTTTAACACCTGCGGAATCATAAATTGTTGGTTATCGCTGTAGATAATAAAGTCGGAAAGGGCATTCTTTCGCTTGTCGGACCATTGTTTATTCATACGTTCGTAAATGGCTTCCTTACTTAAACCATCCCGTTTCTCAATCCGTAAAATACGCAAAGCTTCCGGAGCGGAAACATTGATGATTTTATCAAAATACCAGTTTAGCCCGTTTTCATAAATAACAGCTGCTTCATGCAGCGTATAGGGATGGTTGCGATAATTCTCAAGCCACTTTGTGTATTGTTCCATCAGCCTGGGATGAATGATGGCGTTGATGGTTTGCAAGGCGGCTTCATCATGAAAAACAATATCGGCTAACTTGCTTCGAATTAATTGGTTTGACGAATCAAAAACATCATCGCCAAAGGCTTCCTTCACTTTTTCCTGAACCTGCCGGTTTTGATACAGCTTTTTTGCTTCGCTATCCGCATAAAAAACGGGCACGCCTAATGTTTCAAAGACTTTACATGCAGTGGATTTTCCACTTCCAATATTTCCGGTAATGGCTACCTTAATCATTCGATGACTGATTAACAATAATAAATTCTACTTCATTGGGGTCTAATCGAAGGTTGTTTACTGTTTTTGGTTGCCTGACAACCTTTAAGCCAAGTTTTTTAACCTCTTTAAGATTGATATTCTTAACATTGGGAATAATTTTAAACTGATTGCTGTGTATCTTGTTGTAATCGCGAAGGAAGATGTTAAAATACACTTTTGTGGTGGTGGGAAACGTACGTATTAAGGGATGAATGTCTGTCACGTCAATGGGTATCACCAAATAGGATTCGGTAAATTTTCCGATATCCAGTTTTAATCTGACTTTATCAACCGAAAGCCTCAGGAACTTTGCGGCAGGGTTTTCGAGTTTTGCATGGATGAAATACGTCGATGCCAATTCCTCACGGCTAATTTCTTCGGTACGGATATTTCTCAGTGTGTCGAGAATAGTCTTTGGACCGTAAACCACAATGCTTTGGGGATTAATATTGACAGCATAAAGACCATGCTGGCTTTTGAACTTGAGATCAAGACGGGGCGCTACTTTGAGTACTTTTTTATCGAGGGCTTCCATTTTAAAACGGAGTTCGTCAGTAGAAAAGTTAATCTTTGATTCGGCTATTCCCCACTGATTGGCAAGTCTTTCTTTTAAGGTTTTTGTGAAAATTGCAAAGGTACCGGATGAAAATCGTTTTGGGGGCATCCGATGTAAATCGATGTTCAAATGATTCAAACGGTTGGACAGCAACAAGTTCAGAATTTTATAGCCATCCGCCTTGATGCTTAAATTGATTGTGCTGTCAATCAGCTGGGTAACCAGCTTGTCTTTGGGTTCGTTATGATATTGTACCTTCAGGTTGTAATTTACATCGTAGTCGCCCGATAGTTTGATGAGCAACCAGAAAAGAGCTGCCAGGAGCAAACAAACAAGAAAGATAATATGATCTCTTTTTCGATTGTTTTGCTCAACTTCTGTTTGTTGAGTCTTCTTGTCTCCACTTATTGACGATACCTTTTCCATTGCCGTAAAAATACGGAAATCTATGGATGTGGCAGGGCCTCTTTCGGTAAAATATTTTTAAGCTGTCAGCAAAATGGGCTTCCCTGCTCATTCTGTTGACTAATTTGATGCAAATGGAATAGGGTCATGGTCCGGTAAGAAAGGCTTTTATCCATATTTAAGATTCGGTTTGACTTCATAGTAGAATAGCCGTTCCAACCTTGAGTGGCTCCCGTGGGGTCAGGCAATAGTCATCACCCAACCCTCAGCCAAAAATTATTGAGAAGCCGGGAGAATGATTGTATTTTTTTGACAGAAGATGGAGTTTTAAACACTGTCCGGTGTTGACAAAGGTATCCTATTTGTGTTTCGTTCAAAATCTTAGAATTTGTGGGCTGAAAGTTATTAACAGCGGCATAAAGCAAGGTTGAAATTTATACCTTTGTTCAATCCGGCAATTTTTTTTAATGCACTCATTTATATTTAAATACGATCGAAGAGAATATGTTTCTGATTTACGATACCGAAACCACAGGTTTACCAAAAAATGATAAAGCACCCCTAACGGATTTTGATAATTGGCCCCGGTTGGTACAGCTGGCCTGGCAAATTCACGATGAGAAAGGGGAGCTGGTGGATGTGCAGAATTTTATTGTGAAACCGACAGGTTTTGAAATACCAAGGGGTGCGGAAAAGGTTCACGGAATTTCAACGGAACGTGCCAACCGAGAAGGGCATGATTTGAAATTTGTGCTGGAAACGTTTAATAAAGCACTTGAAAAAGTGAGTGTGGTGGCCGGTCATAACATCGAATTTGACAACAATATCATACAGGTCGAATACCTGCGCCTGCAACAACCTACTTCGTTGATGGAAAAAATTATGGTGGATACCAAAGAGGTGTCCACTGAATTTTGTGCCATCCCCGGAGGACGGGGTGGTAAGTTTAAATGGCCTCGCTTGTCGGAACTCCACACAAAACTTTTTGGTGAGGATTTTGATGCAGCCCATAACGCTTCGGCCGACGTGCAAGCCACAGCCCGGTGTTTTCTTGAGCTTGTGCGATTGGGCATTATCCCGGCCGGAATGCTCCATCTTTCGGAAGCGGTTGTGCAACATTTCAGGGAGTCTCATCCTCATCCCATCGAGCCAATCGGCTTGGATGTCAACGCATATCACGAAAATAAGCAACCATCGAAACCCGATACAGAGGAAGACAAACCCCTTTCGGCAGCAGCTGAAAAATCATTGGAAGATGCTGTTTTTACCCACTTGCATGTTCATACGCAATTTTCGATTTTGGATGGGTTATCAAAAATTCCGCCCTTGGTTAAAAAAGCCAAGGAAGATGGAATGAAAGCTGTAGCCATCACCGATCATGGAAATATGTTCGGTGTAAAAGCCTTTCACGTGGAAGCCACAAAAGCCGGTATCAAGCCTATTTTAGGGTGTGAGGTGTATGTTGCACGGCGGGGGCGTCATATGAAAGAGAATAAGCTGGATGCTTCAGGATGGCATTTGGTGTTGCTGGCAAAAAACCGAAAAGGCTATGAAAACCTTATGCGTTTGGTTTCGGATGCCTGGACCGAAGGTTACTATTATAAACCGCGAATCGATAAGGAACTCCTTCATGAATACCACGAAGGATTAATTGCTCTTTCGGCTTGCCTGGGAGGCGAAATTCCCGATAAAATTGTCCATGAAGGAATCGATAAGGCCGAAGAGGCCCTGCAAAGTTATCTTGATATTTTTGGAGAGGATTTTTATCTGGAGTTACAACGTCACCAAAGTGGTGATCCTGAAATGGATCGTAAAGTTTATGAAGACCAGGTATTTGTGAATACGCAATTGCTTAAATTTTCAAAACAATACGGCGTGAAGGTGGTGGCAACCAACGATGCTCATTTTATTGATGCGGAAGATGCGGGTGCTCACGACCGGCTGCTTTGCATCGGATCGGCCAGCTATTTGGATGAAACCAACCGATTGCGTTATACGCAACAGGAATGGTTTAAAACCCAACAGGAAATGAAAGCTTTGTTTGCCGATGTGCCTGAAGCCATTGTCAATACCGAAGAAATTGCCGATAAGGTTGAGGAATATTCCCTTAACCGAAAACCCATCATGCCTGAATTTGCTTTGCCGGAACCGTTTCAAAATGCCGACGACTACCTGCGCCACATTACCTATGAGGGGGCCAAAGAACGTTACCCTCAGCTGGATGATGCCGTACGCGAACGTATCGATTTTGAACTTGAAACCATTCGCAGTATGGGGTTCCCGGGATATTTCTTAATTGTCTGGGACTTTTTGAAAGCAGCCCGTGAAATGGGGGTGGTGGTGGGCCCCGGACGGGGAAGTGCTGCCGGTTCGGTGGTGGCGTACTGCTTGCAAATTACCCAAATCGATCCCATAAAATATCAGTTGCTTTTTGAACGTTTCTTGAATCCTGACAGGATTTCAATGCCTGATATCGATATTGATTTTGATGATGATGGCCGCGAACGTATCCTCCATTGGGTTTCTCAGAAATACGGAAAAGAACGTGTGGCGCACTTGATAACCTTTGGAACCATGGCTGCCAAGTCGGCTATTCGTGATGTAGCCCGTGTGCAGCGTTTGCCCTTGTTTGAAGCCGATCGACTCGCCAAATTGATTCCCGAAAAGCCCGGCGTCTCATTGCAAGATGCCATTAAGGAGGTGCCCGAATTAAAACAGGAACTCGAAAAGGGTCGACCCGAAATATCCTCTGTGATAAAAAATGCTTTGACGCTGGAAGGTTCTGTACGGAATACCGGTACCCATGCCTGTGGGATCATCATTGCGCGTGACAGGCTCGATAAATATGTGCCTGTTTCCACCGTCAAAGAATCCGTCCTGGAATATGCCACGCAATATGATGGTAAATATGTTGAGGATGTCGGGTTGCTCAAAATGGACTTCCTCGGATTGAAAACACTCTCCATTATCAAAGAAGCGGTTGAAAATATCCAGCTTTCCAAAGGGAAATTCATTGATATTAATCATGTTCCCCTGGATGATGAGTCCACCTATCAACTCTATAGTCGGGGCGAAACCACCGGATTGTTCCAGTTTGAGTCGGATGGTATGAAAAAATATCTTCAGGAACTGAAACCATCACGTTTCGAAGATTTGATTGCCATGAATGCGCTGTATCGTCCGGGTCCCATGCAATACATCCCATCGTTTATTAAACGAAAACATGGCGAAGAGGAGATAAAATACGATGTCCCCATCATGGAGGAGATCCTAAAGGAAACATACGGAATAACCGTTTATCAGGAGCAGGTGATGTTGCTTTCGCGATTGATGGCCGGATTTTCACGTGGTCAATCCGACTCGCTTCGTAAAGCAATGGGTAAGAAAAAGTTAGCTGAAATGGCTAAGCTCAAAGTAGAGTATTTAAAAGGCTGCGAAAAAAATGGCATTGCAAAAGAAACGGCCGAAAAAATATGGAAAGACTGGGAAGAGTTTGCCAAATATGCCTTCAATAAGTCACATGCAACCTGTTACTCCTATGTTTCGTATCAAACAGCCTATTTAAAAGCTCATTATCCGGCTGAGTTTATGGCAGCGGTGTTAAGCCGGAACCTGAATGCCATCGATAAAATCACCTTCTTTATCAAAGAGGCCAAACGCATGGGGATTCCTGTGATGGGGCCGGATATCAATGAGAGTTCTCGAAATTTTACGGTGAATCAAGCGGGGGCCATCCGGTTTGGATTGGCTGCCATTAAAGGGGTGGGCTCCAGTGCAGTGGAAGATATCATTGCCGAGCGGAAAGAGAATGGCCCTTTTAAGAGTATTTTCGATTTGGTAAGACGGGTGAATTTGAAATCGGTGAACAGACGAAGCCTTGAAGCCCTGGCCAAAGCCGGTGCCTTCGATACTTTTACCGAGATGCACCGGGCCCAATATTTTCAAAAAGACAACGAAAACAGCCCCGAATTCCTTGAGAAAATCGTGAAGTTCGGCGCCAAATTCCAGGAAAAGAAAAATTCTACCCAGGTTTCCCTTTTTGGTGATGATACGGATGTTGAAGTGGCTGACCCTATTGCTCCGGCCTGTAATCCGTGGCCTCTGCCTGTGCAGCTGAAACACGAAAAGGAAGTTACCGGTTTTTATATCTCTGGCCATCCGTTGGATCCCTTCGAAACAAGCATGCGATATGTTTGTAATACGGACATTACAAGCTTGCGAAACAACATGGCCGATTTTAAAAATAAAGAGGTCTATTTTGCCGGTATGGTTACCCAGGCGAGTCAGAAAACCACAAAAAACGGAGCCTTCTTCGGTGTGTTTTCGCTGGAGGACTTTACCGGAAATATGGATTTAAGACTCTTCTCTGAAAATTATTTGCGACATAAACATTTACTGGTGGTGGGAAATATTTTATTTCTGAAAGCCCGTGTAGAAGCCAGTCGGTGGGACGAAAATAACCTGAACCTGAATATAAGCCAGGTGATGCTGTTGGAAGATGCCATGAACAAATTGATAAAAAAACTTATCTTAATCATGAAACCGGAAGAGGTGACCGATGAGCTAATTGATGAGATGGTTTCCATGGTTACCGAATTTCCGGGGGAAACCGATTTGCATATTTCATTAAAAGAAAAAGGGAATAAACGATCCATGGTGTTGCGTGCAAAAACCAGCCAGGTGGATGCCCGTTTATTTCTCAACCATTTAAACCGCTTAAAAGGAGTAGAATTCAGGGTGGGACGTTAATTTTTTGTGAAATTGGGTTCCTGATGACTTGCCGGTCGGTTGGTTACAAATTCTTATTTATCTTTGCAACCTTAAATTTAAAAATAAAGAAAATGGCTTTAGAATTAACAGATGCAAACTTTGATGCTTTGGTACTTCATTCGGATAAACCTGTGATTGTCGATTTTTGGGCAGTTTGGTGTGGCCCTTGCCGGGTGATTGGCCCGATTGTTCAGGAAATTGGTGAGGAGTACAGCGACCAGGTTTTAGTGGGTAAATTGGATGTGGATCACAATCCGGCCATTGCCCGTCGATATGGCATTCGAAATATTCCAACACTCCTGTTTTTTAAAAATGGAGAGGTTGTTGACAAACAGGTAGGCTCGGTACCAAAACAAGTTTTGGTAAATAAATTAGAGCAATACTTGTAAGCGAATTGGAAGAATTAATTTGATAACCGTCTCAACTTGTTGAGGCGGTTTTTTTTATTTCCCTTTCCTTAGTTAGGAAACCAAATGACTTGGAATTTTCTAAGGAAGTTTTATCTTTTTGGTAATGAATTTCTTAACTAAAGTTTCGCAACAATAACTAATTGATTAATAATGAACCTAATGAAAAGAATAAAAATATTATAAATAACACATTGACAATATTTTGAAATATAGATTAATGATCCGGTTTGCTTTGTGAAACTCTGCATCTTCTCTGTGGAGCTTTGTGTAATAGCTATGCCACAAAGAACTACAGAGACTATGGTATATGTAATATATTATGCTTCAAATTTATATATAGATATCACCAAGTGCGAAACTTTAGTTTCTTAAATTAATTCATTACTGTCCGATAAAAATATAAAATCAAAAACCAGTGTAAAAAATTAAATTGTACCCATTGTCTATTGTTCAAAACCGGTACATCCATTCTATTTTAATTTCCGTTTTGTGGTTCCCGGCAATTAAATCCGCACCCGAACCAATCTCGTTGCGGTCGAACCAGGTTGTACGTGCCAATCGCATCCAAAGCTTCATGTTTTTTGACGGTTTCCATCGGAGTAACAGGTACATGCGCGATCCTTTTCCGTAATACGAAGGAATACTAAAGGCATATAGCACATCATTTTCATAGGCGTAAATCCGGCTTTCCCAGCCGTCTGTATCAAACAGCGCATAGCGAAAGCTAAATTCCAATGGAAATGAGGAAGGCCGGTATAGAACATCCTGATAAAATAATATGCCTTTTTGCTGACTTCCTGCCAGCTTGA
>Ga0114934_10003084_pt1 | contig 10457 bp, 12 predicted proteins | sample 4SBtaG_2_FD_99695 | JGI IMG/M metagenome (GOLD analysis project Ga0114934, IMG submission 99695) | Deep subsurface microbial communities from Kolumbo volcano to uncover new lineages of life (NeLLi) - 4SBTROV10_white metaG | ecosystem: Environmental > Aquatic > Marine > Volcanic ...
TATAACTTTTGATTTTCTACAATACCGCCTGCGTAAAAGAATGAATAAACTTGCTTTCCTTTTTTGGAAATTGTTTCTAATCCAGCTAATTCCTCAATGGATTCTCCTTCAAAATCTGGCTTGCAAATATACTTGCTTTATTATCAGGATATCTAAAAATACCATTTTGGGTATCAAAAATAATAAAATTATCGTCTATCTTTTTCTTTAATAAATCTTTAAATTTCATTTTCATACATTAGTTCTTTTTAATTAGTTCTTTTATTGTTCTATTTAAGGTAGCGTGACCAGTTACTCCAGATTTACATTCTTTTAAAATTTTTCTGAGGAGATTTGGGGTTTTATAAATATTTTTAAATTTTGTTATCTCAAACCATTGTTCCCAAGATGCTTTGGACACGTTATTTTTTTTGATATGTCCTATCCAATACATAAAATATAAATGTCTTGTAGCCATATCTACATTTTTAATACTTGGTAATATATCTGGTAACTCCTCAAAAATTCTCCTTAAAACGCTGGTGGGTGCTATTTTCCTAAACAACCCTTTGTCTAAAAATAATAAATTCTTACCTATTTCATAATAGTATTGAATATTTTTTTCTTTTTTCACATTAGAAAACTTCTCAGTAATTTTTTTGAGTTTTTTTATTTCCAAATTTAATGCATCACGTGCTTGTTTTTCTCTGATATAGTTATCTACTTGAGAAGAGAGATCTTTTTTAAAATCAATTTTTGAAGAATATATATATCCTTCTTCTGTAGTTTTACCTAATCTAATCTTCCTCCTTTTTTTATTATTTGTAGACTTCATAATACATTTGATCTCTAAGTTCTGAAATCCCCCTAACAACTTCATCAATATCTGAATCGTGATTGTTCATTTTTGATTTTAATAATTCATTAATTGCTTCGTCTAAACAAATCTTTATTGCATAAAATATGATTTGTTTTCTTAAAATATTGCGATTTCTTGAAAATAAGTTCCAAATGTTCTCAAAGTCTTTATGCCTCTCATTAATCCTGATTATCCCTTTTTCTAAAGATTTGTATCGTATTGGTTCTCTCTCATCGTGGGGATCGTAAAACTCCACTTGCTTTATAAATCCTTTTTTCATTCGTTCCCTTTTTATCTCTAGATAGAAACTAGTTGATTTTGTATCAATATCATGTTTGTTTTCTTTCAATGTAACCCTAATAACATATTTACCTTTTAGGAATTTATTTCTATCTAAAATAATTTCTGAAATTCTAAGTGGTTTTGATTTTCCAGCAGCAATCCTTAATTTATACGCCTCTTCAGAAATCTTAATTCCTGATCTTTTTAATTTAACCACTAAGGAAATTTTCTTATCCTCTGATGTTTTATTAAGGATGCTACAATAGGGTTTAACTATCTCTCCATATTTAACCTCTTTCTTATTCGTAGATAAATATTTGATTCTTAACGGTGCCCTTTCTCTTGGTTTAATAGATGGCATATGGGCGCCACTTCCTTCTAATTCGGGGCAATATTCACTAATAATTTGATTAGCTTTTTGAATAATTTCAGAGTTATTGAGGTTAACCTTTCTTTCCTTCCCTCTGGACGGAATTATTTTTTCCACAAATTTCTGTCCTTCTTTTCTTAATAATTCTTTTATTTCTCTCCACGGTGATTTATATACAAATCCAGAATGATCAGTTTTTTCAATATCTTTTAAAAGCTTCTCCAAATCTTTATCAAACTCTATGTACCCTGAGAAACGGCTCTGGTATTCTTTATTATAAATGTCGAATGGTAAACGTTTAATCATCATATTCGCTCTTTGGACTCTTATTCCTTGAAAAATATCAGGGATAGGTTTCTCATAAAAAGTCAAAACCAATCTTTTTATTCTTCCAAAGTTTTCTAATTGCTTATTTTCCAATAAAATAATTTCTTCTTTTGGGGAAGGAATCTTTGGTAATTTAATTTCTTTACCAAATAGAACAATTTTTGCATTAAATCGAGGTCCTAAAATTTGCCACCAACTTTCAAGCAGGAAGTCTACAAACTCCCTAGACTTAAATTTCTCTAAAAATTCTTCCTTTATATTGTAAACCCAGATTCTTGTTCCTTGATGATTTAAAGATTTAATTTGGGGAATTAAATCTTGAACAAAAATATCTTCTTTGCTTTTCCTTCCTCGTTGAAGAAATCTGCATCTGTAAGATTTTTTTTCGTCAATACTTTCAACTATAAGAATCTCTTCTTTTGAAGCCCCCATTAATACAAATTTACCTTGTCCTTGTCCTCCAACATCTAAGTGTTCTTTATGCGGTTTCCACAAAGAAAGAAAGGCATATATTCTTTTATCGTTCATTCCAGTTGTCCCAGAGTCTTCTATTGCAAGATGAATCTTTTTGTTATTTTCTTTATACGAATAAATTTTAACCTTCCATCCTTTTCCTTTCTTTTTATCTAATCTAGCATCCCAAGCATTTTGAATACTTTCTTTCTGAAATGCCTTCGGATAATTTTCATATTGCCTTACAACTCTATCTACCACTTGAGTATCGTCCCAATCGATACGTTCTGTTTTAATTGAATTAATATCTAAATCTTTCATAGTTTAAATTCTTTTTCCGTTATTATAGTTCTCTTTTTATTTTCTCTTCCTTCTTCTCTCTGCTCGCATACTGTAGGCTACATCTTCAACAGCTACCAATTTACTTTTGCTTAAAACCACCTTAATCGCTCTGGGGATGTCCTCAAAATAGTTGAACATCTCATCTCGTGGTTTTATTCCCTTTGATCTATTCGCTTCAAGATGAACATTACCACAAGTCCAAAAAGGAATTTGGTCTTTTTTAGAACCGACGTGCCCCGGTAAATCATTAGTAAAAAAACGAATTGTAATACCTATTGTTTTGTTATCTTTTTTCATAAATTTTTGATTTATTTTTTGTCTTACTTTTTAATTTCTTTCCCGCGCCTATTTTTTAAGCGCCTTGCCTGGAATCTTAACATTTCATCTATCTCATCATACATTTGCTCTGGGGTTTGGCTCTTTTTACATGCAAAGGCATCAGCAATAGACCTAAATACTGTAAGCTCTACAGCCTTCTCGACTACTGCCTGATCATAAGCAGGATGTGAACTATTTATTACAACGGTTAAAATCTCATCGTCAATTTTACATTCTTTATCATCCTCCCCCAGCGGTTGAATGATGACTTTATAACTTCTATTTCCTAAATGAATAGTACCAGAACCAATCAGCCCTTTAAGTTGCCGTTGCAACTTTTTATCAGTAATTCCTACAGAATTCGTTTTCTGCTCTACATTTTGTCCTTTTGTATCTTTAATATCTTCTTCTGTTTTTTGAAAAATTTCATCTTCTCCTTTTCCTATTCCGGCCTTAACCGAAAGCTTGCTTGCTTTTATTTCTTTGTTTTGTTCTCTATTAAAAGCATTGAAGTCATCTATTACATTTTTCAATGCTTTTTGTATTTTTGCCTTCTTTTCGGCATTAACTTTTTTGTCAAATTCATCTTCCTCTTCCTTGCAAATCTGAAGAATCAAGTCACTCATATATTTGTAATAGGCACGATATTTTGGATGGTCTTCTACAAATCCCTCTCTATCTGTCTGAATCACCGGTCTTTCATCTCCATCTTCTTCAGGATCAAAAGAGGGTACTTCTACCGAACCTGTTATCAACTGGGCTAAAGAATGATAAAATCTGTGTTTACTTTTATAAATACCAAATAAATTCGGTTTACCCACCGCTCTTCCTCGAACAGTAGTAACTACTCCGGCAGAAATTGAACTAAAGGTTTTTTTAGCTACGATTATCTCTCCAAAAATCCTACCGCAACCAGGTACATTAGCACTAACCTTAATCTTTCTTTTTGCTGGAATATCTTTTCTAGTACAAATTTGACCATTTACATAAATCTTGAAATTACTATCAAGAGGTAGATCTCGTGCCAATGAGCTCCTTAACAAATCTGTATTAATTTTTATATGTGGCTGAAGTTTCGTTAATCTAATTGTCGTTCCATTCTCTCTCCCTTGAGCACTTTTGGCTATAAAATCATCAAAAATTGCTTCGTCCAAACTTTTTACTTTCTTTAATTCTCCTCTGTCGATGGAAAAACTATACTCCTTACTGTCTTTGACAGAAATTATCTCCATTTTATTGGCAATTCCTAAACCAGCTAATTTGCCAATTCCTTTGTTTCCTATGGGTAATCTTCCAAATTTTTTAGTTCTTTTCTCAACCCGTTTAGTATCAGCTCCAAGTAACATATAATTATCTCTAATATTTTGTTCGTCCATTCCTGAACCATTATCTTTAATAATAACTTCGTTAGAATTAATATCTACATCTACTCGTGTAGCATCGGCATCATAACCATTAACTACTAACTCACCGATAGCTTTGGTAAATTTGCTATACATCGCTAAGCCAATATGGTCTAAAAGCCTCGGCACCGGTACTAATTTAAGCGGTTTTAATTTTTGTTGATTGTCTGACATAATAATGTATAATTAATAATGCGGGGGCTAAGGCGGTTATGACCTCTAGAAAATCATAACCAACCTTAGCTCTTTTTTTTTACTCAGCCATAAAGCCAATGTTGGGCTTTTGTGGCTCTTTCGCTTCTTTTATCTTTCCAAAACTATCCTCATATTTTTTCAAGTTTTCTGTCATCACTTTCACCATTCTTTTACAATGTCCTGGACTTACTATAACCCTTGCTGTTAAAGCACCTATTGGCGGAAAAACATTCATAAAATCTAAACAAAACTCTTCCTTTGTATGCTTTACCACCATAACATTAGAATATACTCCTTTAATTTCTCTATCTCCCGCTTTTATCTGAACTTGTTTCTGCTGTTGCATATTTTTATTTTCCATCTGTTTAATTATAATTTTGAATCACCGATGGCGTGATTCGTTCGACCTTTAAAACCGCGGTTATTTTTTATCTTTCTTCTCTAATCTTATAACGAACAATTCACCAGCTCCTTCGAGATTATATTTCTCCCAATTATACCTTCCATGATAAACTTTTGGGTCAATATTATTCTCTTTTAGAAAGCTCCTCACAACAACCTGCGCGCCGTATTTCTGTCCGTGAATAATCTTAAATCCACCTTTTCCTTCTTCGTTAGTTAAATGAATCCCTATTGCTTTATTCTGCTTATCCCAATATAGAACCACATACTTAAATTTCTTAACCCCATTGTCCTGGTAAAACTTCTGAGGAAATCCTATGGAATTAGATTTAGTAAGTGTTATTCTACTCTCCAATCTTACGTTCTTCTTCTCGAATTTTTTGAAATTGTATTCCATATTTTCTGTTTTTTAGTTATTATTATCGTTTAATCGACCTTTATAAGTTCAGTATAGCAAATTATCTTTTCCTTGTCAAGAAAGTTATCCACAGCTATATTTCCTTGTATCAGTCATTTATATTATTTACTACAAATAAAAAATAACCACTAATTGTGGTTATTCTATCAAATTAAAATAGTTTATCAATGCTTTCTACAACGAATTATATATTATTTCTCTTCAACCATTTCTTCAACTTCTCTTTTTGCTTCCTCTATTAGTTCTTTCGCCTCTCTACGCAGCTTAAATGATTCTCGAATTAGAGAGGAAATTTTTTGCTGAATTGGTCGTGGTAAAATTGGAATTTGTAAATTTTTTATTGTCGGTATATCCGTATTCGCTCTTACAGTTGCGATTCTCATTTCTCTAAAAATTTGCAATTTTCCAACAAGACTATTGACTATAGCGGCAATATAATAAGGATTTGTTTTTGAAAAATCTTTTAATCTTATTCTTAAAATAAATGAACCGAAAGCAAAACCTTCTGCTTCTTTTGGTATTACTGCCGCATTTCCCACAGTCCCCATTTGAGTAATCAAAATATCATTTTCCTTAACGATTTTATCTCTCATCAAATATTTTGTTCCTTTATGCAAATAATCTAAGCTGTCTAATATTATATGATTTGGTTTAATATCTTTTCCTTTAATATATGGTATGCCTTGTTCTTTGGAAACATACGGGCTTGTTGGCACAGTGCCATAATCAATTTTAGAGATAATATCTTGTAATTTTTTTAAATCTGCTCTTTTTCTAATCATCTTCCAAAATTTATAATATTTCGGTTGATAATACTCTGGATCTATTCGCTCTTTAGTTTCAGAGAATTTTGCTTCAAAAGTTTTCTGAGTGGATAAATCTAAATTTTCTAATCCCAATTCTTTATTTAAAATTTCCTCTGCCTCTTTATATTTTTCATCAGCCAATTTTCGTTTTCTCTGCGATTCTTTCACCATTTTTTCGATTTTTTGCTGGAAGGATTGAGGAGGAAAGGGAATAAAAGTTTCCTTTAATATATCAATTCCTATAAAAGGTCTAGTCCCAGCACGAGCAATTCTTTTAATTTTAGTTTGGAAGGGTTTAGCGGTTATAAAGACATATAAATAAAATTGATTTACTTTTCCTTTTGTACGCCAAATTGCAGCATTTTGGTTTATTAATAACGGTGATATCCTATCTGGCATTAGAATCGCTTTCCCGACCGTATTGCCTGTAACTGTCATAATAATATCTCGTGGTCGAATCCTGAATTTTTTAAACTTCTCCCAGAAAAAACTAGGTACTTTTATGATATCTGAGAGATTAACTCCATTTTCAATATTAGAGACTCTATAAATACCGATATCTCCTTCCTTTGCATAATATTCACTTTCAAACGCGTATCCTTTTATATAAGTTAAAGCATCTAAGAGAGAAATCGTTCTTGGTTGTCTTTTAATTTGACTGAACAGCTTTTCGATTTCTAAATACTCTGGCTTATAATATTCGGCGTCAATTCTATCTTCAAGTTGTGAAAATTTTATAGTTGAGGTAATCATAATTTTATAAATAGTCTACGATAAACCTTCTAATCCATTTAATCATATCTTCGACGTCTTCCTTTTTAAACTTATCATAATGCCCGTGATCAGCATTATTACGTATATCTGCTTTAGCTGTGATCTCTTTTTGCACCAATGAAGTATATACCCCTGCCTTAGTTAATACTGTATTTAAAGAATTAATATTAGTTTTATCCTTATAGGCAAGATTTTTCTGATCACAAATCTTTCTCAAACTATCTTCTAAGACTGCTCCACTTAAAGATGCTACAGGAATATAATAACCCTCGTTTAATAGATATTCAGCCATACTCAGGAAGTCTTCGAACAGTTCTGCTTGAATAAAACCCCTAACATCTATGAAACCATCTGTATAGTCTTTGTCGGCGGCTTCTAAAATACCAAAGCAACTCACAAAGTAATAACTATTGTTCCTTGAATCTTTGTTTTCGGCTAATTGTTTCAATTGTTTATAATAAACACTATTTTGTCCACAAACTATTTTTATTAAATTAAAGGCTTCTGTCCTCTATTTTAAATAATCTTCTGTTGAAGGCCACTTATAATAATTCTCGCCATTACACCCAGACTGCCTTAGTATATCTTTACCCTCTTGTAAAAGTTGGCTAAACTTCTTTTTAATTTTTTCCTCTTTTTTCATAGGATCAAAACTCTAAATTATATTTCTCTTTGAACTTTTTGAATTCTTCAATTATCAAACTTACATCTTCATCTATTATTGGATCTCCATTTTCGTCCTTAATAACTTCTCCTCTCTCATTTCTTTTATAAATATCCCGACCGCGGATATCGTAGCCAATTTTTTCAATAATACCCATAAAAATCGGATAATCCTTCTTCTTCAGCTTTTCTAATTCCTCTAGTGGTAATTTTTGTAAAAATAGTACCGACGCTTTTACGCCAGCTCCATAGGGCACAAAGGTCATTTGCGGTAAAGAAATAACCGCTAAAATTCGAGCCTTATTCTTAATCCATTGCCGTACATATCCTAAGGAAGAATTAGTTAAATCACCGTCAGGCAAAACCATTGCCATTCTGCCATAGAGAGATAAAAACTGGAGACATCTCTCAATAAACAAGATATCAGGCACTTGGTTATTTCTAAGTTCGTTCGACTCTCTTTCCCATTTACCTGTTTCTTTATTCTTCTTCCATTTATAACCTAACTCGTATTGTCTCAGAATAGACCTATTTGTTATTTTCCCTTTGCTGCCAAAAGGTGGATTAGTAAAAACCAAATTAAAATTCTCTCTTTTAATTTTAGTAGCTCCCGCTCTCTCTGCTTGTCCTTCTATATCAACAAAATTACCTAAAGAATCTACTTGAAAGATACCAGTATGCCCATCATCCTCAAGAATCATCTGCATTTTTGCCACACGTACTAACTTTTTACTAATATCAATGCCTCTAATATTATCCTCAGCGTACTCCTTAGTAAATCTTGCTAATAAATTCGGGTCCTCTTTTTCTTTTTTGGTTAAACTTTTATCTATTACATATCTCATCGCGGGAATTAAAAAACCACCAGAGCCACAAGCTGGATCAATGACCATCTCGTTTTGCCGAGGATTTAACATCTCAACACACAAATGAGTAATTGGGGGAGGTGTAAAAAACTCACCCTTAGCTCCTTTAAAAAATGGCCTAACGAAAGATTGAAAAGCTTGTCCTTTTATATCAGTTGACACTGAAGAAAAATTAAAATTTTGGAGTTGAGCAACAACAAAAGCAATAGTTTCGTCCTTTAAGTTTATTTTCTCATTTGGGTCAGGAAAAACAGTATTGTACTTTCTCTTTACTTCGTCGAAAAGATCGTGGACCCTTCCAACAAAGCTACTCTGTCTGCCATCTAAAATTTCTTTCTCTTCGTCTTCCGTAATCCAAAATTTTACCCTGTTACTAGTCCTATCCTTCTCGTCAATTATTTTCATAAAAAGAATTTTTAAAAACTCATCGAAAGAGTCAGAGCTAGAAAGTCCTTCATTAGCATAAATATGATTATGGCAAATGCGGAAAATACGAAATAAATCAGTGACGGGCTTTAATTCGGATTTTTTAGGCAGTCCTCCTTTTTCTCCCCTCCGCGGGAGATATAAAATCGGAGTATAATAAGGTAGTTTGTTACTATGCTTTATGTAAGCGATTTTGTCACCAATAAACCAGACGCCATATTTTGCTTGAGTTGGAGCTAAATAAGTTTTTAATTGCTCAATTCCATCAGTCCTCTCCTTTCTTTTACATTCAACAATGATATAAATATCTTCTTGTCTTTTGTGTTTTTCATCACGAAAAACGACAATATCAGCCGGACCGATATATTGTGAGCCTTTCTTTATCCCAAATTCTGGTTGAATTTGATTTTTAGAATAACCATATTCTTTAATTAATCTTTCCTCAAAAACAACTTTTGCTTCTTTATTCTCCGGAGTTGCTTTTATCCAACCACCAGTAATAAAATCATGAATGTAGCCCTTCTTTTCTTTCGGCTTTTCGCCGGTGATTGCTGTTTTTTCTTTAATGTTGTAATTTTTTTGTGGCATATTGTTACTAAATTAACTTTTTATTTTTCAATGAAATATATTTATTCTCGCCGACTATAATGTGATCTAAAATTTCAATATTTATTATTTTACTCGCTTCGATAAGTTGCTGAGTTATTTTTATATCATCCTCTGAGGGTTCGGGATCTCCTGATGGATGATTGTGGGCCAAAATAATAGCGGCGGCTGATTTCTCTATGGCTGGCCTAAATACTTCTCGAGGATGAACTAAATTTGTGGTTAAGGTACCTAAAGAAATTACTTCATCGTAAATTAATTTATTTCTAGAGTTAAGGTAAAGACCGCGAAATTGCTCTTTCTTAAGTCCCGTCATTTTATCTTTAAGATAATTATAAACGTCTTTTGAGCTTCGAATATAGATCTCTTCTTCGTTTTTCCCAAAAAATCTGTCACCTAACTCAAAACAAGCTATAATCTGACAAGTCTTAACTTCCGGAATTTCTAAATCTTTCATTAATTTCTTAACATTTTTCTGACTAACGATACTTCTAGGACTATACTCTTTTAAAATTCGCTTGGACAATTCCAAAACATCCTCATAATGATTCTTCCTCCGAATTCCTGTATTTAAAATAATCGCTAAAAGTTCAGCATCAGTTAAAATATCCGGTCCTTCTTTCACCAATTTCTCCCTTGGTCTTTCAGACCTTGGAATTTCTTTAATTTTATATTGATGCTTTATCATATTCTCATTTTACCACAATTTTGTCTTTTTCTCTATAAAAGAATTCCCGAAACCTATATATAGGTTTCGGGAATTCTTATACACTTAAGCAACCCTTCTAACAAATGAAAGTTTAATTGTCCTAAGGGCAAAATTCTTTCCTGAGTATTTTAAATTATCATTTTATTCCCTTATCCTCACTTATAAATTTGGTAGTAATAAGTCAATTAATTTTTCAAATTAGAGCAAGAAAAACACCGCATGCTACCAACCAAAATTAGTTACCCGTTAGAAAAGCGAA
>Ga0114934_10003088_pt1 | contig 10454 bp, 12 predicted proteins | sample 4SBtaG_2_FD_99695 | JGI IMG/M metagenome (GOLD analysis project Ga0114934, IMG submission 99695) | Deep subsurface microbial communities from Kolumbo volcano to uncover new lineages of life (NeLLi) - 4SBTROV10_white metaG | ecosystem: Environmental > Aquatic > Marine > Volcanic ...
CCTATCGGCTTTGATGTGGATATTGCCAAACTCATTGCAAAGGAACTTGGGGTAAAACTTGAAATCAAGGATATCGAGTGGACGGGGCTAATCCCTTCGCTCCAGATGGGAAAGGTAGATATGATTATCTCCGGTATGACCCGAACCCTGACACGCGCTAAAGCAGTTAGCTTTACGCAACCTTATTTCGTGACAGGCCTTTGTGCCCTTGTAAGCAAGAAGCGAAGCCCCGGTCTTAAGTCGGTGGATGCCTTGAATCAGCCGGGGAAAATTATCGCTGTAAAGACAGGGACTACAGGGGATCTCATAGTAAAGAAACGTTTCCCAAAGGCACATATCAATCGTTTCAAGGACGAGACGGCGTGTGTGATGGAGGTCGTCACAGGACGGGCGGACGCCTTCATCTATGACCAGTTGTCCATTGCAAAGCATCACAGGCAGAATTCAAATAGTACCTATGCCTTGCTCAAGCCCTTTACCTATGAGCCCTTTGCCATTGCCATACGCAAGGGGGATTTCGATTTTATGCAATGGCTCAACACGTTTTTAGAGACCATCAAGGCGGATGGTAGGTACAAGGCGTTGTATGTCAAATACTTCCATTCCCTGAACCCATGAGACAATGGTAAAGAAACTTCTGGCACGGCTTGTTATTGGCATTGTAGCCCTTATAGTTTTTTACACTCTCCTCTCAAGCATCGACTACCACTGGGATTGGCATGTTCCGTGGCAGTACCGGGCACTTTTTTTCAGGGGTTTCATCTTTACCGTCGTTATTTCTATTGCTTCTATTGTTCTCGGCCTTTTGATAGGTGTTGCGAGTGGGGTTGCAAGCGCTTCGAAGAATCCGTTTATCAATCAATTAGCCCAGATGTACGTAGAGCTATTCAGAGGGACACCACTGCTGGTTCAGATATATATTTTCTATTTTTGTGTTGCAACTATCGTCCACATAGACAGCCCGTTAGTGATAGGCAGTATTACCCTTGCCTTTTTTTCGGGGGCTTATATCTCCGAGATGGTTCGGGCTGGAATTGAGTCCATTGGCAAAGGCCAAATCGAGGCAGCGAAGGCGACAGGTCTCTCCGAATGGCAGGCCATGCGCTATATTATCTTTCCTCAGGCATTTCGTCGTATCATTCCGCCCGTCACAGGGCAGTTCGTTTCCATTATCAAGGATTCCTCTCTCTTATCAGTTATTTCTGTCAGGGAGTTGACCAAAGCGTCCGAGATCATCAACTCCACAACCTATCGGACCTTTGAGGCCTACCTCCCCCTTGCTGTTCTATACATGATCCTGACCTATCCCCTCTACCATGTAACGCGGCTGCTGGAGAGGAGGATGTCGCGTGATGATTGATGGTTTATAATTCTTCCGGAATTGGGGCAGTGGCTGTGATGATGTCCCTGCTGTTAAGGGGCACGTCAATGAGGAACTGATTGTATCTTTGTTTCAGTTTCCCATTGATGAAGGGCGGCCAAAAATGTGCTTCGGACAGAAACGAATACCTTTCAATCTATCAAGATAGGGTACGCCTTTTACTCCACTGCTGTCTCAAACCGAGCCAGACAAAGTAGATGATCATGAAAGTTGTAACCACAGCAGCAGGGAGGGCAGCGGTTTTTCCGAAAAGGATAAGGGCAATACCGGCGGCAGTTCCCGCATTCTTCAGCGTGCCCAAGAGGTTGATACTGATACGCCTCTTTTCTTCTATTTTCAGGAGTCGGCAAACCGTTTCGATGGCGGCCCCCAAGACGAAGGTGCTTGCGAAGCATATGATGAAAAGGGGAAAGATGAAACCGGGGTTTTTAAAGAAAACCATTCGGTTGAGGCCGATGATAGTATAGACGACCACAAAGAATCCCCAGTTGGTGATAAGGCCCTTGTAGGGCAGAATGGGATCATCAAGCCCTTTATAAACGAGGATCCGTGAAACAATGATCGGAGCGATGACTAATTCCGCAAGGATAAGAAGAATTCTCGCAGGGTGAATAAGGCTCGACCCGAGAATGCCGAGGCAGATCAACGGAGTAAGTAAAAGACCGCTGACATACCCCCCTATTGTCGCAATGAGAGAAAAGGTCGTATCCCCTTCAATCAGGCTTGTAAAGGGGATGATGGCCACGGCGGGTGGCACAGAGGCCACGAGGACGATTCCCGTCCAGAGCATCCTGTCGGTGATAAGCAGTTTTCCGAGGCCAATCAAAGTGCCTCCCTGGATAACAAAACTCATCAAGATACCGGTGAAAACAGGGAGGATCATGTGCTTGGGCTTTTTAAAAAGGGACCCAGAGATACCAAGTGTGGAGACGGTCATAATGACGGCAAGGGCAGGCAGCACAGACCATTGGATCCAACGTGCCTCCTGACCAAACCCCAGGCCAAGGCAAATGGCGAGAGAAAAGATGAAATCCCGGTTTTTGAAAAGTGTCTTGATCTTATTCATTCTTCATCAGTCTATATCACAAATTATCCGTTTAAACTGATCGTCCTGAATGGTCTCCATGTCGCAGGCACCTGATTCAGTGCAGAAATAGACATGAATCCTCTATTGATTCACGGCAGTGCCACGTAACTTTATTTCTCTACCTTAGTTTCCCAGAATGAAGGCTTTATAGATACCTATGCCGGTATAAACCTGAGAGAGAGCGACTATAATGATGAAGGTATTATTGACGCCATGAATGAGGGGGAGAGCAAGCCTTTTTTTCTTCTTTCGATTCATGTAAAGGCCCGTAATGATGCCGAAAAGGATAAAAGGGACGAGGGAAAGGCCTGTTTTTCCGTGTTGGCCCGTAACGAGGAATCCATGCCAGAATATCCTTACAGCAGAAAGCCCTCCCACGATACCGGCCAGCAAAATAACCATGACAGTTATTCCCAGTGCAACGTGGCGTTTCCAGAAAAAACGCCGCTTCCGTTTTAAATGAAGCGTGAAAAAACGCTGGGATCCGAGGTATGCCACGTAGAGGGATAGCAAGATGGCACATCCCTGCAGAATGGGGTGGATAAGAAACATGGATGGCTCCAAGGAAATACGGGTGGCAACTTCTTGCCACCCGATGTTGAAATTTACTTATTTAAATTCATGCAGAAGGATGAAATCGTTCCTTGCGCGTGTCCCGTGACAGCCAATGCATCCTTTTGGTTTACCATAGGGCTTGGCCCTGCCATCAAGGGAATATTTTGCCCAGAACCAGTCACCGTCCTTGGGATTGTAACCCTTAACCTTGTACATGACTGTGATGATCTTCAACTGCTTTTCTTTGTTGTAATTTTCCTTGACGATAATACTCCCGTACTTGACCGGCGGTTTGGCGGAACTCAGTGCGATGTCATTGACAAAGACCTTATGAAACGGACCATGGGGTGCCCTTCCGGCTTGCATTCCCACATGATCCGGCCAGGGTTTGTAATTTTTGTAGGGGGAGATTTTTGTAATATACTCCCATAGTGCCTTGGGGTCCGCCTTCGGCATCGTATTACCTGCCATCAGGGGAAGGGCAATTGCCGCAATAATAAATGCTGCCAAGGATCCTAACAGAATAATTTTTTTCACGTTCTCTCCTTTCATTTAAGGGAAAGTGAACCTTTGAGTTTTTCAAAGTCACGCTTTCTCTCATTAGTAATTGATTTTAATTATAATATAAAAAGCCAGGATGTCAAGTAGTCATTTTATTCCGGGATGAATAGCCACTACTTTTTTATCAGGGTAAGATGGGGTTTTCCGACACGCGCTGGAGGTGTTTTCTTGAGCTGGATTCCCCTCTTTCTTTGCTCTTCCAATCTCTTGATGTTGTCATTAAACATATTGTTCTTGGTAATCACGGAATTGATGATGAAATATATTATGACAGCCCTTTCCCATTCCTTTGTAGCGTCAAAGTGCTGGAGTCGGGTATGGTATTTTGCCCTGAGGGTAGAAAGTGATGCCTCATCCAAGGCAAGGATTTGGTCAGCGATCTTTTCAAGTATTTTTTCAATCATTTTTCCTTCCCCGCTTGTTTAAAATATGACGCAGGATTATCTAAAAGTCAAGAGATAATACCTGAGATACCTTAAAAAATGGCCTGAACAAATGCTTCCGCATCAAAGTCCTGGAGATCTTCAGGATCTTCACCCACTCCTACCATGGGGATGGGCATATCAAACTCATGGGCGATCTGGAGAAGGATGCCCCCTTTGGCCGTGCTGTCCAATTTTGTCATGACAAGACCTGTCAGGCCTATGGCATCATGGAACATCCTGGCCTGCATTATGGCATTTTGCCCGTTTGTGGCATCAAGAACAAGGAGTTTCTCATGGGGTGCCCCTGGCATTAACTTGTCGGCAACGCGGCACATCTTTTTTAATTCCTCCATGAGGTTTTTCTTGGTGTGTAAGCGACCCGCCGTGTCAACGAGGGCAAAATCCGCATGTCGGTGCTGGGCTGATTGAATGGCATCGTATACAACCGCCGAGGGATCGGAGCCGTTCATGTGAGTTATGACATCTACACCCGCCTTCTTTCCCCAGAGGACCAGTTGAGGAGTTGCGGCGGCCCTGAAGGTGTCAGCGGCAGCCAGGGTAACCTTCTTATGCGCCTTCTTAAGGCGTATTGCCAATTTCCCGATTGTCGTGGTCTTTCCAACCCCGTTGACGCCTGCAAAAAAAATCACGTAGGGGGAGATGGGAAGATCATTAATGGGGAGATGACTTTCCCTTGGCTTCAAAAGAGAGACCATTTCTGCCTTGATGTAGTTTTTAAGTTGTTCGAGGTCATCAATATCTCTGCGGCGGACCTTGCTTCTGGCCGATTCAATCAGTGCCTGGGTGGTTTCAAAACCGATGTCAGAGGTAATCAGGGCCTCTTCCAGGTCTTCCATGACTTCCCCGCTAATCTCTTTACGGCCTATGAAAACGTTTCCCAGCTTTTCGTTCAACTGCTCACGTGATTTGCTGAGGCCTTTTCTGAAGCGTTTGAAAAGTCCTTCCTGCTTATTGCCCATTTTTATAGCTTTCCCTTTTCCCTGGCAATTTTCATAAACTTTTCACCCGTGTTTTTCGGAGGAGGGGTCAAATTTTCCCGGTTTTTCAGGATTTTTTTCTGTTTTTTTGCCAGTTTTTCAGTCGTGGTTGCGTGAAGGGGAAAGTTTGCCCCTATTTTTGCCTCTTCCTCTTTGTAGAGAATCTTGAGAATCTCAATGAGAGATTCTGCAAAGGGAGCACCGATAGGATTCTTGCTTAACCTTTTGATCAAGTCGAGGGAGGGCAAACGGATCTGTGTCAAGTGTGCCATATCATCTCACTAAGAAGGGTTCAGGTTTTTTTGTTATTTTCCTTTCACCAAGTGATGTCCCACATCGTCGGCATTTGTATTCATAGAGTTCCCCGTCGGGCAGTATCAAAAGAAGACGCTCTATGACTGGCATAGCGGCCTTGCATTTCGGGCAATAGAGGCTTGTGGCATTGAGATTTTCAAACTGTTCTTGCGAACCGTCATGGTTAGGGATACCGTACCTCCTCCCCCTTTTTGGATATTTGTTATGTATGTTCATACATATAATCTTAGCAGAGTTGATAAACATGTTCAAGTAGATATTAATGGTATTAGGGATAATATCAAATAAATATAAGGTGTTACGAGCTTCAAGTATGGTTTATTTAAGATTTTTCTTGACAAAATCTCGTAATAGGGTATATTTTTAATAAAGATTCTTAATAAAAGGAGGTTTGTATGTCAACAAAATGGAGTTGCACAAATTGTGGATACGTTCTCGAGGCGGAGACCCCACCCAATACCTGTCCTTCCTGTAAACAGGAATGCGCCTTTACGGATGCAACCTGTTACACTCCCGAGTGCGGCGGCCCTGAATCTGGGAATATTGACCCGAGGCTGGTCCGTGGGGAGAAAATAGACATCAAACAGTAGAGATACCGAAGCTCTTTGAGATTTATTGGCCTTTCATGGAGAGGGCATTGTATCAAACAGGGATACCCATGCAATAGAAGGGCGAAGAAAAATAGATCAATGTTGAGGGTTTTTCAAAAAGTATTATCTCCTCAACCAAAGACTTTGGGATTTTTGAGGCTGTGAAACCATAATCATCCAAAATGGAAGGAAAGAGAGATGGGAACAAGTGAGCGTCTTGTTGTGATTGGTGGTGTTGCAGGAGGAATGAGTGCGGCGAGTAGTTACAAACGCCTGAAACCTGATGCCGAAGCGGTCGTTTTTGAGAAAGACGCCCACATATCATACGGCGCATGCAGTTTGCCTTATTACATTGCAGATGTTGTTAAAGATATCCATGATCTCATCGGGTTTACACCTGAGAGCGCATCAAAAGAGCGGGGTATCACTGTACATATAAGGCATGAGGCCACTAAGTTAGACCCCGAACGAAAGGAAATAATAATTAAGGATCTTGAACGGGGGAATAGCTTGACCATCGGGTATGACAAGCTCGTGATTGCTACTGGAGGGATACCCATTGTTCCACCCTTTGGAGGTGTGGACCTTGAAAATATCTTTACTATCCGTAATATTGGAGATGGCCTTGCAATCAAGGAGTTTATCGATGAGCGTTCACCAAAGCGGGCAGTGATCGTTGGAGGCGGGTACATCGGAATGGAGATGTCCGAGTCTCTCCGCAACAGGGGGCTGCACGTAACCGTTATTGAGAAGATGGATCGTGTTCTTGGTTCGATGGATTCTGATATTACACAAGTTGTTGAGTCCAAACTGAAAGAGATGGGGGTAGAACTTCGCAAGGAAACATCGGTGGAGTCTTTTATAGGTGATGGAAAAGTGGAAAAGGTAGTCACAGACAAAGGAGAATTTCCTGCCGATTTTGTAATCCTTGCGGTTGGCGTCAGGCCCAACACGGAGCTGGCTGAAAAGGCGGGAATAGCAATGGGTGTTAGGGGCGCCATACAAATAGATAATCACTTGCGTACAAATAAAAAAGATGTCTACGCGGCGGGAGACTGTGCAGAAGCGATTCATCTTGTTACAGGGAAAAAGACCTATATCCCACTGGGATCCACTGCGAACAAGCAAGGGCGCGTGGCTGGTGAAAACGCAGGAGGCAAGGACAGCACGTTTGAGGGTGTTGTAGGAACCGCCGTGACAAAGATTTTTGACCTGGAGGTAGCAAGAACAGGACTGACCTCATTGGATGCAAAAAGGGAGGGGCTTAAATATTTTAGCACCACTATCAGGAACCGATCCCGGGCCAGCGCATATCCTTCAGGGAAGCCCATCGTTGTCACCTATGTGGTTGAAAAAGGCAGAGGACGTCTTTTGGGAGCCCAGATGGCAGGCGAGGAGGGCGTTGCCCACCGCATCGATACACTGGCAACAGCGCTTTATCACAATGCTACGGTTGAAGATGTGGCAAGGCTTGATCTTGCTTATGCCCCGCCTTTTGCAACCGTATGGGACCCCATCCTCATTGCGGCGAATGTAGCGCTAAAAAAGTTGAAGGAACAGGGGTAGAAATGGACAATTTGCAAGAGGCCTTCAGAAAAATTTATGAGGGGGAAGCAAAGGCCGTGTTGAGATTGAGGGCCTTCAGTAAAGTTGCCCGGTCAGAAGGGCTGCCGCAAATAGCACGGCTTTTCGAGGCTATCGCTGTATCAGAAGAGGTACATGGGACAAGGGCTATGAAAAGGCTCGGGCTACTCGGTAAAACGGAAGAAAACCTCAAAGCAAGTTTTGAATCGGAACGTGATATTGCAGAATCAGCCTACGATAATTTCTTGAAACAGGCCTACGAAAAAGGTGACAAGACCGCCCAGACCATCTTCAGCCAGAGCCGGGACGTAGAGGCCACCCATGCCGCGCTTTATAAAAAGGCGATGGCGCACTTCATGCAGGAAAGAGAAACCACTTATTATATCTGCCAAGTATGCGGTTATGTATCGGATGGCACCCTGCCCAACACCTGCCCTGTCTGCGGGGCGAAAAAGGAGCAGTTTGAAAAGGTATAAACTGCCTTGTGTATAATTAAATAACATATCAAAAAGGAGTCGAGAAATGGCAAATGAAAACCAGAGAGTCATAGAAATGTTGAAGACTGCTCTTTCCATGGAAGAAGAGGGAGAGAAATTTTACAGGAAGGCAATGGATTCCGCCAAAGACGCCATGGGAAAAGGGATTTTCGAAACACTGATGAAAGATGAAAGAATCCATTACGAAAGAATACTGAAAATCTATGACACATTAAAAGAGAAGAATGCCTGGACAGGTGAATGGAAAACGATGGATGTGGGCCACAAGGATGTCAAAGAACTTTTTAAGGAAATGGCTATGCAGCATGGTAAATCCATTGAGACGGATCCCGGAGAACTGGAGGCCCTGGACGTGGGGATCGATTTCGAGTACAAAACGATGAAGTTTTATGAAGATTATCTTCCCAAAGCGGTTGATCCCATGGAGAAAGAGTTTATCGAGAAGATGGTAGGGGAAGAGCGGGGCCATTATACGGCACTGAAAGATATGAAGTTTTACATGTCCGATCCGGCAGCCTGGTATCAAGAAATGGAACGGAGCGGACTGGATGGCGCTTAATTTTACCCCAGGTTTTAAAACTGAATTGATGTGAATGGAGGTTTTCATGACAATAAAAGAGGCCATTGAGACGGCCATGCAATACGAGCAAAGGATACGAGACCTGTATGGTGATGCTGCACGACAGACGTCCAATCCTGAAGGGAAGCGTTTTTTCCAGATGCTTTCCGATGATGAACAGAGCCATTTCGACTATCTCACGGATCGATTAAGCCAATGGGAAAAGGCTGGAGTCCTTGAAGTCATCCCCCTTAAGTCCACCGTTCCTTCAGTGAAAGACCTGGAAAAAGAGGTCACATCTGTGGGTAAAAAACTGTCAGAGGAAGACCGGGGAGATTTAAAACAGGCCCTTTCCAAGGCCCTTAAGTCTGAGGTTGAGACATCGGAATTTTATCGAAAGCTGGTGCGGGAACTTTCGGGTGATGCACGGGAAATGTTTAATGAATTTCTTACTATCGAGGAAAATCACGTTGCCGCGGTAGAGGCAGAGATGAACTACCTTAACAAGAGCGGCTATTTCTTCGACATCAGAGAGTTTGACCTGGAAGGATAGGCGATTTGATTTCAAAAACCCTATGTATCGGTGGGGAGGCCGGTCAGGGCCTGGTGACTATAGGTACGCTCCTTTCAAAAAGCCTTGTCAGAAAAGGGTATCATATTGTTGTTACCCAGAGCTATCAGTCCAGAATCAGGGGGGGACACAACGACTATTTCATCAGGGTCAGCCCGGATCCCATCGCTGCGCACAAAGAAGAAATCGACCTGCTTATTGCCCTTGACGAGGCAAGTATTAATATCCACAGGGGCGCAATGAGTCATAATGGATGGATCCTCCTTGACGTAAACTACCAGAAAAGCGGGGACAGGATTCTGGCAATCCCTTTTAAGGAATTTGGCAGAGAAGCCTTTTCAAACATTGCAGCCTTTGCCGTGGCGGGGTGCTTACTGGGGCTTGACATGCCATTCATGGAAGGGATGATTCGGGAGACATTCGGAAAGAAGGGCGATACTACTGCTGTAGAAAACCTACAGGTATTTTCAAAAGCCTTCCATTGGGTTCAAAGGCAGGGGGTAGATTTCAAGGCTTTACCATCTGTATCTTCTGATGTTAAGCGGCTGATGTTGAATGGAAATGAGGCCATAGCCCTTGGCGCCATGGCAGCCGGGGTCAAATGCGGTTTTTTTTATCCCATGACACCTGCTACCTCCATCATGCTGACGCTGATAAAACATGCGAAGAAAATGGGGATGGTTATAGAACAGGCGGAAGATGAAATTGCCGCCGTCAATATGGCAGTCGGATCCTCCTTTTGCGGAGCGAAGAGCATCGTTGCTACATCAGGCGGCGGATTTGCCCTGATGACAGAGGGTATCAGCCTGGCTGCCATGACGGAGACGCCACTTGTCATCGCTATTGCCCAGAGGCCAGGCCCTGCAACAGGCCTGCCAACGCGAACCGAACAAGGAGATCTGGAATTTGTCCTTCATGCCGGTCATGGGGAATTTCCAAGGGCTGTTTATGCCCCTGGGTCAGTCGAGGAGTGTTTTACCCATACAATCAAGGCCTTTAATATATCTGAAAAAGCTCAAAGCCCTGTTTTTATCTTGACTGATCAGTTTCTTGCGGATTCATACAGAGCCGTGACACCTTTTAAAATGGCTGATATCGGCACTTCAGACAGTGTTACTGATAAGGGTATTTCAGGTGCAAGCTACAAGAGATATGCCTTAACACCGGATGGAATTTCACCTCGGTACTATCCTGGTATGGGAGAAGCGCTCGTTGTAGGAGACAGCGATGAGCATACGGAAGAAGGCCATATCACGGAAGATTTGGGTTTAAGAAAGGAAATGGTCCGGAAAAGATTAAGGAAAATGGATTGTATCTTGTCAGATGTTATC
>Ga0114934_10003089_pt1 | contig 10450 bp, 10 predicted proteins | sample 4SBtaG_2_FD_99695 | JGI IMG/M metagenome (GOLD analysis project Ga0114934, IMG submission 99695) | Deep subsurface microbial communities from Kolumbo volcano to uncover new lineages of life (NeLLi) - 4SBTROV10_white metaG | ecosystem: Environmental > Aquatic > Marine > Volcanic ...
CATGGTCATGCTGGCAGAGCTTGGTCTGGGCCCGGACGATGTTTTAAACGAATTACAACGACGTTTCGGCTTGTCAGGGCTGGAAGAAAAAGCACAACGCACACAAAAGGGGTAAGTTATGGGCATCAGCGTGACACAATTATTGATTGTTTTAGTCATCGTTTTATTGCTTTTCGGCACCAAACGCTTGAAGAACCTCGGTTCAGACCTGGGCGGCGCTATTAAGGGCTTTAAGAAAGCCGTTAAAGACGGCAGCGAAAACGATACGGATTTGCCGGAAAATAGCCAAACCCTGGAAGGTGAAGTGAATAAAAAAGACCACGAAAACGTTTAATCATGTTTGATATTGGTTTCTGGGAATTATGCCTGGTCGGGCTCGTCAGCCTGTTGGTCATCGGCCCTGAAAAGCTCCCTAAAGCCGCTCGCATTGCTGGCTTCTGGGTTGGAAAAACGCGCAATATGGTGGCGTCTGTCAAGTCCGAAATCAAACAGGAATTACAGGCTGAAGAATTGCGCCAAATCATGCAGCAACAAGCCGAGCTGGAAAAAACGATGAGCGAAGGTGAAAAACACCTGGAGACGCTCCATAACGACGTCACACAATCTGTTCGGGACATTGAAAAAACGCATGACTGACGAATCTCTGGAAGAACAGCCCTTTATCAGCCATCTGGTTGAACTGCGCAATCGACTGTTAAAAATTGTCTTGTGCGTGTTAGTGGTATTTCTTGCCGCCGCGCCTTTCGCCAATGAAATCTACCATTTCTTATCCGGGCCGTTATTGAAACACTTGCCGGATAACAGCACCATGATTGCCATTGATGTGGCTTCACCTTTTTTTGCGCCGTTTAAACTGGCGCTGGTCGCCTCTATTTTTGTATCGATGCCAGTCATTTTGTATCAATTCTGGGCGTTTATCGCACCGGGCCTCTACAGCCATGAAAAACGACTGATTCTGCCACTGATGGTTGGCAGCACCGTATTGTTTTTTGCTGGTGTTGCTTTCGCTTACTACGTCGTGTTTCCATTGGTTTTTGGTTTTTTGACGGCGGCCGCGCCTCAGGGCGTCACCGTGATGACCGACATCAGCAAATACCTGGATTTTGTACTGACGCTGTTTTTTGCCTTTGGCATGGCGTTTGAAGTCCCCATATTCACCATTTTACTGGTCTGGAGCGGCATCACGACGACGCAAAGCCTGTCCGAAAAACGCCCTTATGTGATTGTCGGGGCGTTTGTCATCGGCATGTTTTTAACGCCACCTGATGCTATTTCACAAACCCTGCTGGCCGTTCCGATCTGGTTATTATTTGAAATGGGTTTATTGTTTTCCCGTTTGTTTGTCAAAAAACGGGATTCCGAAATGGAAGAAACGCTATAAATGATTAAACGGCTTATATTATTGCTGCTGGCATGGCCTCTTCAGGCCGCCCCCCTGCCCGAGGCACTTGCGGTACCCGGCGGTATTGTCGAAATCGAACTGGGTTCAATCCAACAGTCCAAACCCCAGGCTTTTTTTCAACAGCACAGGGTTCTGATGACGTCCCATGACAATCACTGGCTGGCCGTGGTCGGTCTGCCGCTGTCACTCAAACCCGGCAGACATACACTCAAGGTATTGACCGCAGACAACACAAGTGCCGACATCGCGTTTACCGTCCATGACAAAACCTATCCTGAACAACGCCTGACGATCAAGAAAAAACGGATGGTCACAGGCTTTACCAAGGCCGACTTGAAAAAGATTGCCGCTGACAAAATCGAAATGACTAAAGCTAAATCAGTCTGGACTGATACGCCAGTCAGGCTGAACTTTATTACCCCTGTCGATGGCCGTCTGAGCAGCCTGTTTGGCTTAAAACGTTTTTTGAATGATATTCCCAAGCGTCCGCATAACGGACTGGATATCGCCGCGCCGACCGGCACTCCCGTACTGGCACCGACCGATGCCACCATCATCAATACCGGCCATTATTATTTCAATGGCAATACTATTTTCCTTGATCACGGCCAGGGCCTGTTAAGCGCCTATTTGCACTTAAACAGCATTCAGGTCAAAGCCGGTGATCAGGTTAAACGTGGCCAGCAAATCGGTACGGTCGGCGCGACCGGACGTGTCACCGGCCCACACCTGCACTGGATTGTTTACCTTAACAAGTCCCCGGTTGACCCAGCCTTGTTTATCGCCCGCGACATTCCCCGCCTGGCAGCACGGAATAAACATTAACGCATGCTTTTGACTACTCTACTAACCATCGTGTCACGTTTTGGATCATTTATAAAAACCACGTTCAAATGGCTGTTTGTGCTGTTTGTTATCAGTGCATTGGCCGCTACGGCCTATGCCTGGCATTTTTTACAGCAACTTGAGAAAGCGTTGCCTGATATCAATCAGCTGGAAAATGTGCAATACCAAATTCCCTTAAGCATTTACAGCCAGGACAATCTGTTAATGGCCCGCTTTGGTGAAAAAAAACGGATCCCGATTACCATCGACGATGCCCCGGAACAGTTGATTCACGCTTTTCTGGCCGCTGAAGATGCCCGTTTCTACGAGCATCCCGGCGTTGATTATCAAGGCCTGTTGCGTGCCGCCCTGCAACTGGCCTTGACCGGTAAAAAGAAACAAGGCGGCAGTACCATCACCATGCAGGTCACACGTAACTTTCTGCTAACGCGGGAAAAAACCTATATTCGTAAATTGAAGGAAATTCTGCTGGCTCTGAAAATAGAACGCACCTATTCCAAAAATAAAATTCTTGAGCTTTATCTGAACAAAATCTATCTCGGCCATCGCGCCTATGGTGTCGCGGCCGCATCCGAAACCTATTATGGCAAGCCGTTGAATGAATTGACCCTAGCGCAAATGGCGATGATTGCAGGGCTGCCTAAAGCGCCTTCTCTCTACAATCCCGTCACTAACCCTGAGCGCGCCATACAACGCCGGGATTATGTGCTCAATAGAATGCTCAAACTCGGCTTCATCAATCAAACTGACTATGATCAGGCGATCGCTCAGCCCGTTACGGCGGCATTGGCGTCACAAAAAAACAATATTGAACTGAATGCGCCGTATATCGCCGAAATGGTGCGCCAGCAATTATACGAACAATATGGTGATACGGCGTATACCCGTGGTTTAAAGGTTTACACCACGATTACCCGGCCGTTACAGATCGCCGCTACGCAAGCGTTGAGAGACACACTGCATGCTTATGATGAACGCCATGGTTACCGCAGCCTGCCGCACAAAAATATCGGCAACAGCACTGACTTTAAGGCGGAAAAAGTCGGCGCAACCGAGCAGGCAAAAATTATTGCATTAAGCGATAAAACAGCGACGGCCTTGTTAAGCAACCAGCATCAAATTGAACTGGCCTGGAAAAACATAAAATGGGCGCGCGCCTTTAAAAGTCGCTATCGCTTGGGACCAGAACTTAAATCAACCCATGATATCTTCAAAATCAATGATTTGATTCGGGTCAGACAGTTGGCTGATGGTCAGTGGGCCTTGGCGCAGATTCCAGAAGTCCAGGGCGCCTTTGTGGCATTATATCCTGAAGATGGCAGCATTCTAGCGTTATCGGGTGGCTATGATTTCTTCTATAATAAATTCAATCATGTTACCCAGTCCAAACGCCAACCCGGCTCCGGCTTCAAACCCATTATTTACACCACTGCATTGGAACACGGCTTTACTGCCGCCAGCGTTATCAATGACGCTCCTATCGTCATGAATAGCGAAACCCCGGATGCCGACTGGCGCCCGGAAAACTACAGCCATAAATTCTTTGGGCCCACACCGCTGCGCACCGGACTTAGAAAATCACGCAACCTGATCTCGATTCGTCTGTTACAAAGCTTAGGGATAAAAGAAGTGACCAGGACTGCCATACGTTTCGGCTTCAATCCAGAACAAATCCCCAACAGCCTGACACTGGCACTGGGCAGCGGCTATGCTACCCCCTTGCAAATGGCACGTCTGTACGCCACATTCGCCAATGGCGGCTTTCTGATCACACCTTATTTTATCGATCACATCGAAGATTATGATGGCCGCGTACTTTTTCAGGCTCAGCCCCGCATTGCCTGTCAGGATGAATGCATTTCGGTCAGCGATAATAAACACCTGGCCCCACGGATTATTTCGCCGCAAATCAACTTTCTGATGAATGACTTGTTGCGCGACGTTGTCCGCCGCGGTACCGCCACTAGAGCAAAAGTATTGCATCGCAGTGATCTGGCAGGAAAAACCGGCACCACCAATGATCAGCGTGATGCCTGGTTTAATGGGTTTACACCCGATATTGCAGCGACCGCCTGGGTTGGTCTGGATGATCCCGCATCTTTAGGGCGAGCTGAAGTCGGCGGCCGCGCCGCGTTGCCAATGTGGATTGAATTTATGCGCACGGCACTGGACGGCAAACCCGAAAAAGAACTTATCCCGCCTGAAAACATTATCCGCGTTCGGATCGATCCTAAAACAGGCTTACGCGCCAATGCAGGCAGCTTAGGGGTATGGGAATATTTCCGTAGTTCTCATGCGCCGCGACAATACGCACCTATGGAAGATGATGGATTAAATACAATAGAAAATGATGATGACTTGTTTTAACCCTTAGCGTTGACGATGCCCAAAAACACTCAACTTACATCAACATCGCTTAAACTTTGGTCATTCAAGCAAAAATAACTGGATGACGGTTATTTTCTGAGCGGCAACCTCAGCATGGGAATAATGGCGCATGAACAAACAAAACGACGTGAAGCGGAGAGCTTAAACCAAGCATCCCCAAACGGAGTTTGGAAACGAGAGAAAATGCTCTAAACAATCGTTTAGTTGATATTCAGAGCCACCGACTATTTGATGCCCTCATCCCAGCCTCCTCTCGGGGAGAGAAGGATCTGCTGGGAGGGTTTTTGAATATTTTATTGACGCTCTTCGGGCGCGACATAGTCGCGTTTGTCATAGCCGGTATAGATTTGACGGGGACGACCGATGCGTCGTGTGGGCTCCGCCATCATTTCCAGCCAATGCGATACCCACCCGGCCGTGCGTGCAATCACGAACATAACTGTGAGCATTTCTTCTGGAATTTTCAAGGCTTTATAGATAATGCCTGAATAAAAATCGACATTAGGATAGAGTTTTTTCTCAATGAAATACTCATCTTTCAATGCATACTCTTCCAATGCCATAGCCAATTCAAACATTGGATCATCCAGCGTGTATTTTTCCAGCACTTCATGACAAACTTCGCGCACAATAGTCGCACGCGGATCGAAATTTTTATAGACGCGATGACCAAAGCCCATCAAGCGGAATGGGTCATTTTTATCCTTGGCGCGTGCTATAAATTGAGGAATACGGTCAACCGTACCGATTTCAGCCAACATGCTTAAAACAGCCTCGTTAGCACCACCATGCGCAGGCCCCCACAGGGCAGAAATACCCGCCGCCACACACGCGTACGGATTGGCGCCGGTGCTGCTGGCTAAACGGACGGTCGAGGTACTGGCATTTTGTTCATGATCGGCATGCAGGATAAATAAAACATCCAATGCTTTTACCGCAACCGGGTCAATATAATTTTCTTTATCGATAAATTTCTGCGATGGCAGCGAAAACATCATATTGAGAAAATTTTCGCAATAGCTCAAGTCCACTCGTGGATAAACGAATGGCCAGCCCACCGAATGGCGATAACAGGCCGCTGCAATCGTCGGTACTTTTGCCAGCATCCGCATGGCAGAAATACGCCGATGTTCGGGATCGTTCATATCCAATTCGCTATGATAGAACGCCGACAACGATCCCATAACACCGACCATCATCGCCATCGGGTGGGCGTCATAATGGAAGCCATCAAAAAAACTCCGCAATGCCTCATGCAGCATCGTATGGTGATTTATTTCGTTGACAAAGCCTGACAGTTCGTCGTCTTTAGGCAGCTCACCATTCATCAATAAATAGGCGACTTCCAGGAACGAACTGTTCCTGGCCAGCTGTTCTATCGGATACCCCCGATAAAGTAAAACGCCATTTTCCCCGTCGATATAGGTAATTGCACTTTTGCAACTGGCCGTTGACATAAAACCGGGGTCATAGGTAAACAGCCCCAGTTGTTTATACAGGGTTCCGATATCAATCCCGGCCTCGCCTTTAGTCCCCTTGACCAGTGGTAATTCCGCTTGTTGACCGGACTCAAGGATAACGTTTGCTTTATCTTGATCGTGCGACATAATCAGAATCTCTCGTCAGGGTGGTTAATCGCCTAATAGTAAGGGACGGGAAACAGACTTATTTTTTTCCGAAACGCTTACGGAACTTATCAACGCGACCTGCCGTATCGACAACACGTTGCTTACCGGTATAAAAAGGATGACAAGATGAGCAAACTTCCACATGCAGATCTTTACACAATACCGAGCCTGTTTGGAAGGTATTACCGCAACCACAGGTAACTGTAATTTGTTTATATTCAGGATGAATTTCTGGTTTCATAATGTTCACAATGCCCAAATCGGGTTACATACTTGATAGAGAACTGCGTATAATACGACGTCCCAACTTAAATCGCAACTATCATTTATTATGCGTATCATTACTTTTAATGCCAATGGCATCCGCGCCGCTGAGCGTAAGGGCTTTTTTAACTGGCTCAAACAGCAAAATGCCGATATAGTTTGCATTCAGGAAACCAAAGCCCAGGAACATCAATTAAACGCCGACGTCTTTTGTCCGACAGGTTATCATTGTTATTATCATGACGCCATAAAAAAAGGCTATAGCGGGGTCGCTTTATACTGCAAAAAAGAACCCGACGAGATTATTAAAGGCATCGGCTGGGACGATGTCGATACGGAAGGCCGATTTATTGAGGCGCAATTTGGAAATTTGAGCGTTATTTCCCTCTATCTACCTTCGGGGTCCTCCAGCGAAGAACGCCAGACCATAAAATTCAAGTTTCTGGATCGATTTATGCCATGGCTGGAACAAGCCAGTCAGAATGGGCGCGATTATATTATTTGTGGTGACTGGAATATCGCCCACAAAGAAATTGATTTAAAAAACTGGAAAGCCAATCAGAAAAACTCCGGTTTTTTACCGGAAGAGCGCGCCTGGATGGATCAGTTATTTGCTGAAAATAAATGGTACGACGCCTTCCGGCTGGTCAACCCGGACGCCGAACAGTATACCTGGTGGTCTAATCGAGGCCAGGCCTGGGCCAAAAATGTCGGCTGGCGCATTGATTATCAGATCATCAGCGCCAGCTTGAAAGACAAGGCATTAAGCGCCAGTATTTATAAAGATGAACGCTTTTCGGATCACGCGCCATTGATTATGGATTACGACTATCCATTTTAACGTCGTCGCGCTGCACATACATCAAGATCATAACCAATACGACAGCAGGCAAACCAATTGCAGCCGCATACACAAAAAATAGCGGATAGCCGAATTGCTCGACAATTTCACCGGAGAAGCCACCGAGTAATTTGGCCGGCAATGTCATTAAGGAACTGAACAGCGCATATTGAGTGGCCGTATAAGCCGTATTCGTCAAACTGGATAAATAGGCAATAAAAACAGCCGTGGCGATACCGCCACTCAGATTATCAGCGCTGATCACTGTCGCCAGCAAACTTAAATCAGGCGTCGATAATGCCAAAAACGCAAACAGCAGATTCGTGGCCGAAACCAGAATAGCGCCTAACAGCAGCGGCCACATGATGCCATATCGCAACACCAAAACGCCCCCCAAAGAAGCCCCCAAAATCGTCATAAAAAAGCCAAAAATCTTGCTGATCTCGGCAATTTCTGTCTTGGTAAAGCCCAAATCCAGATAAAACGGATTCGCCATCACACCCATCGTAATATCGCTGAGCCTATATATCGCAATCAGCAGTAAGACCAGCATGCCTTTTTTACCATTGCGAACAAAAAATTCGACAAACGGCGCAATAATGGCGTCGGACACTGCCGCAACAAGCGTACTCCAGCGCGAGCGAATCTTCCCAACGCCCAAGACATCCTCAACCACCTTTTCCGCCGCTTGCGCAATACGATCAGCTTCATGTACAGGCTCTTTTATCAGCAAGACAGTCATCATGCCAACTGACATCATCATTGCCATACTTAAATAAGCCGTTCTCCAATCCGCAAAATCGGCAATATAAAAAGCGCCAGCCCCAGCTACCAATAACGCAATTCGATAACCAAACACGTAAGCGGCGGCCATTGCGCCCTGGTACTCTGGCACAGCCGCCTCAATCCGATAGGCATCGATAACGATATCTTGCGTTGCCGAACAAAAGGCCACCCAAACTGCCAGCAAGGCGATGTATTGCAACTGCCGGTGCGGATCGGCCAGCGCCATACCCATCAACCCCAAGGTAATACCGGTTTGCGCCAACAACATCCAACTGCGGCGCTTGCCAAGCAGCCGAGTCATCAAGGGTAACGGCAAGCGATCGACAACCGGCGCCCAAAACACCTTGATGGAATAGGTCACGCCGACCCAACTGAAATAGCCGATCACCGATAAGGTGACATCTTCATCCCTTAACCAGGCCGACAAGGTCGAGAAAACCAGCAAATAAGGCAAACCTGCGGAAAAACCCAGAAAGACCATCCGCAACACAACCGGCTGCAGATAAATTTTAAACCCATCCCAGCCGGCCTTTTTCATAACCATACATTTTCTCCAAGCCATAATACGCGCCACCCGATAAAAAAAAGGGCAACCCAATGGGTTGCCCTTTTTTATCAAACCGCCAATGAACTAACCATTAACCAGATAATGCACAAAAATACTGGCGGCGTAACCTGCCACAATCGCAGGTGTCCATTTCAGATGACTGAAAAAGGTATATTTGTGATTGGATTGCCCCATCAACGCAACACCCGCCGCCGACCCAATGGAGAGCATCGACCCACCGACACCTGCGGTCAACGTCACCAATAACCATTGATACAGATCCATATCCAGATTCATGCTCAATACCGCGAACATCACCGGAATATTGTCGACGATAGCCGACAGGATACCGACCAGGATATTAGCCCCAGTCTGTCCCAAACCATCATACATAGCACCCGACAGCAACTGCAGATAGCCGATATAGCCTAAACCTCCGACCGAGAAAACCACCCCAAAAAAGAAAAACAGTGTATCCCATTCCGCATCTCTGACTTTGTTAAATATATCAAATTTACCATGCTCTTTTTCAGTTCCATAAAGTCTATTGATGCGAAAGCCATATATCATCAAAATAGACAAGCCTACCATCATCCCCATGAAAGGTGGCAAATGCAGGACCTGTTTAAAACTCACCGCAATGGTGATTGTCAATGCAAACAGGATGCATACCACAATGCCACCGGGTTTAATTTGAACGGCAGCCTCATGCGTTTGCTCAGGGTGTTCATCAGGAACAGCCATATACATGATGGCAGCCGGCACCGCATAGTTAACGGCCGAAGGGATAAATAATTTAAAGAAATCAAAGAATTCAGCATAGCCTGCCTGCCAAACCATCAAGGTTGTAATATCGCCAAACGGGCTGAAGGCACCACCGGCATTAGCGGCAACCACAAGGTTGACAAAGCCGATGGAGACAAATTTTTCATTATTACCACCGACGGCCAGTACCACCGCGCCGACCAACAGGGCTGACGTCAGGTTATCGGCAACCGCCGACAAAAAGAAGGTGATAATGCCGGTAATCCAGAACAATTTCCGATAGCCAAACCCACGTCTGACCATCCATGAGCGTAAGGCTTCAAATACATTGCGATCAGCCATCGCGTTGATATAAGTCATCGCGACCAGCAAAAACAGCATCAACTCGGCGTATTCTTTGAGGTTGAATTCAAACGCTTCATGCAAGTCTTCGGTCGAAACACCGGCTTCGGTCGCCAGTATCGCCGCATGTGCCCAAATAATACCGGCAGCCAGAATAACCGGCTTGGATTTGCGTAGCCCGGTAAATTCTTCGGCCATGACAAAACCATAGGCGATGATAAAAATCAAAACGGTATAAATCCCCCGCTCTGTTCCCGTCAGCCCCAGATTGGTAAATTCCGCGGCCATTGCCACTTGCGGCCCCAGCAAGACACCTGCCAGAATAATCATTAAGCGTACCAAAACAACCCCCCTACCCTTTGTAAATATTGAAATTATGGATATTTTCTCAACTGGAAGACCATTGCCAAAGCGCAGTCCACCGAGTCGTAAGAATGGTAATAACAAACAACCCGCTATATTATCACCATCTATTTATCTTTGTCATTTAATCAATCTCAGTATATCATGAACGCTCCCTATTAAATGATCTTACCTAGTCCATGTATCAATATAACGATATCGATCAAACGCTTGTCGATGAACGGGTGGCGCAATATCGCGGGCAAACCGAACGCTATCTGAAAGGCGAAATCGGTGAA
>Ga0114934_10003090_pt1 | contig 10450 bp, 10 predicted proteins | sample 4SBtaG_2_FD_99695 | JGI IMG/M metagenome (GOLD analysis project Ga0114934, IMG submission 99695) | Deep subsurface microbial communities from Kolumbo volcano to uncover new lineages of life (NeLLi) - 4SBTROV10_white metaG | ecosystem: Environmental > Aquatic > Marine > Volcanic ...
TCTCTTGATATCCTCAATTGTCTACTCTGGAACAGAGATGATCCATCTAACAACAAGAGTCCTTGGAGTGAAAGTGTCTATGAAAAACAGTTGCATTGTATGAAGATTTTTCGAGGAGAGAAATTCTCTTATAAAAGCTGGCTCTTCTTATGGATGCAGTCTATCTCTGAGATTACGATAGATGATGTCAGGGGTGGCAAAGTGACTGTGATGGGGCTACTAGAGACAAGAGCTGTCTCATTTGATGCAGTCATTATAGTGGATTTCAATGAAGGAGTCGTCCCTGCTACGACATCCAAAGATCAATTTCTCAACTCATCTGTCAGAGCATTTGCAGGCTTGCCAACACAATTAGATAGAGAAGCCCTACAAAAGCAGTACTACAAGCGTCTTTTAGAACAATCTAGCTATGCTACTATACTCTATCATACCAGTGACAACAAACTCCCTTCAAAATTTCTCTATGAGTTGGGATTGACAAACTCTACAACAGTGTCTGCCCAGCTCTCACTCCTCTATAGTGAACCTACACAGATAGTCATCAGTAATGACCCTTTGGTAGAGAATTTCGATGCGAGTAAGATAGTCTGGTCAGCATCGAAGCTCAAAGTCTATCTTGAGTGCAAAAGAAAGTACTACTACAAATATATCAAAAATTTCAAAACCCCCAAAGATGATGAACGAAATGAAGGCTCCTTTATGCACCTTTTGCTAGAGCATCTCTACGCAGAAAAAGATCACTATAGTGATATAGATGAGTTGAAAAAAACACTCGATCGTCTGCTAAGTCAACTTATACAAGAGAGCGATGCCAAAAGTGAATATGAGCGACTTCTCTACAAAGAGAGACTTCAAGGGTTCTTATATGCCCAGTTGAGACATTTTGAAGCGGGGTGGAGAGTTGTACTGCGAGAGCATGAGATATCAGGTGAGATAGGTGGATTACGCTTTAAAGGTATAGTCGACCGTATAGATCAAAATAGCACGGATACATTGGTCATTGATTATAAGAGTGGTTCGATCAAAGAGGCAAACAAAAGTAAGAACTTGGAGAGTTTGACAGATTTTCAAATGAGTATCTATGATGCTCTCCTCTCTTCTAAGTTTCAAAATCTTCGGTTGGTCTTTATGCTTATTGTCGAAGATGGAAAGATTGAAGAGATTGTAAAGCTAGAGGAGAAAAACAGGGTTTTATTGGAGCATATCAATGAACTCAAAGAGACAAAAGAGTTTGTAGCGAGTCGATGTGAAGAGCTACACCGATGCAAATATTGCGAATATATGCTACTATGCGAGAGAGGAGATTATCTCTAGCACCGACTCAAATAGTTATAGGGATGATCTTCTATTATGATAAAATATTTTTCTTTGAAATCTCAGCATGAGGGTTCATGGCTGACAAGAAACCATAGAGTCTCTTCTCTCTCATTTGTAGCAGCTTTTCGCCTACGAAAGTAGTCTGATATATCAAAATCTTTTTGACCATACTGCTCTTTATACTCTTCGATAAAATCATTATATTGATGCTCTAAAATAGCTGTAATTTTATAAGTGACCTTCTCATAATAGTCTCCACCATCTCGCAACTCACTTCTGCTTATCTCTGTCAAATTTATACCACCATATCTCTGTGTAGCTTTTTGTGTGATACTCATCTCTAGATGTGTACGCATTGAGGCTATGGTATGCTCTAACTGCTTGATATCTGTATCTTTTTCTTTTATCATAATCGCATCTGATTGTCCATATCCCCATCCTCCATCAAGAGCTATATCCATATCAAAAATAGACTTGACGATATCTTCTATACTCTCTTCACTCTCAAAGTAAAATACTTTTTTTGACATGTTGATCCTAACAGTTAAATTAATTTATCTCTATATGATAGTATCAAAATGGGAATTAAAAGTTGTTTAGGCTATAATTTATAGTAATATAAGGAGATTATTATGAAGAGTTTATTTTATATTATAGTAGTTTTTATTTTGGTGTCTGATACTCTTTTTGCATCCACAATAAAACTGATAAAACCCAATCAAGCCATTCGTCTCATAGGCAAAAGTAATGTAGTTTTCGTATCATCTGATACTAAACACGAATATGAACAAGAGCATATTGTCAATGCATTAAATATCTATATGAACCAAAAATATTTGAACAAAAGACTCTCCTGTCCCCCACTCTACTACTGTCCAGAAGATATGCACAAATACTTAGAGAAAAAGGGTATAAATAGCAATCAAACACTTATTGTATATGAGAGACAATTAGATGCAAATGCGACAGGTGTATATAGTTTTTTAGAGAGTTTTGGTTTTGAAGAGATATACCTCTTGGATGGGGGACTCAATGCTATCAAATCTCTCGATCCAAATCAAAAACTTTTCAACACATTACACGATGAGTATATTTCTCTCAAAGAGCAAATTGCTATTGCAAAAAAATCGCATGAGACAAAAAAAGAGCAGAGTCTCACTTCAGATACAGAAGGAATATTCGCCAAGATGCGTATCATCCAACCCAATCTTCTCGTCAGAGATGGTGATGAAAAAATCATCAATACGAGTAGTCTCAAGCTCAGTGATTTGAAAATCAATCTGACATATATTACAGATAGTTATGATGTCAAAAGAGCATCCGAAGATATACAAAAAGATGCCAATAAAAGTCAATACATTATCATAGATGCTCGTAGCACAGCAGAGTTTCAAGGAAGAAAAAAGCTAGAAGGTATCGTCCGTAGTGGTCATATCCCAGGTGCGATACATATTGCATCTACAGAAATTACCGATTTTATAAATAAAAGAAGCTTTCAAACTATAGAGAGAATGCAGAAAATATTTGATCAAGAAAATATCAAAAAAGATAAAACCATATACACTTACTCCAATTATGGCATAGGTCGTGGTGCGCATATAGCAGCTGCTTTGAGACTACTTGGCTATAAAAATGTGAAGATCTTTACAGGCGGTTGGAGTAGCTGGGGCAATGATACAAGCCTAGCAATCGCAAAAGAAGATACAATCTAAGGAAAACCCAAAGATATGGGAATTATAATAACTAAGCAAAATAGACTTTGACTTTTATTTTGCTCTCTCTGTTGTTAAATCAAATTTCATTGGTATTTTCCTTACTATTGATATATCGACTGAAGATAGCCAAAAAATTTCCGCTAGGTAATTTATTTGCTACTCTGTTTTGTTGTATCTTTTATGCAACATCTTTGAGTGAAACTTCTAGCATACTTTCTATATTTAAATGATAATCAATAGACTCCCATTCTATACCTGTATTCATACAAATTAGTTTATAGTTTTTTAGTTCAGATATGGAAGCTTTTATAAGTGGCTTATACCATTTCATAGGTGTAGATATAATTCTTCCATCTTCAAGTTTTACATGTAAATATTCATCATCGAAATGAACTTCTTCACCTTTAATTAAAGCATTCATTCCAAATCCTTGTAAAGTTAGATTGATTTTCTTTTATAATTTCAAGTGCTATTTTTGTTGAGTAAAGTTGGCACTTTTTATCCATATATTGTAGCAAAACTTTACTTTTAGTGATATTATGAACTCACAGAAACAGAACTATTCTCACTACCCATCAATTTTATCAAAGTTCTCAAAGCCTCATTGACTGATTTTGCATCAGGAAAGAACTTGACTACATCTTTATCCAATTTGACAATATTGACTCCCTCTTTGTACTGTTCGGTGTATTTACCTCGAATACCATTGCTAAAGTCATACTCTTCTAACATATCATTGTCATGCATGATTAATACTCCTCATAAAATTTTTGTTCTTTTTTACTTGCTTTTCGTGCGGAGATAATTCTTATAGCCTCTTTTCTCTCCACATGAACTACTACTAAAGTCTTAGCATTTTTAGATTGACCTATCAATATGAGTCGGTCTTCATCCTGACCATGATGCGGATCATCAATAATGTGTTTGTATATTATAGATTTTTTAAATTACGGGTCTAGCGTTGCATATAGACCAAAGTAATAATTGGTGGGATATTCCCACCCTACCCATTTGGAACATAAGACTAGTTCCTAATGCGTAACATCAGTCAAGTAGATACAACTATGAAGATAGGAGTATCCCATCCTGCATAGTCAAAATTTATTGTGCGTTTTTCTTGTCTCTAGCGAGTCTTTTTCTTATGACTGGATCTAGGGATTTTTTACGGATACGGATAGATATCGGTGTGATCTCTACGAGTTCGTCATCTTCTATCCACTCCATCGCTGACTCTAGAGTGATAACTCTTGGTGGGACGAGTTTGATAGCATCATCGGCACCAGAGGTTCGCATATTGGTCAATGCTTTTCCTTTGAGTGGGTTGACATCAAGGTCACCAGGTCTTGCTGATTCACCTATGACCATACCACTATAGACTTTGTCTTGTGGTTTGATAAACATCACACCTCTTGCTTGGAGGTTGAAGATAGAGAATGCTACCGCTTCACCATTGTCCATAGAGACCAAAGCCCCTGGAGTTCGTGACTCAACTACCCCTGTGTATGGTCTGTAGTCTAGGTAAGAGTGATTCATGATCCCCTCACCTTTGGTATCTGTGAGAAATTCGCTACGGAAACCTATCAAACCTCTCGCAGGAATTTCAAACTCCAATCGTACAGTACCATCAGGCATAGGGACGAGTGAAGTCATCTCTGCTTTTCTTTTGCCTAGCTTCTCTATGGCCACACCTTGGAAGTCAGCAGGCACATCTACCACGAGATGTTCAAATGGCTCCATACGGACACCATTCTCCTCTTTGATGACCACTTCTGGACGAGCGAGGAGGAATTCAAAACCCTCTCTACGCATGTTTTCAGCGAGTATACCTATCTGTAACTCACCACGACCTGATACTTTGAATGAAGCATCACCGAGTGGCTCCATACGCATGGCGATATTGGTCTCCATCTCTTTAGCGAGTCTCTCACTGATTTTGTTGGAAGTGACATGTTTGCCCTCTGTACCTGCGAGTGGTCCATCATTGACAGAGAAGACAACTGAAAGTGTCGGCTCTTCTACATGCATAGGGTCGAGTGGGACTGGATTGTTCGCATCACATACGCTATCACCCACATCGATATCAGAAAAACCAGCAATCGCTACGATATCACCCGCTTCTGCTTCAGCGATATCTATACGATCCAAACCTTTGAAACCTATGAGTTTGGAGATACGGCTCTTACTCTTTTCTCCTGATGCTTTGACAAGCACATACTCATCACCCTTTTTGACACGACCATTAAAGATACGAGTGATACCGATGCGTCCTACAAAGTTGTCATTATCTAGGGTAAAGACTTGTGCTTGTGTATCTGCATCAGCAGAACCTACAGGAGATGGCACATGCTCCAATATCGCTTCAAAGAGAGGAGTCATATCTTTGTTTTCATCCTCCATATCCCACTTGGCATAGCCATCTCTCGCTGCTGCATAGAGGACTGGGAACTCCAATTGATCTTCGTTGGCATCGAGTGCTACGAGCAGATCAAACACTTCATCCATCACTCTATCTGGCTCTGCTGCATCTTTATCAATTTTGTTGATAACAACCACAGGGATAAGCCCAAGCTCTATCGCTTTTTTGAGGACAAATTTCGTCTGTGGCATGACACCCTCTTGGGCATCTACCAAGAGGAGGACACCATCGACCATTCTCAATACTCGCTCAACTTCACCACCAAAATCGGCGTGACCTGGAGTGTCTATGATGTTGATCTTATGATCACCATAAGTAATAGCTGTGTTTTTGGAGAGGATAGTGATACCTCTCTCTTTTTCGATATCATTGCTATCCATTACTCTCTCTTCTACCTCTTGGTGAGCGGAGAATGTACCACTCTGTTGGAGTAGCTCATCGACAAGTGTCGTTTTACCATGGTCGACATGGGCAATAACAGCAATATTTTTGATATTTTGCATAGGGGTTTTTCCTCTGTTTTATAGTATGATTTTCTCTAATTTTTGCCATTATACCCAAAAATTATAAGAGTAGATGACAGAGTGTTCATTTACTCTTCAAATGTATAAATCTTGACGAGTAATCTCCCTTGAGTAGAAGCTCATTTATCTCCACAGGAAGTGTATCATCACTCAAGACAATAGGATCGGAGATGTAGATATCTCGTTCTATTTTTTTAAGGATAGTTCGACTCTCAAGGTCAGAGATTTTAAATCGTTGAGAGAGGAGAGTATATGCATCTTTTTTATCTTTGTGATATTTTTCTATCTCATCGCCCATGAAGAGTGTATTGGAGAGTTCTACTTTGTCTCTATCTGAGATATAGAGAGCCATCGATCTATTTTTTTGTTGTATCTTGATAATGGCTAAGACTACGATAGATATCAAGACGACTGAAACAAGCACTTCGATGATCGTAAAAGCACTCTTGCTCTGCCCCTCTTGTATCTCTCTATGTATTTGTCGCATCAATAGTACTCTGAGCTATCTTCTAAGCTTTTGTTGTTGGCTATCCATAATTCTTTGGCTTTTTCCAAAGAGTCCACTCTCTTTGTTTTTCCAAAAAACGCAGGAAGATAGTAGATAGCTTTTTTGTTTTTGATAATCATAGGTGAAGAGCTTCCATTTTTGTATGTTTTGAAACGCAAAGAGATACGCTCTCCTTGATAACGACCAAATTCAAACTCACTCAATCCCTCTTTACTATCTACGAAATAGATTTCGAGATTTGAGAGTGAGAGCTTCCCTTTATATCGCTTCGTAGTGCCATTTTTATAGATATAACAATTTTGAGATTTTTCTATACAAAAAAATTCACCATCTGTATAGCGTAACTCTTTGTTCAATAGTGTTACACGCAAGTTTGCCACTTCGAGGATTTTCGGTTTGTCCAACTTCTGTCTCATAGAGGCAAAGACAAGAAGATAAGCAAAAGATATGATAAAGATCACAACCAAGAGTTCTAGTAAAGAGAAAGCATATCTTTGGTTATAAGTATCATATCTACGCATTAGTATCTATCTATTTTTTGCAGCCACTGAAAAATATATCTTCAGCATCATCACTACCACCCTCTTTTCTATCCGCTCCAAAACTTATCAATTCAAATCCATTTTCATTCTTGAGATATGCAAAATTATTTTGCCAAGAGTCTTTCACCTCTCGTTCGAGATATGGAGTGTTTGGATAGTTTGGATATTTGTCACTGTCTGGATTGGAGAGGAGTGCAGCTATACCCTCTTCGGTATCTGGATACATACCGTTATCTAGTTTGAACATTTTCAATGCTTCACCTATACTACTCATCTGTACACAGACTATATCTCGTCGAGCCTGCTCCCCTTTGCCTATGAGGTTTGGTACAACAAGTGCAGCAAGTGTACCGAGTATCAAAATAACAACAAGAAGCTCCAAGAGACTGAATGCAACTCTCTTTTTTCTCTCTTTTTTGGTTTTATCTATATGGTACATTTATTTCCTTTATTTGATTTTCTACATAGCTACAACATGTTTAAAATGCGAGATTAGGGTAGCCTTATGGATGAAATCTTACTTAAATAGTGCTTTTAAATGGATGAAAGCTTGCATGGTTGGCATAGTGTTCTACCATTGCTTTGAGCTGTACCTTGTCTATCACTACACTCTTATCTCCACCCTTTTTGGCATAGAGTTTTCGTACCATCTCTTCTACTTTGGCATCAGAATTGATATGGGGATAGAGGATTTTGAGTGCCTCTTCGTCGCTCACTATCCCCATAGATTTTTTGAGGTTGAGTGTAGGAACTATTTTGATAGCACCCAATGTCACTATGACTCCTATGGCAAAGGCTAGAGCAAGCATCCAGAGGGCTAGAGTAGACTCTTTTGGGGCTTGGGCTACTCTATCTTCACTATCAGCTGTGAGTGCTTGTGCTTTTGGCTTGCTCTGCTCTTTTTGAGTAGTTTTTGGGCTTGGTTTTGTTTGTTCTCTCTGTGTTGATGGTGGACTCTTTTGTATCACTTGTGCTGCTGTTGCTGTGCCACCTGTCACTTTGATAGTGTGAGCTTTCATCTGTAAGTTTTTGACCTTTTGAGTTGTGGTATCAAAGAGTGTGAAACTACGAGCAGGGATTGTAAAATCTTTATCAGAGATAAAAACAAACTTCTTCTCATACTGGCTCATCAATTTACCACCAACTACTTGACTGCTGACCTTGGCATCATCGCTATAGATAGTGACTCCATCTATCTCATATTTGGGGCCTTCGAAATCCTCCAAATTCCCCTCACCGCTGATACGAAGTGTGAGATTGACTGGTTTGTTGGCTTTGACCTTTGCAGCATCGACACTATCTTCTATAGTGAAATTTCCTATGAGGTCTGTATCTTGTGGTGCTGGCTTGACTTTGAGTGTGCGTGTGTTGGATACGACGCGTTTCCAATCAGGTCTATCAAAAAATGTCCCAAAAAAGTCATCTCTACTTCTCTTCCTAAACGCTACATTTGCCGTCGCTGATGGGATGGTGAAATTGCCCTCATCTTTAGGAGTCAAGATATATCGCAACTCATGTACAGTGTAGTTACCTTTGTTGTAAGTTTTCTCATCACCCATATCTTTGACGAGGAAATCTTTGAAGTTTGGTTTGCCAAACTCTACTTTCAGGAGCTGGGCATCTCTTCGTTCGCTGAAAAATACTTGCAACTCTACAGGTTCACCGACAAAAACCTCATCTTTGTTTGTCGTCATGGTGAGTGTCACTTTTCCGCCACTTGTTGGTGTGGGTGCTAAGGATTTGACTAACTTGATGTCGATGGGGTCTGTCTTGAGTTTGACTCCATCTACCTCTACTTCAAAGGATGGGATAGTCATATCTTTATCTGGTGTGAATGTGATAACTCTACTCTTGATATTCTCTTTTGTTGTTGTGCCGTTTATCATCTTGTACGACATGCTAGAGCTATGGGAAGTTCCCTCTACAGGATAATTACCTACACTATCTATAGTAGGGAACTCTATACTCTCCCCCTTTGCCTCTATCGTCAACTCTACTCTATTGCCTGCTACTACTTCAGTATCACTCACTTTTGCAGTGACGCTTCCAGCCCATAGAGAGAGTATGGATAGCTGTAGCAGTAACATGATTTTTGTTATATTTCTCATCTTTTTTCTCCTTTTGTTTATTTGCTCTCTGAGGTCGCTCTCGAAAGATGGTGGGATGCTCCCACCTTAGACTGTCGAAAAATAGCTCATTTAGCCTATTTTTATTTCTATTTTTTGGATTGTACAAAGTTGTAGGGTGGAAGCATTCCACCATCTGTAACAATTGGTGGGATACTCCCACCCTACATATCTGTACCCTTTATTGTTGTTTGGCAATGCCAAACCTACGACTGCCACTCCAAACCTACTCTACCATGGGTTGACTTGGCTATCGCTCTTGTGTTTATCAGGTGAGTTAGCTTGGTACATCATTGATGGCATTTTTTTGTCATTGAGCTTTTTGAGTAGTCTGTTGAGCTCTTTTTGGGTCATCTTCTGCTCTTTTGTCATCTTTGGCTTGGGAGCTTGGGAGCTACTCGCTGAACCTTGTTTTTTACTCTTCTCTTGTTCCTCTTTGGCTTGACTCTTTTGCTCTTTTTGATTCTCTTTGCTCTTCTGGTCTTGCTTTTTAGCATCCTCTTGTTTCTTATCTTTTTTGCCACTCTTTTGTTGGTTTTGCTTCTGCTGGTTTTTCTGCTTCTGTTGATCTTTTTTCTTTTGATCCTTGTTTTGCTGATCTTTTTTGCTTTGGTTTTGGTCTTGGTTTTGTTGCTTACTCTTGTTTTGATCTTGATTTTTCTGATCTTTTTTCTTTTGATCTTGATTTTGCTTTTTTTGCTGTTTCTTTTTCTTCTTCTCTTCCTCTTGCTTTTTCTTCATCTTTTTTGCAAGCTCAAGATTAAACTTGGTATCGTTGTCATCTCTGAGCTTGAGTGACTTTTCGTAACTCTTGATAGCATCATCGAGCTTCTTTTGTTGGAAGTAGCTATTGCCTATATTGTGTAGTCTACGAGCTTCATCTATACCTTTGGATTTTTTGTAATACTCCAAAGCTTTCTCGTAACTCTTGTTTTTATAGTAAGCATTACCCAAATCATAGCTTCGTTGTGGACTCTTCTTTTCTAGTGCTTGCAACTTATCTATACTCTTGCTATAGTTTCCATCTACATACGCTTGCTTCGCATCCTCTATAGTCTTGAAATCCATCAAGCCCCCTAGGGCATAGAGTGTCGTTAGCAACAGTACTACTACGACTCGTCTCATCTTTTACCTCCTCGTATAGTAGGAATAGAGCTCAACGATATGAGCAACAGTAGCAGAGCCAAAGCGATCGGATAGTAGAAGAGCTCCTCTCTATCTTTGATCTTCACTTGGGCTTGCTGTATATTTTTGTGTTTGGAGCGGATGGTTGAGACGAGCTTTTTGATCCCCTCTTTTCCA
>Ga0114934_10003091_pt1 | contig 10448 bp, 8 predicted proteins | sample 4SBtaG_2_FD_99695 | JGI IMG/M metagenome (GOLD analysis project Ga0114934, IMG submission 99695) | Deep subsurface microbial communities from Kolumbo volcano to uncover new lineages of life (NeLLi) - 4SBTROV10_white metaG | ecosystem: Environmental > Aquatic > Marine > Volcanic ...
AGAAGCTAAGGTCGTCACCTTAGCTTCTTAGTGTATCAGATACTGCTAACTCTGTATTGTTGCTGCCGCAGAGGGTTATCGGCCAATATTTTTTCGGTGGGAATTAATCCCATCCGCTGTACCTACTTTAACGTCACTGAAACAAAAAGTAAACGTTACCCTAGCTCCAGAGCAGAATCCATCCAGGTCTCATAAGGTACTAATCGCACTGCCTCGCCGTGGCAATTACGCAAAGTACCTTCCTCCCACAAATGAGGAGCTATCTTTTTGTCATGGCCAGCGTTTTTCCAATTTACAAGGAACTTTTTACGTGGGTGGTTAACAAGTGCATAACCCATATGTGCAATGACGTATGAGAACGCTACTTCACCAAGAATCTCCACTTCTTTGTTGGCCAACCCAAAGCCGCTACCAGCGGTCGGGTAGTACCAAGGAAGATGCGTGCGTCCCAGGAATTCCATCGTTGTCGCATGCTCTTTCGTCCAGTCAGTCGCCCTCTCCCCAAATCCACGTATTGTGCGACGCATTGTCTCCGTGAACGAGAATATCTGGGCATGGTTCAACACACGCCGCAGAATGTGCCTGGTAGTGACCCCACAACCACCATGAGCATGCGGTAAAGGACGATCTGCCACACCAATAACTGCGACAAAACCCGCGTTAGTGCGGGGATCCTCTAACACTTCAACCGCGTCCAGAAAAACGTTGTTCTCTACTACTACCTGATCGTCTTCACAAAAAAACCACATGTCGTACTCATCGGAGTACCTATGAAAAGCCTCGTCATAAGAACCGAACGACACTCCCACGTTCTGACGCCTAATTACCTTAATAACGCCACGCTTCGTCACGTTCCCGTCTGCCATGTCTACGAGTTCGTTGCAATAAGCTTCCCATTCAGGGTTCGTTACTTTGTCCTCGGCTCCGCACTCATTTACCACGAGAATCGTATCGCAAGGGAAACCTGGATCTAGATTCGTTTCCTTTTCCAGAACAAAGTTCAACAACCCGTGAGTGTGCTGACTATCTCGTTCACCTGGGGGCCACTGGCGGCGATCCCCAAAGTAGAAAGGAATAACTTTGGCACCCTTCATAACAACTCCACAGGAATAAAAAGCGTTTCAGCGTCAGGAGGACCAAAAGCCCAATCCCGACGCCCATCGGACGATACAAACGGAATTCGGTAATGCTGACTCATGTTGATAACCTTGTAGCCAGCAGTTGTATACGGTTTTAAGTAACACACCTGCGTGTCACAAGCAGATTTGTAATAAGCCTGGTTAGGTACTTGCCCCAATGCAGAGGCATCCCCGGCAAAAGCAAACCCACCTTCTACCTTGTTGTACACTGAAACGTTCACAATACCATTAGAAACTGCTGCGTGCGGAACTCCCTGCCGTATAGCCTTGCTGCCTTTATGTCTGTCCCCGGCAAGAAGAGTATCATCTACCCACACAGATGTGGCACCAATAATACTACTCTGAGCTCTCTCATTAGAGAAATAGCGTTGAACAACGTCAGCATCAAAGCCGGGAAAAGCAGGGACGTAGTCATCCTCAACAAGGAACACGTAGTCCAACTCCGAGCCCAGAGCCTCTAACCCCGACGCCCAGGCACCATACGAGGCATTCTCGTTAGGTCGTCGAAAGATGTCCCATTGCACGGAACTATCGGCATTGTGAGATTCAACAAGGCTTTTAGCCGCTGCGAAAGTGCTCCTCTGCTGCTCATCATCCGCGTCCACGTTACAAATAAATGAAACGCGAGACACTACAGACAGATGGCGAGGAATAATCTCCAGCTGCTTGATAATGAACGAAAGCGCAGGATTCTCAAGCCCCCTGTCCCAACCATCAGCGCGACGACGACGTCCAAAATAACAGGCACAAAAGTACCCGACTCTAGCTTGGTCAACCGGTATCATGGCGATCGTCCCTGAACCTCTTGAAGTGATCATCCAGGTCGAACTTCCCTCTCCGATACATCCTGGGAGGGTAGCTGTAGCAAGATGCTACCTGTGCCGCACTCATTCTATGAAGCAACTTCAAGCTACTGTGCACAAAGTCTGGGACGATACATGCAAGCCGTTTATACAGGTCAAGCGGCGTATCTCCCTCGAAAACAGGGTAGGTGATTTTGCTGATAATGGGGCCAGCGTCAAACTCTTCCACCATCTTGTGGAAGGTGATGCCTTGCTCCCTATCACCGTTAGCAATGGTATGTGACAGGATATCACACCCACCGTAATCGGGAAGCAGTCCCGTGTGCACGTTATACGCACGATCAATGTTTTTCAGCTTTTGATCGTACTGTATCGACAGCTTGATATCGTGATCTACGTCCAGGCTATCTAATTCCGGAAGAAGAATCTTGCCCGGAACCGTCGGGTTCTTGGAAGGGATGTGCCCTATGAGCCAGTAATCTTCTTTCAGCCGTTCAACAACCAATTCCGTTAGGTAGGACGAGCCAAGAATGATTATTTTGTATTCCACGAAGCTACCACCCTTCCTCGATGGTATCGACGATGTGCTTTTGCTCCTCCTCCCCGACCCACCAACCACATGGAATACTGATCATATCGGCCATAAGCTCGTCTGTACCGGGAAGGGGAACTTTGTACTTGGACAAGCACGCATGCTTGTCATTACGTGCATGAACCTGGCTGGCAGCAATTCCAGCACTGGTCATCTTCTTGGTGAAAGCTTCCCTATCTGACACGCGAAGTGTGTAAATCCAGTAAGAAGATTCAGCAAGCGAGTGCTTACGTATAAGCTTCAGCCCCTCAATATCCTTCAAAGCCTCGTCGAAGAAGTAACCATTGTGACGATGCGTCTCGACAACAGGCTCAATCCCCTCGAAATTACATAAACCGATGGCTGCGTTAATGTCATTCATGTGGAACTTGTAGCCCCAGTCTTTGACATTCTGCTCACACCGCATATCAGGGCTCTTCTCCCTGTCCAGGCCGAACCAACGCAGCAGGCGAACCTTTTTGTGCTGTTCATACGTGGGGGAGATCAAAAGACCACCATCTCCCGTCGTGAAGTGCTTGATGGCCTGAAAACTGTACATGACGAAGTTGTCATGGTTACCCAGCAACTTGCCATCCCACCGAGCACCGAAAGCATGAGCTGCGTCCTCAATAACAGGGGGACGATAGCCATACAGTTGCTCACATTGGTCCTGTATCGAACGCAGAGCATCGAGGTCACAAGGCAAGCCTCCCCAATGCACAACCATGATTGCAGCAACGTCAGGACCCAGCTTACGACGAAGATCCACCATGTCGGCATTACAGGTTTCCGGATCGGTGTCTACCCACCGAATATCAAAACCATTGGCCAGGATGGGGAAGTTGGTAGCTGTACACGTCAAAGGGATGGACAGGATAGTGTTCCTATCCCCGCACGTGTCCCTGACAACCCGCAAGGCAAGGTGAAGGGCAGAAGTTCCCGCATTCACCGTAGAACACAAAGAATTACCAAAAAACTCTTGAAACTTCTCTTCCAGCTCAGACACCTTAGGCCCCTGAGCAATGTAGCCGGATTGCAGTACGTCGGATAAATCTACATCTGATGACATTTTGACTCTGAACAAAGGGATGTCCATCTACACGCTTCCTTTTTCGCTGTTCGGGGAACTAAGTTTGCGGGGTGCAAACGAAGCTTTTGTTTGATCACTTCGGGAACCTTCACTCCACCAGTAAGCCGCCAAAGACTTACGCAGGACACCCTCAGGACAGGTGATAGGAGTAGGAACACCGTGCCAGGACCTGGGAGTCACTTCGAAGAGGACGAGTCGGTTGAACTTAGGTTCTATTGAAACCTGCGTCTCCCTCTCCGACATGGCACTACGGAGAACAAGTTCTCCGCCCCAGTCACTTTCCCACTCCTGGTGGACAAAAAGAATGGCATTTAGCCTTCTAGACCAATCACGACATGGGTGTGTAAGTGCGTCGATATGTACCTGTAAATGACCATCACGCGGCATAGCATGAAGGCCACCTGCATGATAGAGAAAGTCCGGGAAAACCGGATAACCCGCAGCAGGCTCAACGTCCAGGGAAGACATCAAACGCAGCAACTCCGCACAAGCTGGAGGGAACCGATGACAGTCCCTAGTCGCCAACTTGACGGAGTCTAAATCTCTGTACTTGTGCCAATGGGGCCAGTCATCGCGCGGCCATTCCATAGCCGCAGCTCGTACCAGAGACGCAGGAGCAAAGTTATCAATTACCGTGTGTCTAAATGGAAACCGTTCCGTAAATTCGACGGGCACAAATAATCTTCCTCTATACAACTAACAGGGCCAGATGTCTTAGCAACTCTGTCTAGTCTACCATTGGTCGTCGGTTTTGAGGGGGGACCAGGGATGCGAAAAGGCACCAAAGGATAAATTTCAACCTTCACAGGTTTCTTCTCTAATGCCTGAATCAATTGCCTAATCCTGATGTCATCTAAGTGTTTTACCTCATAGCGATGTATTTCTCTACCAATTAGAGCACCTAATAGCAGAGTTAACAGTATCAAACTTGCCCCTGCCTGGGACTTTCTTCGTTTTCGCTTAGGGCTTTTACCCTCTTCAGTCTTCTTGGACATGTCGCCCTCCATGGCTAAATTCCAGAATTTAATTGATCATTTTGCGTTGTGCGCTCCATGCATCTATCGGTGTTCCGTCTTTCTTGAATAAGTGACCCAGCTGGGGTGGTTCAGAAGATATGTGGGAAGATATTGGTGGCAAATCCTTCGGCACTCCCAATCTCCCCCCAATCTTGTATGGGTCGACCTTATCTCGGTGACCTGTCGCTGGACCCGGTCTCCACTTCTTGTGTTGACTACGCTGGTAGGTAACCGGTAGAGCACGGCGACCCATCTTGGCACGAACCATTTTAGAAATAAGAGGCTGCTGCTCAGGTGGTCCATATTTAGCTTGGATCGTGGGCCACCAGCTCTTATGTACCGGAATCTGGGGAAATTCTAAGGGAGTGCCGTCATCCAGACTCCCATAACGGTCAGATCCGTCCTTATTGAATAACGGGTGGTTGTACTGGCCAGGTCCATGCCAAGTATTCTTGTAAAAGTCGGCTATGCCAGGGTGCATCGGGATGGGATCGGTCGGCTTTAGGTGTAGAGCCTGCGAAGGTCTTGGAGCTTTCTTTTGACTCGCCGGGGGAACCTGGGATGACAGGCCGTGTCCTCCCTTACTACGAACTATTTTATTAATGAGAGATTGCTGATTAGGTGCCCCAAAGCGATCCCTTAATGTCTTTTCCGATTTCCCCGATAACCAATCCAAATAGTCGTGTTGCCCACGGCGTCCGTCATCCAGGCTCCCATAACGGTCAGAGGCCCGCTTCATAGCTCCGTACGCGCCCAAGCCCATCAAACCAAGACCACCAAGCACCCCAGGCAAAGATCCCCTAAAGGCTCCTCTTCGCATTATCTTACGTACAGGATCAAGGTTCTTAGCTGTTCCGCCCATCCGCTTAAGAACATTCTCCGGCATAACATCCACGACCGTATCAAACTCTTTCATATGCCGTAAATCAGACGGAAGATTGTACGCTCCCTTACCCAGGATAGCCTTACAAACACCGCCAGCGCAATTAGTTCCCTGCTGAGAAGCCCCAGGACGAATCTTAGTACGAACCTTCTCTATAAGGTCCGAAGCCCAACGAGGCATAAGACGTCGCTGTAGAGCTGCTTGCCACGTGTCAGCAGTATCGAATGTTGTATTCGCTACCTGCCGCAGGTACTGATGTGCTTGCCGCTGGCTGTATTCTTTAGGCCGCATAATGGAAAACGGGATCGGCTCTTTCTTACTAGCAAAATCAAGCAGCTCATCTGACGCCGTAGCGGTATCCTTTAAAAGCGCATTCAGTTTGTTTTGTGATATCGGCTTTCTAGCAGCGGCCTGAGCCAGTCGATACCGTTTAATCGGGTCTCCGACAAGATGTCTACGAGTGCGTCTTCCCGACATGAGGTTCTTTCGAGCCTTCTCAGCAGCCGGAACCCACGGGGTACGACGCCCTCTAGGATTGTCGGGGACGTGAGTGGGAGTCACGGAGATAAGAGGCCCGTAAGACTTAATTCCCCGAGTCTTTGGCCGTGTGAAGATTTTGGCATGCTCATCGAACCCGCCCATACCACCGCTACCCAGGTCTGTTACATATCTTGCTATTCTTTCCGCAGTCCTCTTAATAGCTGCCCCAGGTGCGCGTTTCGGGACTTCCCCGCCAGCCGCACGAATTTGACTGTTAAGGCTCTTCAGCTGTTTTTGTAGTTCTTTTTGTCTGGCAACATCTTTCACATCAATCGGCATATCACCGTGAACCAGGACGTCGCCCTCGCGAAGCATAGGCAAAATACGTCTCAAGACGCTCTTTGTATGGGAGCGATCAGGACTGGCACTAACAATCGTAGGGTTGTACTGCTTGATGTGTTTGAGCTGCTTACGTAGGAAATCCCCCGCAGTACCTGCCGAAACTCCGCCAGCACCTACGAGTGACGCATCTCGCAGGTTACGCAGAAGTGTTGCAAGAAATCCCGAGGAACCTTCGTCTGCTGCACCCTTCGAAAAGCCAAGTTGTGTGGATGTTGGTTTCCGAATAATGAGCGGTTGAGTTCCTGGGGAGGTCAAATATCGAGTATCAGGTTTATTAAGTCGGAGAAATCGTTTCCACCACGACGGACCAGCGGCAGAAGCCGGAGATGGTGTCCATTTCAACGCCCGTGCTCCACCAGCAGTAGGCACGTGTGGGAAAGCCTTCCTGTATCCCTGCGCACCATACTTTAACCCTTTCAACCCTATTCTTCCCAACCCCATTGCAGCCCTTAACGCAGGGGCAAACGCTTCCTTCTGTATCTCAGTCTCCCTATCCGATCCCAGCTTCAATCTCTTCACAAGATCAGGGAAATACGTACTCTCCCAAGTCTTGTTAGGATTAAGCACGGAGGAGCCATAGCCGCGTGATTGCATCAGGTGAGGAGGAAACATAAACCCTCGTCCCGGCGCTTCTCGGCCCCTGACAGCACTAGTTAGACTAGGAACGTTGTTCGTCCGGATAGTAGTGGTCGCCATACCTTCCTTAACATGGCGCAAGTTCGCCACCAAGTCGGAAAGAAAAGGCGATGAATGGGGGGTTGATTCGGTCATGATAATTAAAAAGTGGTGAGCTGAACAATTGCACCAGGTCCGATGAAGTTGAGGTAGGCAAATCGTGAGGAATTTACCTAGACATCGTCCTCTTTTTCACCATCCTTCGGCTCTTATTTCTACCAAATAGAGGAGCCTAGTTCTGCGTGTAGGTATAAACAAGGCGAAGGAGCCTGGGTTACTGAAAACCTCTGATCCTACCGCTCCAATTGTCCGGGACCTCATTAGCGAGGATTTTTCCCAGTAAGGTCCACAAGAAGGTTCCCGAAGTTCCCTCCCATGATCTAGTCGCCCGTGTGGTCAGGTTCCCGAAAACCCACCTCGCCCAAGCAACCCGCGAACTCACCCGGTAGTCGAGTTGTGACGTAAATCCATGTCCAGCTGTATCCTCCTTGAATACGGGTTACTTGGTTTTAACACCCCTGGCCTTATCAAACTCCGTCTGTTCTCCAAGACCGCCTTCTGATCCAACGTAGTCCTCAATACCCAAAGCAACGCGGTTAGGGTCGACGAAGTTGCCCTGCACCCCACGCGTCCCTCCTGGGCCCAATGCTCTCTGCGTTGTCGAGGGGTTGGCACCCTGACCCTTCATTGCCTGAGCAAGCAGTGGAATAGCCATCATTCCCAGTCCACCAATGCCAGCACCCTTGCTGCCACTAAGAAGACCACCAATACCCAGGCCACCGCCCGCCATCAGCAAGATCTTCATAAGGGGATTCATCTGAGAAGGATCTATACCAATCATCTCAAGAATCGGATCAACGATGTTTGCAATACCGCTCAAGCTATCCATGAACCCGCCACCCTTATTAGCCATTTCAAGGGCACTCTGAACTTGAGGATTGTTCATGAGCTCGTTCATCGTATCCTGACGAGCACGGTCTACTTTGCTATCAACATACCTATCAGCAGCACCTGCAAGGCCCTGGGCCCCGCCTGCGGCAGCTGCGCCAACTGTAGGAGCAAACATGCCCCACCCAAGACCCGATCGCCATCCTGGAGTGACAGCGTCAGAGATCTTCTTACCTAGGCCACCCAGTTGAGCAGATCCCCTTGCAGCGCCGGGTGCCAGTGTGTATCCAAGATTAGGCAGATTCTTACCGGCGAGCCGAGCCAGCGGGTTGTACTTACCTGCGGTGACAGCACCAGGAATTGCTTGACCTCTCAGCAGAGGACTTGCAAACCCACCAAGTGCTCCCAGCTGACCAAAACGGCCCCCGGTATCGATACCGCCCAAAGCGGCCATTTGATCCGCCGTCATGCCGCCCCAACCGCCCCACATGGCTCTGCGACCCATAGCCTGCGCGCCCGCACCCATATTAGGCATCGCACGACCAATAGCAGCACCACCCAGCATCAGCGGAGCCCTGACATACCAGGGAGCATCTTCACCAGCCATGGTAGAACCCGTCTGGGCTCCAATACCCATTCTCAGGGCACCGCCAAGACCAGACTTAAAGCCTTGCCCCTGCCCACCAAGCAATCCAAGCGGTTTACTCGCACCCTTAAGTGAAGCCACCGTTGAGCCCACCGTCTTACCTGGCTCAGCAATTCGGTTCATAACCGCACCAACTCGGCTCGCTTGGCTTTTTCCTGGGGCCGCAGTCATCGCCTTAAGCCAGTTTGTAACTTTAGGCGCACCCGCCTTAAGACCATGCCACCCAGCTCTCAACCAGCCTATTGCCTCTTTGTCCATCGAGGCAATCTTATCCATACCTTCGCGGAGTTCTTCGACATACTCTTCGCCCATGTACTCTCCAGCCTTCTCAATACCGGCCTCAATCTGCCGAGGAGACAAGTTAGCCTCATGTACACGGATGGCGAATGTGAGTTGATAGGGAGTGAGTCCTGTGCTGTCACAAGCTTCCTTAAGTTTCGACGTCCCGCCCTTGTACGGTCCTCTTCCAAGCAATGCCATAAGCGTAGCAAGCCCGCCACCAATCAAAGCACCTCGCCCCATCGGTGCCTTCTTCGGAGCATTCCGCCATAGGTCACCCAGCGTCTTCAACAAAGAGGGATTCTTGAGAGCATCCTTGGATTGAAGTACAGGCAGAAGGGGAAGTGTTGCTCCCATACTGCCTGCAAGACCAAGACCAGCACCAGCAGCACCGCCAACTAAAGGCGCAGAGACCGGTACGTGATCAGCTAAATCGCCAAGGGTAGTGGACGCTCCGCCACCCGGTGAGAGGTCTAATTTGTCCGCACCAGCCTTCTGGTAAGGTTTATCTTTCATCATAGGAGCTATTCCTTCGGGATTGTGTCCCGGCTGTTGTTGATGTGTTTGCCAAGGAGCAACTCCATGACCGCCGCCTGTTCCGAAGCCTACAGGGCCACCACCGTAGCCACCACCGTAGCCACCACCGTAGCCACCGCCCTGCTGCTGCTGCTGACCAGGTTGACCACCACCGCCGCCCGTAGCCCAGTTGTAGGCACCGCCCACAGCACCAGGAATCATCGGAAGCGTTGTTACAGCCGTAATGGGATTCCTGCCAATCCATCCCCGGATGCCCGTACCAGCACCGCTCATGGTTTGCCCAGGCGTACGACCCAAAATCTTACGACCAACCCCCGCTGTAGTCCGCCCCAGTCCTCCCTTTATACCGTGCACAGCCTGCATAATCTTGCCGCTGCCTTGTGCTGCTGCGGTACCTCGTGCGGCAGCGCTACCGCCCCTCCACAACCTGGGAATATATCTTGCACCTCATGCAAGCATCGGAAGACCTCTTGCAAGCAAACCCCAAATAGCCTGCTTATCGAGACCCTCTTTATCCATCCACAGTTCAAACGCTTCACCAGGAGTGGACGCTGTCTTCACAAACTCTGCGAGAGATGCACGCTTCTCCTGAGAAAGAGAGGACATAAATTCATAAATCTCTTCACTCGCGTCCTCTGCTCGCTTGTCGTAAGAAGACATGAACGCGCTAATCTGATCGTCAGTCCAGTTAGGATACGCCTTTCTAATAGCGGCACGTGCGGGCATTCCTTCAGCTACGTACGCATCAACATCCTCTGAATCTGCCAGTTTCACCCCTTCGGGGACGAAAAAGGCTTCGTTTGCTGACTTCATGTACTGACCAAGGCTATCCCACGCTGCGGTTCCGGTCGCATGATCGTCGTCGTTTGTCTTGTACGTGACACCTTCGCCCTCGCCAGCAGACGAGCGAGAGGGAGCGGCATTATCCTGAGCAGCATACTTGGCCACTAAATTCCGGAATTTAACGTTATTCATATCAGTGCCCATCTTCTTGAACTTTTGCATAGCCTGTTGAATACCACCCACATCGGCCAGGTTG
>Ga0114934_10003094_pt1 | contig 10446 bp, 7 predicted proteins | sample 4SBtaG_2_FD_99695 | JGI IMG/M metagenome (GOLD analysis project Ga0114934, IMG submission 99695) | Deep subsurface microbial communities from Kolumbo volcano to uncover new lineages of life (NeLLi) - 4SBTROV10_white metaG | ecosystem: Environmental > Aquatic > Marine > Volcanic ...
GTGAAATAAATTGTAGGTCGGGATTCCATTCCCGACAAATAGCACCCGCTCATTGCCGGGTAAGAAACCCGGCCTACAATACAGGCGTTATTTGCAGATACAGTGGTGATTTGTCACCATGAAAAGCTTCCAAATGAGTCGTTTACAATTGTTTGAAATGATTAACGAGTTGTTTGCTGATACAGTGGTAATTTGTAACCATGAAAAGCTTTTCACTAGTCAGGCGATCATCTAAAGTGGAGGTTTTTGATGCCGTCAATGTCTGTTTTCACCCGGCGTGTAACAGGCTGAAAACGGACGATTCTGATATTCAGGTAAACGGAACTGTCATAGGATGAGTATAAGAATATACAACACCCTTTCACGGCAAAAAGAAGCGTTTGAGCCCATCGAGCCAGGACATGTGCGGATGTATGTCTGCGGTCCCACGGTGTATGATTTGTGTCATATCGGGCATGCCCGGTCGGTCGTCGTTTTTGACGTCATCTACAGGTACCTGATGCAATCCGGATACAAAGTTACCTACGTGCGCAATTTCACCGACATCGACGACAAGATCATCAATCGTGCAAATGAACTCGGCGTAAGTGTCAATGCCCTTGCCAAAAAGTATATAGATTCGTTTCACGAGGATATGTCTTCGCTAAAGGTTCTTGCCCCGACCCATGAACCCTGCGCCACGGATCACATTCCGCAGATTATCGGCCTGGTTTCCAGGCTCATGGAACGGGGATTTGCCTACCAGGTAGATGGAGATGTGTTTTTTTCCGTAAAATCGTGGAAGCCCTATGGCCACCTGTCGGGCCGCAGGCTGGACGACATGGAGGCGGGAGCGCGGGTTGCGGTCGACAGGCGCAAGCAGAATCCCCTTGATTTTGCCCTCTGGAAATCTTCCAAGCCGGGCGAGCCCTGGTGGGAAAGTCCCTGGGGCAAGGGCCGGCCCGGCTGGCACATCGAGTGCTCCGCCATGAGCGTTCATTTTCTCGGCCAGCCCTTTGACATCCACGGCGGAGGAAAGGACCTGGTTTTTCCGCACCACGAAAACGAAATCGCCCAGTCCGAGGCCGGTTTCGGCAAGATGTTTGTCAAGTATTGGGTCCATAACGGGTTCGTGAACATCAACAAGGAAAAGATGTCCAAGTCCCTGGGTAACTTCCTTACCATAAAGGATATTTTAAAGCGTTTCCACCCCGAGGCGCTCCGTCTCTTTCTTTTATCCAACCATTACCGCTCGCCTGTGGATTACACGGAAAAGGCGATTACTGACGCATCTTCGGCCTTAGACCGGCTTTATGCAACGCAGGACAGGATCGTTGAGGTCATGGGTGCCGGGGAAGCGGCCGGAGACCGGGATGCTGAAACCATTGGGGACGGCATTTTTTATGAACGTTTCTGCGGTGCCATGGACGATGACTTTAACACGGCCCGCGGGATCGGCATTCTGTTTGACGCGGTGCGGCAGGCAAACCGGCTCATAGATTCCGGCCCCGGGCTCCAAGGAGGCCTGGACGAAATTAAACAGATATACCATGATATCAGGAAGATTTCCGGTCTGATCGGTGTTCTGTCCGAACCGCCCAGACAATACCTGGAAAAGCGGCGTGATGCCGGTATTTCCGAAAAAAAAGACATCGATCATCAGTGGATCGAGGAGCGGATAAAGGCCCGGGCCGAAGCCAGAAAATCGAGGGATTTTGCCACCGCTGACCGGATAAGGGATGAACTGATGTCCTTGGGCGTCGTATTGGAGGACCGGCCTGATGGAACAAGGTGGCGCATCGGGTAGAAAGGAAAAACGCTCTTTTCCACTCCCTGCAGGTGAAGCATTCAGACTGGTCACATCCTTGGTCCCGAAAGGAGACCAGCCTGCTGCAATCGAGCGGCTCAGCCGGGGCGTTTTTTCAGGCAGGAAACACCAGGTCCTTCTCGGCGTGACCGGGTCCGGCAAGACATTTACCATGGCCAACATCATAGCCCGGGTACAGAAGCCGACCCTCGTCATTGCCCCCAACAAGACCCTGGCGGCCCAGCTATACAATGAATTCAAGGCTTTTTTCCCGGAAAACGCGGTAGAATATTTTGTCAGCTATTACGATTACTACCAGCCCGAGGCCTATGTCCCGACCTCTGATACTTACATCCAGAAAGACGCATCCATAAACGAGCTTATAGACCGCATGCGCCATTCCGCCACCCGTTCCGTTCTTTCCCGGAAAGATGTCCTCGTGGTTGCAAGCGTCTCGTGCATTTTCGGTCTCGGAGCACCCGAGGATTACCTTTCCATGCGCATAGAAATCTGTGTCGGCATGGAGATCAACAGGGACGCCTTTTTGTCGGATCTCGTGGGTGTCCAGTACGTGAGAAATGACATTGATTTTCACCGGGGAACGTTCCGTGTCCGGGGGGACCGGGTGGAGCTTTTCCCGGCCTACGAGGAGGATCTGGCCGTCCGTTTCGAATTTTTCGGAGACGAGATAGACGGCATATTCGAGATCGATCCCCTGACCGGGGACGTGAAAAAGAGCCTCGAACGGGTCACGATCTACCCTGCCAGCCATTACGTGACCGGGAAGCGGAGTCGCAGGCGCATAATCGAAGACATAAAGGCCGAACTAAAGGACCGCATCGACTATTTCCGGTCTGAAAACAAGCTTATCGAAGCTCAGCGGATCGAGGAGAGAACCAACTACGACCTTGAGATGATCCAGGAGATCGGTTATTGCAACGGTATCGAAAACTATGCCCGTCATATTTCAGGCCGTAAACCCGGCCAGCCGCCGCCGACGCTTCTCGACTATTTCCCTGAAGATTTTTTGATGTTCATTGATGAAAGCCATATAAGCATTCCACAGATAGGCGGCATGTACAATGGGGATCACTCCCGGAAACAAACGCTCGTGGAATATGGATTCCGGCTCCCGTCCGCCCTCGACAACCGGCCCCTGCGCTTTGACGAGTTTGAATCGAGAATATCCCAGGTGATCTACGTCTCGGCAACGCCGTCCGAATATGAAACCAAAAAGGCTAAAGACTGTATTGTCGAGCAGATAGTTCGGCCCACCGGCCTCTTGGACCCGGTCGTTGAAATCAGGCCGGCCACGAACCAGGTGGACGATCTCTTCGCCGAGATTCAAAGGCGGGTAAGCGCAAACGAGCGGGTCCTCGTTACGACCCTTACCAAGCGCATGGCAGAAGACCTGACCGATTATTACGAGGAGCTGGGTGTAAGGATCGAATACCTTCATTCGGATATCAAGACCCTAAAACGGATGGAGATCATACGGAATTTGCGGAAAGGCGAATTCGATGTTCTCATAGGTATTAATCTTTTGAGGGAAGGCCTGGATATCCCGGAGGTATCGCTTGTGGCGATTTTAGATGCGGACAAGGAGGGATTTCTTCGTTCCACCAGGTCTCTGATCCAGACCTTTGGCAGGGCTGCGCGCCACATCAATGGACGGGTCATCATGTATGCGGATTCCGTTACACCCTCCATGGAGAAGGCCGTCAATGAAACCAGGCGGAGGAGGGAAATTCAGGATGAGTTCAACCGGAAGCACGGGATTGAGCCGGTGGGCATAACCAAATCCTTTGAATCTGTATTTACCGGATACGGGTTTGTGGAACAAGACAGGGGCACAGCAGATGCCGTATCCGAATCGATGGATGTCTATACGTCCGAGGAGAACATCGAAAAGCAGATCAAAAAACTCGAAAAAAAGATGCACCTTGCCGCAAGGGACCTGGAGTTCGAAACTGCGGCAAGGCTTCGTGACCGCATAAAGGCGCTCAAGGAATTGCTGGTATTTGAATTCCAAGGCTGACGCATGGCAACGGAAACATAAAATGACCGGAAAACAGGGCGAAGAAAACGGATCCACGGAAAAGCGGCTCAAGGAGAAGAGCCGTAACGCACCTGCAGGGCCGGGAGTTTACCTCATGCGCGACCGTAACGGCAGGGTGATTTACGTGGGAAAGGCCGCCTCACTTAAAAAACGGCTGGCCTCTTATTTTTCAAACCATTCCGAAAAAAGCCCGAAAACCAACATCCTCGTCTCTCATATCCATGATTTCGATACCCTGGTCACGTCCACGGAAAACGAGGCCCTGATCCTGGAAGCAAACCTTATCAAGAAATACAGGCCGAGATACAATGTCATTCTGAAGGACGACAAGCGCTATCCCTCCCTGCGGATCGATCTTTCAGAAGATTATCCGCGCATCGCCGTGGTCCGGCGTGTCAAAAATGACGGGGCACTCTATTTCGGCCCCTATTCATCCGCAGGCGCCGTCCGGCAGACCCTTAAAATCATAGGCAGGACATTCAAACTCAGGAAATGTAGGCAAAAAAGACTCAGGCCGAGATCCAGGCCGTGCCTCAATTACCAGATTGGCGCCTGCCTCGGGCCCTGCTGCATGGATGTCGACCCGCAAGTTTACAGGAAAATCGTAGACGAGGTCAGGATGTTTCTAAACGGCCATACGCCCGAGCTCATCGAAAAAATCGAAAGGGAAATGAAGGAAGCCGCGGCACGGGAGGAATTCGAAGAAGCTGCGGTTTTAAGGGACAAGATGCTTGCGCTTAAAAAAACGATCGAAAAGCAGGTGATCGTTACAAACGATTTTACGGACAAAGACGTTATTGCCATAGCCCGTAATAACGAAGCAACGGTGGTCATGCTAATGAATATCCGGAACGGGGCATTGGTCGGCAACCTTGACTTCTCCTTTGATGCGTCTTTTGCCGAAAACGGGGAAATCCTTTCCGCTTTTATCCGTCATCATTATGCCTATTGTGATTTCATTCCCGGAGAGATTCTCGTGGAAACCGATTTCGAGGACCGCGATCTATGCGCGCAATGGCTTTCGGCTAGACGGGGAAGGATTGTAAAAATCCTGGTGCCAAGGCGAGGTAAAAAGGCCCGCATTGTGGCCATGGCGGCCGAAAACGCCAAAAACCGGCTTTCCAGGATTGTTTCTGAAAACGCGGAGGTCAACCGGATCAATTCGGTCCTGTTTGAAAGGCTTTCCCTTAAACATGCGCCCGTCAGGATAGAATGCGTGGACAATTCAGGCCTCCAGGGTCAGGACATGGTATCCGGTCTGGTTGTTTTCGAAAACGGTAAGCCAAAGAAAAAAGACTATCGCCGTTATATCCTCCGCACAACGGCCGGCCAGGATGATTACGCGGCCATGCATGAGGTGCTCTCCAGGCGGTTTGGAAGAACCGGGGATACGCCGTTTCCCGACCTTCTGGTGGTAGACGGTGGCAAGGGTCAACTCAATATTGCGTTGCGCGTTTTGCAAAGCCTTGGTCTCGAAGGAAGGTTCGATGTCATAGGGATCGCAAAGAAAGATGCAGCCAGGGGCGAGCAAGACGACAAGATTTTCATCCCTGGCCGCGCAAACCCGGTCAATTTCACAAAAGACCGGCAGGCGCTTTTTTTCCTGCAGACAATCCGGGACGAAGCGCATCGCTTTGCAATTACATTTCACAAGACCCGGCGCAGCGCACGGATGCTCGGATCCGTGCTGGATGATATACCCGGGATCGGGCCAAGGAGAAAGAACGTGATCATGAAAAATTTCGCTACTCCTGAACAAATCCTTGCCGCGGGCATCGACGGCCTTGAAGCACTCCCCGGAATGAACCGGAATGCGGCCGCGGCAGTGATACAAAAGCTGGAGAAGGTGGATAAAAATAACGAAAAAAAAGATTGACTGATTCGTAAAAAGCTTTTCATGGTGACAAAACACCACTGTATCAGCAAATAACGGCTGTATTGTAGGCCGGGTTTCTTACCCGGCAATTGGCGGGTTCTATATGTCGGGAATGGAATCCCGACCTACAATTTGTTTCATCGTTAACAATTGATTATTTGGAAGCTTTTCATGGTGACAAATTATCACTGTATCTGCAAATAACCCGTTTATCATTTCAAGCATTTGCAAACGCGTTATATGGAAGTACCCCCCGGCCGGACCCGGGACCGGGTAGAGACAAGGCATGCCTTGTCTCTACCATGCCTCACAGGCGGCGTGTCAGCCGATGTCTTTAAGTTGTTCCACCAGCATTCTCACGGCATCGGCAGACCGTTTCAATGCGGCCGCTTCCTCATCTGTCAGTTTTATCTCTATTATTTCCTCCACACCGCCGGCGCCCAGCTTCACAGGCACTCCGATGAAAAGGTCACTGATCCCGTATTCACCGTTTAAAAGGGCGGCACAGGGGAGTATTTTCTTCCTGTCTTCTATGATGGCCTCCGCCATTTCGGCTGCAGCGGATGCCGGCGCGTAAAAAGCGCTTCCGGTTTTGAGCAGGCCGACGATTTCGGCGCCCCCTTTGCGGGTCCTGTCCACCAGGGCTTCGATCCGTTCAGGAGACATGAGCTCGGTGATTGGAATGCCGGCAACCGTGGAAAATCGTGGGAGCGGCACCATTGTGTCGCCGTGCCCGCCCAGGACAAATGCGTGGGTGTTTTCCACAGAAACATTCAGTTCGTCGGCGATAAACCGCCTGAACCGGGCCGAATCAAGGACTCCGGCCATGCCCATGACCCGTTGTCTTGGAAAACCGGTACTTTCATAGGCCACATGACACATGGCATCGAGCGGGTTACTAACTACTATAATGATCGCCCCGGGTGCATGAGCTGCAACCTGTTCGCATACACTTTTCATGATGCCGGCATTTGTCTTCAAAAGATCGTCCCGGCTCATTCCGGGTTTACGCGGGATTCCGGCCGTTATGATGACGATGTCGGAGTCATCGGCAGCATCATAGGAGTTGCTTCCGATAATCCCGGCGTCGTGCTTTTCAACAGGTGCCGCCTCGGCGAGATCAAGGGCCTTACCCTGTGGAAGTCCATCTGCGATGTCGATGAGAACGACATCACAGAGCCGCTTTTCAGCCAGTCGCTGGGCCGTTGTTGCTCCTACATTTCCCGCTCCGATGATCGTTACTTTTTTGTCCATGAATTACCCCCGGATCCTTTGTTGTTAGAAAAGTAAGAAAATTATCAGTCTTTCGGAAAAGATGTCCTTTCAAGGCTTATACGGATCATTCAGCCATAATGATATTTTTTGTCAATATCAAAGATGCTGATGAATCCTTAAAAAATACCTTGAGGAAAGAGGCTTCATCCTGTAGTAAGAATAGTTAATCGTTCTATAAAAAGCAAGGTTTGTATCAGATCGGGCCGGGCCCGTTTGTTTTATCGGGTTGCAGAGGGCTTTTCGGCATTTTTCAAAAACCGGAACGAAACTGTTTTAAAAGGGTTGAAATTCAATAAATTATCATTGTTATTACCGAGGGTTATACAATGACGCTGGGTGAAAAAATAAAAGCCTTGCTGCAGGAAGCACAGCTCTACCGGAGTCAAGGGCTTTTAACAGAAGCCCTTGATAGCATCACCAAAGTAGAAGAACTCGTAACCAAGGCATCCAACCTCAAAAACAGGGAAAATATTTTACATAAAATAGCGCTCAAAAAAAAGGCGATTTCCGACGAGATACAAAGATTTCGGAAACCTGGAAAGGTGGTGCAGGTTTCGGAGAAGGCACGGGATCTCATGAAGGAGATGTTCTCGTTCGAGGATTCCGAAACCAAGGGATCGGCCGTCATGGGCGGAGCCGTCGCCCTTGAGGGTTTCCAGCAATATGAAGCAGCGGTAAAAGAGTTTGAAAGGCTTCTCAGGTTCGATCCCTTCAGGGGCGATGCGGCCAGTCATATCCTCTCCTGCCTCATGAAAGACAAGGGGCCGGATGCAGCCATCGAACGATTCAAACAATGGCTTTCCGATGAGGTTTTCAAGCCGGGTGAGATCGATGACCTCCGTTCCCATCTCCAGGCACTGCTCGATGATGCGGGTGTAAAAAAAGATATTTCAAATCTTGCGGCAGGTCCGATCCCGGAGCCTGAATCCGAAGTCGATCCTGACGATATTCTCGATATCGGCTCCATTCGCTTTGCCCTTGCCAGAGGTCCTCAGAAAGGGGATGAGGTGGAGCTTGAAGTGAGTTACCAGAACGGATGCATCGTCAACATGATTGTTTCCAAGAGGGAAAAGGCTGTTGTGGATGGCATTAAAGTTGGTGATATAATAAATAATATTGATTTTTACTCTCCGGTCGCGATTTTCTCTGGCACCGGCTATGTATTAAACTTGGCCGGAATCAAATCGGGGCCTAAGCGTGGTGATTACAGTCTGAGCATTAAAATCATAAGCATACGGGGTTGATCAGCTCCGTACAATTCGCGGGGTAATTTATGGCAGTTGTCAATCTGAAAAATCGGGAAATCGAATGCAAAATCGTCTATTATGGTCCCGGGCGCTGCGGTAAAACAACAAATCTGGAGTATATTCACAAGACCTATAAACGCCAGGTTACCGGCGATATGATCTCCATAGATACCGATGGAGACCGCACGCTTTTCTTCGATTTTTTGCCGCTCGGTCTGGGAAAAATCAAGGGTTGCGATATAAAGGTTCAGCTCTACACGGTTCCCGGGCAGGTTCAATACAGGTCCACCCGCAAGCTCGTTCTCAAAGGGGCCGACGGGATTATTTTCGTTGCGGATTCATTGAAGGTCCGGCGGGAAAAGAACATGCTCTCCCTAAAGGACCTTCATGAGAACCTGAAGGAATCAGGCTTAAGCATTCTAAAGATCCCGCTCGTTATGCAATTTAATAAGCGGGACCTTGAAAAAAAAGGCTTTCCGGTCATGCCGATGGAGCAAATGAACCGGGAATTGAACCGCCAGCTAAAGGTACCTGTATTCGGGGCGAGTGCCTTGACTGGTGAGGGTGTTGGCGCGACATTGACCAAATGCATGAAAATGACCTTGCAATACCTACAAAAAGAGTTCAGATGGGCGGGGTAGACAGACCATGACATCTAAGGTTGTTTTACGCGGCAGTCTTGCCTTTGTCGGGCTGGGCGAGCTGCTCCAGCAGCTCGGTGCAAACAACAGCACGGGCGTGCTGAGACTGACAAGCTCTTATGCCGGTTCTTCCGGGCTTATCTATCTCAAGGACGGGAACCCGGTCGACGCCGAACATGATTCCCTGACCGGTATCGAGGCACTCAACTCCTTTTTCGGATGGAGCGAGGCCGAGTTCGAGTTTATAGACGAGCCCGTCAACCGGGATCGGGTGATCAAAAAGGGCAGAATGGAAATCATCTTAGACGGCCTGCGCATGCTGGATGACGGCCTTATAAAACGGCTGGGACCCGGCGGAGGCGCGGAAGAATCAAAACCTGCATCCAAAACCGATACAGACGAACTCCCGGTGATAAAGGGACCCTTGATCGATTATGTCTATGTCGTGGATGAAGAGGAATTTGCGGACGGAGACGAGATAGTAGAACAGGACCGGTTCGGCAACTGGTTTTGGGTGATCTTGAGCGGAACGGTGAAGATCATCAAAAAAACCCCGGATGGCATGGCGCCGATTGTAAAACTTTCCGACGGTGCGTTTATAGGGAGTATCATTTCTTTTCTCAGGGAAGGGAATATCAGGAGCGCAACGGTCGAGGCGGAAGGAAATGTTGTTCTCGGTGTTCTCGATTCCGAGCTCATTGCACAGGAATATGCCAATCTTTCCGATGATATGCAAAATTTATTGATTTCAATGGACAAACGATTGAAACAGATGACCGGGTTATGTGCGGAACTCGTGCTCGGCCGGGATGTTTCGGTAAAAGACCCCGTAGACATGAAACTCCGTATAGGACCGGGTGCAGACGAGGAGGCAGTGCTGAAAATCTTGAAAGGAGAGGCGCGGATACTCAGGAAATCGGGTAACGGCTATCTTCCTCTTTGCACCCTTAAAAATGATGATTTCATAGGGCATATCGGGTTTCTGAACACACCCCATGAGCCTTATTCGGCCGTCGCTTATGTATCGGATGATTTTGAGGGCGAGGCGTTCGACACCTCTGTTCTTAGCGGAGAATATGATAACATCTCCGCCACCTTTAAAAACATGATTCAAAACATGATGACGAGTATTTCGGTTACCACGGGCAGGGTTCTTGATCTTTCAAAATAGGCGATCGTGTGCGGGGCAACTCATCTGCCTTGTTCCGTGGCACTTGAAGTATAACGAATGCGTCGGCGTTTTCGTCGCCTTGCCCCTGCAAAAGATTAGCGTATATCGGCTTAAAAGGATTTTTACTTTAAGCCCTGTGATCGGTTACAGATGTTTTAATCTCTTGCGCGGATGGGTATCTATTTTGTAAATTTTTTTGGCAATATGGCAAAAAGTCGCTTTGCGCTTTTTTTTCTGACGGGTGAGGAAATTTCCTCCCCCGATATCCGGAATGAATTCTGATACTTCCATCCCTACCTCCGGCCAGCGTGGGAAGCGCCCCGGCGGTTGACGAGCTTTCAAATAAGTCGTTTATCATTGTTTGAAATGATGGAGGAGTTATTTGCTGATA
>Ga0114934_10003096_pt1 | contig 10443 bp, 3 predicted proteins | sample 4SBtaG_2_FD_99695 | JGI IMG/M metagenome (GOLD analysis project Ga0114934, IMG submission 99695) | Deep subsurface microbial communities from Kolumbo volcano to uncover new lineages of life (NeLLi) - 4SBTROV10_white metaG | ecosystem: Environmental > Aquatic > Marine > Volcanic ...
AACCTTTGGCAAAGATAAAGAGCTTATTAGTTTTGAACCTTGAAAATACAGGCATTAGCGACTTAACGCCACTAATTAGTTTAAAAAATTTACAAATTCTCAATATTGCCGGAACCAAAGTCATGAGCTTGAAGCCGTTGACAAATCTTACTAATTTGCAAGAGCTTACTATTAACAACACCAAAATAAGAAGGCTGACAGATATTAGTGGGCTAACTAACCTCAAACGATTAACTTGCTACAATACCTCATTAAGAGAGAAAAGAGTGGAAAGTTTTAAAATAGCCCATCCCGGTGTGAAAGTTATTTTTTATTAACTAAAGTTTCGCGCCATAATCTAATTTAGTTGAGTTTATTGGGTACGAAACTTTAGTTATTTTATATTTTCCACCCCCTGTATCCCCCGCCAGCGGGGGACATCGCACGTTTTACTTTGCTGGCAGGGGATATAACAATTTGTTTCTCTGCCGGTGGAGGATATTGCTACTAATTTTCCCAGATGGCAGGGGGTATCGCAGTTTCCTGCCAGCGTGGGAAACAGGGGGTGGAGAAAGTTTTTCCCACTTTACAACTTTCAACAACTTGCCTTCAAAATGGTTTACCTAAACTGTCTGAACCGGTATCATCTAAAATCCAATCGGGTCAGTTGTTCTGAATTTAAAAGATACAATTTTGGGAAAAGAAAAAATGCAAATAAAAATGTTAATAAAGCCGATGATAAATAATTTTTCATTTTCTATTGTAGTGTATATTTATTTTTTTACTTTTAACGTTTCTTAACGATAGAAATTTATTTATGGTATATCAGGCGTCTTTTCAAGATATTTTATTCATATTAGCCGGTCTTGCATGGGTAGGTTATTCTGCCTATCGCGGAAGCAAGAAAAAAGGGCGTGCATCGCAGGGCGGTGCTACGAATAGTAGTTCAAAAAAGAAAAGTGTATTTGAAGAGTTATTAGCTCAGTACACTAACGAAGAAGCAGAGAGGCAAGAGGTTGCTAATCCGTTGAATGAAGCCTATGCTGCAACCCAGGAGGTACAATCGGAGATAACCTCAAATGACGAACATGTTTTTTCTTATGATGATTATTATGAAGAGGGCGATGGATCAGAACCGACCTCTGACAGCACATTGCCGCAACAAGCAGTGGTCAGACAAATAAAGGCTGATGCCAAAACTCCTAAAAAACAGAAAATTAGCAGAAAGTCGTTTGATTTAAGAAAAGCTTTTATTTATTCAGAAATATTAAAACAGAAATATATCTAATTCTTATTAAATAAAAATTAGCTAATCTTATTAGCTGATATGTTAATTAATTTTAAATTTACCGACCATTTTGAATAGAAGTGTATCAATTATGGAAATAAAATTGAAGATATGATAAGAAAATTACTCCTTACGTTTGGTTTGATTCTTTCCACCGGCATTATGCTGTTTGCTCAGCAGGGTGCTCTTAAAGGAAAAGTTATTGATAAAACAACCAAAAAGCCCATTGCTTTTGCAAATATAGTATTGGAAAACAAAGGGACAATGGTTGGAGGTGCCACCTCCGATTTTGATGGTAATTACCAAATAAAACCTATTCCTCCCGGGAAATATGATTTAAAAGCAACCTTTATTGGCTATAAAACTGTGGTTGTTCAAGGGATTGCTATTTCAGCTGACAAAACACGTTTTTATGATATTGTTATGACCCCAACTTCAGAAACTTTGGAGGAAGTGGAAATAGTTGATTATACAGTGCCGCTAATTTCAAAGGATGAAACTTCCAGTGGAGCATCAGTTACATCTGAAGAGATTTCGAAGATGCCTAACCGTAATGCTAATGCAGTTGCTACTACTGTTGGTGGTGTATTTTCAAAAGACGGAGAACGGGGTAGCGTACGTGGTGCCCGTGCAAATGCCACGGCTATGTATATTGATGGTATCAGGGTTATTGGTAATTCTACTGTTCCCCAGTCGGCAATTGAGCAGGTTGACGTTATTCTTGGAGGTACACCTGCGCAGTATGGTGATGCTACTTCAGGTGTTATTAACGTAACCACCAAAGGTGCTTCTCGTAAATTTGGTGCCGGACTTGAGCTTGAATCTTCCCAATTTTTAGACCCTTACGGTCACAACAGGCTTGGCTTTAATGTTATGGGGCCGTTAATTAAAGGTAAAGATAAAAACGGAACAGCACTGTTGGGATTTTTCCTTGCAGGCGACGGATATTATAATAAAGACGGTGCTATTTCAGCTATTGGACGCTATTATGCAAAAGACGATGTACTTGCCACACTCGAGCAAAACCCATTGCGCCCATCAGGTACAGGAAGCGGTACTTTTAATAATGGTAACTTCCTTAGACTGGATGATTTGCAAAAATTGGATTATTCAAAAAACACTGAGAATTGGAATATTAACCTCCTTGGTAATATTAGTGTTAGAACCACAGAAAATATAACACTTACTTTTGGTGGAGCATATAACAGGACACACAGGAATGCTTTTAGCTATTCAGGTTCTTTACTAAATTACGATAAAAATGGTGTGTATAACGACGAAACCATGAGAGGTTATGTGCGGTTTACACAGCGTTTCCCAACTGCTTCCGATAGTAAATCATTGCTCAAAAATGTATATTATACAATACAGGCCGACTATACAAAGGTTAGAGGAGAACATGGAGATAGAGACCATTGGGACGATATATTTAAGTATGGCTACATAGGAAAATTCAGTACTTTTAAAGAACCTACCTATGAGCTTGGAGGAGATACAGTAAATGGAGTTTTTTATGATAATGTTTGGTTGCTAAATAATTGGGATTTTGACACCTTAACAACTTGGGAACCTAAAGATTATAACCCTTTGGTAGCTCAATATACAACAACCTATTACCAAACCTTTGCAGGATATCCTACAGGTCATTACGATAACACTGACAATATATTGCTGGGTGGCGGATTGTTAAACGGAAGTCAACCGGGATCGGTGTATGGATTATATCAATCAGCAGGAACCAATCAAATAGGTTATGGAAAATATGATAACGACCAGTATAATCTGCGTCTTGATGCTTCGCTTGACTTGGGTGATCACGATTTAAAACTTGGAGTTCAATATGAACAGCGCTCAAATTCAGGAACGAGTTTGGCAACTACAGGTATGTGGAACCTGATGCGCCAGCTTACCAACTTTCACATTTTGCAACTTGATAAGGATAACCCTGATTTGATTCAGCATGATGGCGTTGTGGATACAATATTATATTATAGAAAATATGATGCGTTGACCCAACGAACATTTGATCAAAATCTTCGTAAAAAATTGGGATTACCTGTTGACGGATTAGACTTTATCACCATCGACTCCTATGATTATGACAATCATACCATCGAATATTTTGACAAAAATGGAGAAAAGCACTCGGTTCAACTTGATGGTGATCTTTTTAATATTGATATGTTTGCTCCTGATGAGTTATGGAACGATGGAAACTCATACATCAGTTATTACGGGTTCGACTATAAAGGTAATAAGCTTAAGAATCAACCTTCGTACGATGACTTTTTTAATAAAAAGGATGAAAATGGAATGTTTACCCGCGATATTGGTGCGTTCAAACCAATTTATATGGCAGGTTATATTCAAGATAAATTTTCTATTAAAGACCTTATCTTTAATATAGGTGTTCGTGTTGACCGTTATGATGCCAATATGAAAGTGCTGAAAGACCCATATTTGTTGTATCCTGCCAAGACAGCTCAAGAGGTAACCAACCTTGGAGGTAATAAAATTACGCATCCTGGAAACATTGGATCAGATTATATTGTTTATGCCGATAAAGTGGAAAACCCAACGCGGGTAACAGGTTACCGTAATGGAAATATTTGGTATAACGATCAGGGAGTTGAAATTCAAGACCCATCTATACTGGATGTAGGAAGTGGTGTTTCTCCTGTTTTGCAAGATGTCAATCAGGATAAAGTTACCATCAACTCGTTTAAAGATTATGATCCACAGGTAAGTGTAATGCCTCGTATTTCTTTCTCATTTCCAATTTCAGATGAAGCTCTTTTCTTTGCCCACTACGATGTGTTAACACAGCGTCCTTCGAGTAATACTTTTACTACGCCTGCTACCTATTATTATTTTAATACAATTAGTGGTGCTATTAATAATCCGTCACTTTCACCTGAAAAAACCATTGACTACGAATTAGGGTTTACACAAAAACTTAATAATACTTCTGCTATTACCTTTTCCACTTTTTATCGTGAGATGCGTAACATGATTCAGTTGTATCGTTTTAATGGTGCTTATCCTAAAGATTATACCTCTTATAATAACCTCGACTTTGGAACAGTAAAAGGATTGACGGTTGATTATGACTTACGTCGTACCGGAAATATTCAGCTAAGAGCTTCATATACTTTGCAGTTTGCCGATGCTACAGGATCATCAACCACAACGGCAGCTTCGTTGATTGCGGCAGGTTTACCTAATTTGCGTTCAACATTTCCAATGCCATGGGATAGGAGACATCAGTTTAACATTGTTTTTGATTTTCGTTATGCTGACGGAAAAAAATATAATGGTCCCCGTATTAAGCGGGAAAAGTCGGGGAAAGCTCCCATTGATGTGTTAAGTAATTTTGGCGTGAATATTACACTTGGCGGTGGTTCAGGAGTTCCTTATACTGCATCAAGGAATGTTACCTCGCCAATTTCAGGTGGTGTTAACCTATTGCGAGGTACTTATGGTGGTTCGCGTTTGCCCTGGCAGTTCAGAATTGATATGCGTGTGGACAAAGATTTTTACTTTAAGCCACACACTAATAAGGATGGTTCAACACGGCAGTCATTTATGAATGTCTATTTTCTTGTGTTAAATGTGTTAGATACAAAGAATGTGTTAAATGTATATCCTTATACGGGTAATGCCGACGATGACGGATATTTGTCAGCACCGGAGTGGCAGCGACAGATTAATAACCAGCTTGATCCGGAATCTTTCCGACAACTTTACAGTTTGTATGTTAATAATCCCGGAAATTATAGCGCACCAAGGCAAATTAGATTTGGAGTTTCATATAACTTCTAAAATTAACACCTTAATTATTGTAATAGTAACTAAAGATAAACAGAATATATTATGAAGAATATTACTCATATTTTATTGATTGTTTTTATTTCGTCTCTTTTCGCTGCTAACACTTATGGCAGGGAGGTGCAATACGACAGTCTTAAAGTTAAGCGTGTATTGAAGAATACTACGGCAGGGTGTGCCCCTGCTGCCGGTTTCGAGTGGCTTGACATTAATAATGTGAAAGCCCGAATCAATACTGGTGGAGATATGTGGTGGGATTTGCCCGGTGGAACAGGCTCCAAATATTATATTCCCAAAAACGGAACCGCAACTTCCATGTTTTCAGGATCATTATGGATTGGAGGGCTTGACATTAATAATCAGCTTAAATTGGCTGCCTTGCGCTATCGGCAAGTTGGTGTTGACTATTGGACCGGACCGTTAACCATTGATGGTACAGCTGCCATTGATGCTGCTACCTGCTCGCAGTATGATAAGCATTTTAAAATTTACAGAGCAGATGTGGATGAGTTTTTATCTCATTGCGATCCGGAAACAGGTGCCTTCGTCCCTTCAGAGGATTATTCAATTCCCGAATCAATATTAAACTGGCCGGCTCATGGTGACCCGTCAAAAGGACAGAGTTACTATCTGGCACCTTTTTACGATAACGATGGTGATGGAGAATATGATCCCTACGCAGGTGATTATCCATATTATGATATCGATAACTCCTTGTGCCATACAAAAACACCTACCAAGGATGAGGAAATTGAAGGCTCTATTCAGGGAAGTATATTGTCCGATCAGGTTATTAAAGGAGACGAAACATTATGGTGGGTTTTTAATGATAAAGGAAATTCACATACCGAAACAACGGGCGCTGCAATTGGTATGGAAATTAGAGCTCAGGCCTTTGCCTTTGCTACTAACGACGTAATTAACAACATGACATTTTATAGTTACGAAATTATTAACCGTTCTACTTTTGAATTGACAAACACCTATTTTTCCCCATGGGTTGATACCGACCTTGGTTATGCTTACGATGATTTTGTAGGCTGTGATGTTGAAAGGGGATTGGGATACTGTTATAATGGTAAGGCTATTGACGGTAATGGCGATGTTGAATCCTATGGTGCCCAGCCACCTGCTGTTGGTGTTGACTTCTTCCAGGGACCTTATATGGATCCTGATGGAATTGATAACCCAAAATATGATACCACTTATGACCCTAATACAGGAGGAATATCCTTGACTCAACGTTGCGATGAAAGCATCAACGGGGTTAACTTTGGTAATGGTATTGTGGATGATGAACGTTTTGGTATGCGTCGTTTTGTGTATCATAATAACGGAGGAAACCCCGCTCAAAGTGATCCCGATATTGCACCGCAATACTACAACTATTTGCGTGGTTTTTGGAAAGATGGTACCCCTATGTATTATGGCGGAACTGCCTATATAACCGGTGCCGGTACTGTAGGGCCTGAATGTGATTTTATGTTCCCAGGAGATACAGACCCTTGTAACTGGGGTACAGGAGGACAACCACCTAACGGTGGGTTCGGACAGAATGGCTTTTATTGGACGGAAGAAACCGGCAATAACGGTGGACCTAACCCTCCCGGTGACAGAAGATTTATGCAATCAGCAGGTCCTTTTACTTTGAAACCCGGTGCCGTAAACTATATTACTGTTGGTATTCCATGGGCTCGTGCTACCTCCGGCGGTCCCTGGGCATCAGTTGAGCTGCTTCGCGTTGTTGATGATAAATGTCAGGCTTTATTTGATAACTGTTTTAAAGTAATTGATGGTCCTACAGCCCCTGATTTAACGGTTTCGGAATTAGATAGAAGTTTTATCTTTTATATTTCCAATTCCGCTTCGTCAAATAACTATCAAGAAAAATATGCTGAATTTGATCCTAATATTATTCAACCGTATCCTTTGGATCCTACAAAACGCAGCGATTCAATATACAGGTTTGAAGGATATCAGATTTACCAGCTTAAAAATGATCAGGTTACCATCGAAAGTATTCATGACCCTGATTTAATGCGCCTTGTAGCTCAATTTGATATTAAAAACGGAGTGACAAAATTAGTAAATTATAACTACGATGATGCTATTGGTGCTGTTGTGCCCGTAGTGGAAGTAAATGGAGGTGATAATGGAATATCCCATTCTTTTAAAATTACCCAGGATGCCTTTGCTACCGGTGATACCAGATTGGTAAACAATAAGGTTTATTATTATACTGCTGTAGCTTACGCATATAATAACTACATGGATTATAATCAGGATCCAAGTGTTGAAAAAGGGCTTTATGGACAGAAAAAACCCTATTTGTCAGGGCGTAAAAATATTAAGCTTTATTCGGCTATGCCTCATCGTACTGTAAATGGAACTATTATCAACGGCGATTATGGAACTCAACCCGAAATAACGCGTATTGCAGGCTATGGTAACGGAGGAATGACGTTGGAGCTTTCAGATGAAACCGTAGATAAGATACTAAGCAAGCCTCCTGCCAGCGAGACTAATATATTTGGTGGCCCTGATTACCCTATGGTTTATAATCCTACCTATAAAGTTAATGCCGGACCTGTTAACATTAAAGTGATTAATCCTCTTGGAGTAAAAGAAGGTGATTTTGAATTGTGGCTCGATTCGCTGCAACGTGTTAAAATATATAACGTTAGCGATATTGTTGGCCTTAGGGGAGACTCCACTTCTAAATTTGTTGCCAAATGGCATATTAAGGATATTGCAACAGGTACTATCTATAATGCTGATACAACCATTATAGAAAATAATGAACAACTATTTTTAGATTTGGGATTGTCAGTTCAGATGACACAACCCTATCAGCCAGGTCCAATAGAAGTGGGAAAGGTTGAGGTTGACAATAATTTAAGTTTGGCAAAAGAAGTTTTGGCAGATAACAACGGGTTAATTTCTTCTTCCGTTGTTTATCAGGACAGCTCCAACAGATGGCTCAGTGGTGTTGAAGATGAAGATGTTCCAGGGTATGTGTTGAACTGGATTCGTGCAGGAAGTTATCAAAGTCAGGAATCTGCAAATGACAATGACTGGGGTATGCAAACTAAACCACCTAATCCATGGGACCCAAATGGAGCTTATGAAAAAATTGTCAATGGAACATGGGCACCCTATGCCCTTACCACCTATGGAAATAACTCATTAATTGGTAGTGGTGTGGTTCAGTCGAAGATTGGCCCTGCACTTAATGGTAGGTCAAAAACACTTTGTGCCATGGATGATTTAGCAAGTGTGGATATTGTGTTTACTCCTGATAAATCCAAGTGGACCCGTTGTCCTGTTATTGAGATGTGTTTCGATTCACTATTGGCCGAAGGTCATGCTCCACAATTTGGATTGCGTGCTGCTGCTTCGGTTGATAAAGATGGAAATTCTGCAACATTAGGTTCAGGACCAAGCGACAACCCTGACGACCCCAACTATATCAGCGATCATGGAATGGGCTGGTTCCCAGGTTATGCAATCAATGTTGAAACAGGTGAACGGCTAAACATGATGTTCAGTGAAGATTCATATCTCGGAGCATTTAATGGCCGCGATATGTTGTTCAATCCTACTGATAAAGACCCTGATATTGATAATCAATTTAATGATGATAACATTTTTAGTGGTACAGGATTTAACCGTATTCCGGTTCTCGGTGGGAAACATTATGTTTATATTATGAAGCATAACACCAGTGTTTTTGATCAACTTGGTATTTATGCCGAATTTAAATCTCCTGCTTACGATGCCGGTAAATACGACTTTACAGTTTTGGATACGTTAGTTACAGATCCTTTAAATATCTTACTTTCCAACTTTTATTCTCAGGTAATGTATGTTGGAATGCCCATGGGTACAAAGGGTCAGCAATGGCTGGACAACGAAGCTACTGTAAAAATTAGAATAGCAACTCCTTACCGTCGTGGGTATGGTGAGGCTGCTTTGGATACAGTACTTCCCGGAATGGATGTTAATAATCAATACCCAATCTACAGTTTTACTACCAAAGGGATTAATACAGAGTACAAAGATGCCGATAAGCTGGTAACTGATCTTGATGAAATCAGGGTAGTACCAAATCCATACTATGCATATTCTGCTTATGAGAACAATGCACTTGATACCCGTGTTAAGATTACCAACTTACCTAAGACTTGTAATATTACAATCTATAATGTTTCGGGAGTAAAAATCAAGCAGCTTACCAAAGATGATCCTGTTACTACAATTGAGTGGGATTTGAAAAACTTTGCAGGAGTACCTATTTCAGGAGGAATATATTATTTTCATGTGGTAGCTCCCGAAGGAGAACATGTTGTTAAGTGGTTCTGCTCTCAGCGTGTACCTGATTTAAATACTTTCTAAGAAATAATGAATATCAAAAAGAATAAGAATAAACCGTTTGGATTATGAAAAGTCATTATAAATATTTAGCTCTTTTATTAATAGGAGTGGTTCTTATGCCGCAGTTTCTCCTTGCTGGTAATAAAGATAGGTCTGGGCAAGCCGGTGCGTCCGAGTTGCTTATAAACCCATGGACTCGTAGTTCCGGCTGGGGCTCTGCAAATATGGCAAAGGTACATGGTATCGAAGCCATGTGGGGAAACGTAGGAGGGACTGCGTTCACACCTCATACACAAGTTAGTTTTGCACACACGCAGTGGCTTAAGGGTACAGGAACCAACCTGTTTGCCTTTGGTTTGTCGCAACGGGTAAGCGAATCAGGAGTGTTTGGACTTCAGGTAATGTCGATGAACTTTGGTGATATCGAAGTTACTACTACCGATAATCCTGACGGTGGTTTGGGAACATACAAACCCAGTTTAATTAATTTCGCGGTCTCTTATGCGAAAACATTTTCCAATAGCATCAGCGCCGGAGTGGTGTTTAAAATTATTTCGGAGGGTATGTCAGATATTACCGCTGTAGGGGTTGCTGTAGATATTGGAATTCAGTATGTGACAGGTGACAACGATCAATTTGCATTTGGTGTGGCATTGAAAAATATTGGACCGACTATGAAATATTCTGGTGATGGATTGTCGCTGAAAGCTTTTATCCCTGGACAGGAGACCCAGTTCACTCTGGAACACCGCTCGGCAGATTTTGAAATTCCTGCCCAGTTGTCTATTGGGGCTTCTTATGATTTCTTGTTTGGACAAGACCTTAGATTAACACCGGCAGCAAATTTTGTTTCTAACTCTTTTACTAAAGATCAATTTGCATTGGGCTTGGAGTTTAGCATGAAAGATTGGGTTATGATAAGAGGTGGTTATACCTATGAAAAAGGTATTTTTGACCCTATACTATCGGCTGAA
>Ga0114934_10003097_pt1 | contig 10439 bp, 11 predicted proteins | sample 4SBtaG_2_FD_99695 | JGI IMG/M metagenome (GOLD analysis project Ga0114934, IMG submission 99695) | Deep subsurface microbial communities from Kolumbo volcano to uncover new lineages of life (NeLLi) - 4SBTROV10_white metaG | ecosystem: Environmental > Aquatic > Marine > Volcanic ...
ATTGCTGTTAAAAAATATACTTCGTATTTTCTAAAGAGTTTGTTTTTGTTCTTTTCCACAATTATCACAAATAAAAATCTTTTGTAAAACTTTATTCCTATTTTTCTTTATTGTTTTTATTCTTATTTTTGGATTGGAATACGCCCTCTTGCAGTATTTGCAATAAAGCCCTTTTTCTTCATTTGTTCTTCCTAAATTGTATTTTAGTTCTAATTTTAAAAGCTGTTTTACTGCGTTGTTTTTTATGTTTTCGTTTTTGGATTCTTTGATAAGCTTTATTAAATCTTTTTTTCTATCTTTTGCAATTTCTAAATATTTCTTTCGCATCTTATCACAATGAATTTAATGTGCCAGATTGTTTTATTACCTTTATTTTAGCGCCTAATTTTTTAGTATAAAAAATACAGAATATTAATTCATTCACAAAATTCCTATTTATTTTTATTAGGTTTTTTTTGTCAACAGTTCTCATAACAAATCCAGATTCCGAGAATTTTAGGGCACCAAACAAAAAAATAAAATTTTCTTTTATTTTTTTTAAGTCCAAAAAATTACAATCGAGAAAGAAATATCTTTTTGCGTCCCTTTGGCTCTTTGGCAGAACTTTAATTCTTTTTTTCATTAAAACCACTTAGAAAATTTTTTGCTTGTTGTTCGTTATATCCTAAAATGTGATATAGTGCCTTTGTTGCGTGCAAATCTTCAGATAGAATTATTACTGGTAGTTTATATTTTTTACATAATTTAATAAACAAAAATAAATGTTTAAATATTTTTAATTGTTTGTCTTTATCATTTATAATTAATTTATCTAAGATTATCATAGGTTGTATTTTATTTTGGATTATTTGTGAAAAAATGTTTTTATCAAAACCTACGCTGTAAAAATTAAAAGGATTTATTATATAATTTATTTTTTTTTTTGTCCAAAAAGAGATTGTTTCTGGGGAGCTTGAAATTACTGCTGTTTTATTTCCCGAAAATTTTTGAAAAAGTTTTGCATCATTTACATCTTTAAATAAAAAAATTTTATTTTTTTCTTTTTCGAATTCAGGTGCATCTTTTGCAAATATAAAATAATTATTTTGATATTTATAGAAATAGGCCATAAAACCACTTTAATTATTTTTAGGTAATAAATAAAAAGAAGAAAAGAGTTAAAGAATTACTTTTTTAATCCTCTACCCTTTTTTGAAGCGCTTGTTAAGCCTCTTTCTGCTCTTGCATTTACTTTAACTATTTGTTTAAGCTGTTGATCTTTTTTAACTTCTGGTTGATTTTTTGAGGCTAATATAACTTCGTAATATTTGTGTTTTCCATCTTCGCCAACAAGGTATGAATTAACTACTTCACAATTAGGGTATTTTTTAGAGGCTTTTTGCTCACAAATTCTTTGAATACTTATATTTCTTGTTAGTTTCTTAAATCCCATTCTCTTAGGCCTTCTTGCATTATGTTCTGGTCTAAATAGGCCTCCACCTCTTCTAGCTCTAACTACTACGGTAAATACGCCTTTTTTTGCTTTATATCCCAAATTTTTTGCCCTAACTAAATTAATTGGCTTTTCAGTTTTTGTAACTGTTAATTTAAATTTTCTGAAGTCTATAAGCCTTTGTTTATATGTTTCTTTATAGTTGTAGTTTTTATCTACTGATTTTGATATAATTTTTTGTTGAATCTCTTTAAATCTTTTTGTAAATGACATAATATCCCCTTTAAATACTCTTTTGTTCTTAAATTTCTAAATATTCTTAAAAATAGTTATATATCTTTTATATATAAGAATTTATAAAGCTTATCCTAAAGTGAATTGTATGCCTAAAGAATTAACTCCTGCTTTGAAACAATTTCTAAACATAAAGAGAGAATACCCAAAATCGATTCTTTTATTTAGAATGGGAGATTTTTATGAATGTTTTTTCGAAGATGCAAAGACAGTCTCAGAGATCTTAAACATAACGCTTACAAAAAGAGGGAAAAAATCCAAGGTTCCTTTAGCTGGCGTGCCTTATCATGCATTAAACCAATATTTGAAAAAACTTATAGCAGCTGGCAAAACAGTCACTATAATTGAGCAAGTAGAAGATCCTAAGCTTGCCAAAGGTAGAATTGTCAAACGCGAAGTTGTTAGAACCGTCACTCCAGGAACAATAATTGTGGATGACTTTTTAGATTCAAAAACAAACAATTATCTACTTTCTATTTACAAAAACAAGAATATAGGCGTTGCCTTTTTAGATATTTCAACAAGTGAATTTTATGTTTTTGAAACTGACGATAATTCTATATTAACTGATTTGATAAAAATAAACCCCGCAGAGATTTTGCTGCCGGATTCTTTTGATTCTAATTTGAAAAACTCTATAAAAAAGGTTTTGAATGCAACAATAAATGAACAACCTTTTATTTATTATAATCGCGATTTTGGTGAAGAAAAGATCAAAGAAACATTTAACATTATTTCTTTAAAAGCGTTTGATTTAGAAAACCACAATGAAATTATTGGTGCCATAGGTTCGTTATTACAGTATATTGAATACACGCAAAAATCAAAATTGAAAAACGTTAAAAGAATAAAATTTTTCAATAAAGAAAAATATTTGGCTTTAGATGCAAACACTATAAAGAATTTGGAAATATTGCAAAATAATGATTTTGTAAATAAGAACACCTTGTTAAGTGTAATAGACTATACAAAAACACCTATGGGTTCAAGATTTCTAAAAAAGAATATTATTTTGCCATTAAAAATAAAAAGCGAAATAGAATATAGATTAAATATTGTTGAGAAGATAATTGATTCTGGTTTGAGCTATGATTTTTCGGATTGTTTGTCAAAAATTGGTGACTTTGAAAGGTTAGCTAGCAAAATAATGTATGGCAATGCATCTCCAAGAGATTTATTATCTTTAAAACAGAGTATAGACTATACAAAACCATTAGTATCTATTTTGGAAAATAGCAATATAGATGAATTAAAGTTTAAATTAAATGAGAAATTATTAGACTTTTCGAATTTAATCGAAAAAGCAATAGTTGATGATTGTCCAGCAAATTACAAAGAAGGTAATTTCATAAAAAAAGGATTCAATAAAGAACTAGACGAATTATTAGATATTAAAATGAATTTAAAGGAAAATCTTTTGGATATTGAACATAAAGAAAAAGAAAAAACAGGAATAAAAACCTTGAGAATTGGTTACAACAAAATATTTGGGTTCTTTTTTGAATTGCCTAAATCACAAGCAAAAGAACTTCCAAATTATTTTGTAAGAAAACAAACACTTGTTAATTCTGAAAGAGTTATTACAGAAGAATTAAAAAATTTAGAAAACAAAGTTTTGGGTTCTGAAGAAAAAGCAAGAAATTTAGAATTAGTATTATTTTCAAAAATAATTGAGAATACAAAAAAAGAAATAGACTTATTTTATGAATTGGCAAAAAATATTTCAAAACTAGATTTTTTTAATTCACTTGCACTTGCAGCGCAAAAGAATAATTATACCAAACCAACCATCAATGTAGAAAATAAAATATATATAAAAAATGCAAGACATCCTGTAATAGAAAAAATAGAGTCAGAAAGATTTGTTCCAAACGATTTATATATGGATAAAAATCAAAACATTTTGATTATAACCGGTCCAAACATGGCTGGGAAAAGTACTTATCTGAGACAAAACGCTTTGATTATTATACTTGCACAATTGGGTTCTTTTGTGCCGTGTGATTCCTGTAGTATATGTATTTCTGACAGAATATTTACAAGAATAGGGGCAAGTGATAATTTAGCTTTGGGTCTAAGTACTTTTATGGTTGAGATGGTAGAAACAGCAAATATTTTAAATAATGCGACAGAGAACAGTTTTATTATTTTAGATGAAATTGGAAGGGGTACATCAACATATGATGGTATGAGCATAGCGTGGTCTGTGTTAGAATATATCTGTAAAAAAATAAATGCAAAAACACTTTTTGCAACACACTATCATCAATTAATGCAACTTGAGAATGAGTTTAAAACTATAAAAAATTATCATATTTCTGCAAAGGATATTGATGGTAAGTTAGTTTTCTTGAGAAAAGTTGAAAGAGGGGGAATAGACAAAAGTTTTGGTATTGCAGTAGCAAAACTAGCTGGTTTGCCTGAAGAAGTTATATTGAGGGCAAAAGAGGTTGAGTCTAAATTAGATAAAAATTCAAATAATTTTAGTAATAAATATGTAGTCAATAAAGTAGGCAATAAAACCAATGATAAGAAATGTATTCAAAAAACACTATTTTAACTTTAAACAAATTTACGAAAAACATTTAAAGTTTAGACCGTCTTTATTTTATGCCTGAGATTCCAGATGGTGCAATAAATAACGCTGATAGAAAAAATGATTCTAGAAGCGCAAGTTATTTGCTTAGTAAAAAGAAAACGAAATTTAGTTTATCTTCTACTTTAAATCTAGAAAAAGCATTAGCCAAATATTTTGAGGTCCATAACTCACCACCTATTACAGATAAGGAATTTACTGCCTTCGCAAATAATTTATATAAAAAATATAACTTAGCATCAGAAAATGCTGCTAGAAAAGTAGTGAGAAATGCACGTAAAACTTACTTTAACAAACTTTTAAGAGAAATCATAAGGGATTTCTCAGAAAGGCCCAATTTACATACAATTAATGTCTTTGATGAGATAGAACATTATTCTTTTTTATATAACCTCCCATCGTCTTTAACATCTAATTTGGTGAATTCTGCCTTAAAATATGTTTACAAATTCAAAAAGATAAACAAATAAACTTTTACCCTCTTTTTTATTTATGTCTAAAATACATTTGCTTGATAACTCTACAATTACAAAAATAGCTGCTGGAGAAGTTATAGAAAGACCATCTAGCGTAGTGAAAGAACTTGTAGAAAATGCCTTAGATGCTAATTCTGATGATATTGTTATAAAATTAAAAAAAGGTGGTAAAAAGCAAATCTCTGTAATTGATAATGGTACAGGAATGGAAAAAGCAGATTTGTTGTTGTGTGCAAAAAGACACGCAACATCGAAAATATCACGAATAGAAGACCTTTTTAATATTTTTAGTTATGGTTTTAGAGGAGAGGCTTTGGCTACTATTTCCGAAGTTTCTAAAATGGAAATAATTTCGGGAACAAAAGATTTAGAAATATCATATAAATTAGTTTTAGAAAATGGAAAACAAAAGGATTTGCTTCCAGAAACAAAATTTATTGGTACAATAGTAAATGTATACAACTTATTTTATAACATTCCAGCAAGACAAAAATTCCTAAAAAGTGATGCATACGAATTAAAGCGAATTGCAGATTGGATAAAAAGCATTGCAGTTGCAAATCCAAAAATTTCTTTTAAACTATATAATGATGATAAGCAGATTTTAGAATATAAAAAAGCAAATAGTATCAAATCAAGAATAAAAGATGTTTTTGGATTGGATGTTTTTTTAGGAGAATCAAAAGACCCAATTGTTGATGCAAAAGTTTATTATACAAATCCAACTGATTTAAAAGAATATAATGCAAATGCAAAACAAATATATTTTATAAATAACAGGCCAATATTAAACACAACAATTGCATTTGCAATAAGAAAAGCATTCGAGTCTAAAATACCCAAAGGAAGAAAACCAAATGTGTTTGTGTTTTTAAAAATTAATCCAAAGGTTATAGATATAAATGTACATCCACAAAAACTAGAAGTTAGAGTAAGAGATTCAAACACTTTCTTTTATCCTGTTTATACAGCCTTAACAAAATCGTTAGAACAGGGAGTTTCAGATAGTGTTGAAAGGAAAACAAAAATAATTTCTTTAATTGAAAAGGAATATACTGAGAACAATATTAAAGAACTTACTACAAAATATAACCCAAAATCAAATAATAAACTAAATATGTCACAGGAAACACTTTCTTTTAATTCTAATAAGGGTATAACAGATAATTCTTCTAAGACCAACTACAAGATTTTAGGCCAGTATAATAACACGTTTATTTTAGTAGAGGATGTAAATGAAAGTCTTCTAATTATCGATCAGCATGTTGCCGAGGAACGCTATAATTTTGAAAAGTTTATGAAGCTATTTGACAATAATAAGGCAATAAATCAACAGCAGTTAATAGTCCCGTTGGATTTTGAATTTGATAAAGATATTATAGAAATATTCAATTCAAATAAAGACTTGTTTTTGACATTTGGATTTGATATTAGTACCTTAAAAGATTCTATAGTTGTTAGGTCTATTCCTACTGTTTTGGGTAGAATCCCTGAAAAAAACGAGTTAAGAGAAATGCTTTTGGAAATTACAAATAACTTTGAGAATAAAGAAAGTCTCAAAAAAGATAATTTGATAAATAATCTACGAGTTAATATTTTGAAAAGTCTTGCGTGCAAGAGTTCGGTAAAGGCGGACACACCTTTAAGTTTTTTTGAGATGAAACAAATAGTCGAGAATTTATTCACAACAAAAAATCCCTATACCTGTCCACATGGTCGGCCAATAATAATAGAATTAACAAAAAAAGAGATTTATCACAAAATAGGGAGATTATAGTGATTATATGATTAAAAGTATTGCAAAAGGAAAGAATTTTGAAAGGCTAATTGCGAAAAGACTTACAAAGTTAACAAAAACCAACTGGAAAAGGGTCCCTATGTCTGGTGCATTTTCAACTGTAAACAGAAGTAAAGATAAGAGATTCTTTGGGGATGTATTTACAGAAACAAAATTATTTTCAGATATTGTTGTTGAATGCAAAAAGACAAAAGCGCCAATTACTATATTTGAATTGTTAAATCCTAAGGCAAGATTGTTTGAATGGATTAATCAAACAAAAAGAGAATCAAAAGGACAAAAATGGATTTTGATCTTTTCTTGGAATCACAGCAAGATTTTTTATATTACGCCGTTCAAAAGCGTTGTTCAAAGATTGAATTTGAAAAATAGCATTATAATAGATAAGAATTATTTTGGTTTGTTAAAGTGATGTTTATGAAAAGTGTTGGTTTGGCGCTTGGTGCAGGAGGGTCGTTAGGATTATCAGAAATAGGGGTTCTAAATATTTTAGAAAAAAATAACATCCCTATAAACTATATTTCTGGGTCTAGTATAGGCGCAATAATTGGAGCACACTATGCATTATATAAAAACAAAAAAAAAATGGAAGAGGATGCAATATCTTTTATAAAAGACAACAAGTTAAGGTTGTTTAATATAGAAACTGTTTTAGAACGAAAAAAGAAAATAAAGAAGATAGAACTATTTTTAGAAGAGGTTTTTGGCGAAAAAACATTTAAAGACTGCAAAATACCTTTTTGCAGTACCGCTTTGGATTTAGAATCTGGAAAAACAGTATATCTAACAAAAGGCAGGTTAAAGAAAGCTATTTTGGCTAGTATGTCTATTCCAGGGGTTTTTCCACCTGTTTTTTATTGGGGTCAATGGCTTGTAGATGGGGGCTTTTTAGATCCTGTTCCTTTAGATTATTTGCTGAAGAAAAAACTTGATGTTTTAATTGGTGTTGATCTTAGAGTGAGTTATAAAAAGAAGTTTAACAAAAAACCAAATTATTTTGAGTTGGTACATAAAATATTTAATATATTTCAACTTGAAATGACTAGTTTAAAATTAGATAAAATACCACAAAAAATAATTATACGCCCAAAGTATACGATAGTAAAAGACCTCTTTAGTTTGGAAACCGCAAAAAGTTATATCAAAGCAGGGGAAAAGGGCGCTCTATTACAATTGCCCAAAATAAAAAAAGCAATTAAGATTTAGGTGTTTTTTTGGCATTCAAAAAACTAATTAGTGTGTGGTTTGGGAAAATTAAAGAAAATAAAATTAAACATTTAATCTTTTTTTCAATTTTGTTTTTTATTTTGCTATTTGTTTTTTGGTTAATTACTAAAGGGGTTATTATTTCTAAACCTTATGCTATTCTTGCATCTCAAATATTAAATTCACAAGGGATATCAAATTATGTTTTTTATACTGGAACATATTATGGTTTACAGGTAGGAAGTATGAGTGTGAACATATTAAGTGTTTGCACTGGTTTGTTTGAATTAATAGTTTTTTTAGCGCTTATTTTTGCCAATCTTGTTGTTTCTTTTAGAAACAAAATTTTTGGTTCTTTAGTTCTAATTGTATTGTTTTTTTATTTTAATTTAATTAGAATTATAATAATGGTTTGGTTGTTGATGACTGTGAATATTTATGTTGTCGATGTTTTACACACTTTGCTTTTTAAACTAGGCTTTTTTATATTTTTTGTGTTGTATTATTATGTGTGGCTGAATTTATCTAATAAAGAGGGGAAATGTGAAAAAGTATAATGTTGATTTTCATATACATGGTCCTTACGCTGGAGGCACAAGTAAAAATTTATCTGTAGAAAAAAATGCTGAAATGGGTTTTTATAAAGGGTTGGATATAAACCCAATTGGTGATTTGACTCATAAAGCCTGGCTTGAAGATGTTTTCTCCAAATTAGAGTATGAAAATGAAGTTTATTTTTATGATGTAAAGACTATTTTTGGGGTGCAAAGAAGTAACTTTGTTTTGTCAACAGAGGTGCAAGCAAAAGATAGAACGCACCATGTAATCTTGTTTCCAGATAAAAAAGCAGTTTTAGAATTTCGGGAGAAAATAAAACCTTTTGTTAAGAGTTTAGATGGTCCTTTAGATGGTAGGCCATGGATTAGTTTAAATGCAGAGTCTATTGCTAAGATTTGTGTTGATTTGGATTTGATTTTTGGTCCAGCACATGCATTTACGCCTTATTTTGGTGTTTATGCGCATTATGATTCATTGAAACAAGCATATGGTGAATTCTTTGATGAAATTGGCTTTTTGGAATTGGGGTTGAGTGCAGACGCGTATTTAGCAAACAACATTGAAGAATTGAAAAACATCCCTTTTTTGGCAAATAGTGATGCCCATAGCTTTTGGCCTCATCGCTTAGGAAGAGAATTTAATGTGTTGAAATTGGAAAAGCCAAGCTATTATGAAATAGAAAAAGCATTACACAAAAAAGATTCAAGAAGTTTATTGCAAAATGTAGGTTTAAATCCCAAAGAAGGCAAGTATCATAGAACTAGATGTAAATCTTGTTTAAGATTTTATAATTTAGAAGATGCAAAAAAACTTAATTGGAAATGTTCTTGTGGGGGGCAAATAAAAAAAGGTGTTAAAGAGCGGATTGAAGAAATTTCGAGCAAAAATTTGGAATATAAGCGGGCAGAATATAAATATAATTTGCCTTTATTAGAGATAATTGCTTTTGCATTAAAAGCAAACAACCCTTTGTCTAAAAAGGTTCAAGATTTGTGGTGGGAGTTTATAAAAGTTTCAAAAACCGAGATTAATGCTTTATTATATCTTCAAGAAGAAGAATTAAACAAAGTCAATCCGGAAATAGCAAAGTACATTTTAGCATTCAGAAACTCTTTTGTTTCTTATTTCCCTGGTGGTGGGGGGCAATATGGTTATCCTATAATTGCTTTTTCGAAAGAGGAGAATATTGAGAATGAAAAGAAAATACTGCAAAAAATGAATTCTTTGGAAAAAACACCCCAGAAGAAGCTTTTTGATTTCTGAATGTTTTATTTATATATTTATATATGTTTTGTTTGTTATATATAATAAAACTAAAAAAGTATTTTTTTTGTGGGATTTTGGTTTTTAAAGGAGAAAAAAGCATAATTTTGTGTATGTAGTTGTAGTTCTAGATTTAGTGCTATAAGGCACAAACACAATTTAAATAGATTATATTAACAGGTGAAATAATGAGTTTTTATTCTAAATTTTATTCTAAGAAATATAAATATTTTTTGATAGTACCAGTAGTTGTATTGTTAGTAACTTTGGCTCTTATTTTTGGGTTGGGTATTAAACAGAGTATAGATTTAAGCGGGGGTACTTTGGTTTCAATATATACTACGCAACACATAAATCCTAAAGAAGTCAAAACATTTTTACAGGATCAATTTGGTTTGCAGGATTTAAGTGTTAATCTATCTTCTGGAATATCAAATAAGAGACTTGATATTCAATATTTACAACAATCGGAATTATCCTCTTTAAAGCAGAAGATTGATGCTATAAAAGCAAAGTATAGTCAAGCAGACGCTATTGCCAGCACGAAAGCATTGTTAACACAATATAACATTGATTTAAATACTATTAATGCAAAAAAGTATTCTGACTGGATTTCACAATTAGATTTGCTTTATAATACTCAAAAGAATATTATGTCAAATAAAATATTGACTGCATTGCACAATAAGTTTAATTTAGATATAACTAATGCAGCAATAAAAGAAATTAGTCCAACTTTAAGCCAATCGTTTTACAGTAAAAGTGTTACTGTTGCAATAATTGCAATAATAGGAATTATACTTTTGATTTTTATTG
>Ga0114934_10003098_pt1 | contig 10439 bp, 10 predicted proteins | sample 4SBtaG_2_FD_99695 | JGI IMG/M metagenome (GOLD analysis project Ga0114934, IMG submission 99695) | Deep subsurface microbial communities from Kolumbo volcano to uncover new lineages of life (NeLLi) - 4SBTROV10_white metaG | ecosystem: Environmental > Aquatic > Marine > Volcanic ...
AAACTCACAGTGACGAATGTGATTGTGGCTCAGGTTTTAAAATTGCTATACAATATTGCTGAATAACGTATCGTTTTCAATTCTATATTAACAAAATTTCATGTACAAGTTTTTAATAGCTACTTTTTTAATTTTTTTTATCTCTAATGATAGTTCAACATTAAGTTGGAACCATGACTATAGATTGGAGTGGAGCGATTTTAAAGGCGTGCCAACACAAGGCACAACTACTGTAGCAGTAACCGCATCAGGCATTACATTTAGTTTTTCTATAAAAACATCTAATGCCAGACTATTAAATTATAACTACATCGTAAAAGCACATTTTTATCAAGAACAATCATGGTATATAAAAGAGAGAGCAACACCTAATGTTTTAAACCACGAACGCTTACATTTTGATATTACTGAGTTGTTTGCACGCAAGTTTAGGTATCGTATTGAAAGTACAAATTTCACTATGGATATAAGTAATGAAATGGAAGCGATTCATAAAGGAATACAAGAAGAATTAAAAAATATGCAACACCGTTATGATACCGAAACCAGTAATTCTCAAGATATACAGATTCAGAAAGAATGGCAAACAAAAGTAATACTGCAACTTAATAAACTCGCTTATTATAGCTCATAATTTTGGAAGATTCAAAAAGCAAGCAATTCTTAATAAAACTCGCTCAAACCAAAATGCCTTATGGCAAATATAAAGGGAGGTTTATGATAGACCTACCAGAGTATTATGTAGTTTGGTATCGAAACAAAGGTTTCCCAAAAGGTCAAATAGGACAGATGTTAGCAACGGTTTATGAGTTAAAAATAAATGGTTTGGAAGATTTGGTGCGTAATATAAAAAAGTTAAATGTTAAGTATTAGTACGAAGTAGTTTCAAAATTTCCAGGTAAAGCCACTTCTAGTAATTCTAAATCTTCTGAAATCTTAGAAAGTTGATGTTTTAAATGTGGTGGTACAACATACGCGTCGCCTTTCTGTAAACGTTGTGGTTCATGTCCTTCGGCTACCAATTCCATTTCACCTTGCATTATAAAGGTAAATAGGATATTTGTGTCATGACTTATTTGTTGAGGTATAGTTGTAGTGTTTATTGCTCGGGCTACATGCACTGAAGCAATACCTTTGGTTGACTTGTTAATTCCAGTATTTCGGTATTCAAAACCATTTATTCGCCAAGGTTTCCATGTGGCTTCATTGAGTTTGTGATGACAAAATGTTTGACCTTGAAATTCTCTTTCAGGGTTGAGAATTTTTGTAGGTAACTCCATATCGTGGTCTATAGTAGTCATATGCGCAGCAGGTACACCTATTTCAATCACTTCTAAATTATCCGATGCTTCCAAAACACGATGTCGTATCTCAGGAGGTTGTGTTACACAATCACCAGCTTCTAAAATAAACGGTTCACCTTGATCTTCATATACTAATTTTACCCAACCGGAATAACAAAAGATTAATTGAAAACCAATAGTATGATAATGTACCATATCTGGAACTGGACCACCTTCAGGAATACGAATATGCGATGCCATAATACTTCCTCCTAAACGATCTAGAATTAAATCTCGATAAAGCATTCCAGCTCTTCCAATAATCCATGGTTCTTTGTCTTGTAACTGACGAACTTCAAATTTATGTTCCGTTTTTGGATAAACAACTTGATATGATTTTGGAAGCACCTTAAAAAGTGTTCCGTTGGGTGCTTTAAATTCTATTTTTCCGTTATAAAATTGTTCTGGATTATCTGTTAATATATGAATTGTTGAAGGTGAGCATTTTGCGTTTTTGTCTAAACGAAGTTGCATACCATGACCTTTCATTACAGCAACTTCAGGATTGTCATCAGGAAAAATATTGATGAGTCTAAAATCCAGATTAATGAGAAAATCTATGTCTTCATTTAAGTCATTACTTGGTAGTAATACTTGTGCTTGATTATTAGTACTATTCTGTTTGTTTAATTTCATTAATATTTAATATCAGTTCTGCCAATACTTTTTCCAATAAAACCAACTTTTTTACCCATGGTATAAAACTCTCCGCTACCAGCTGTCATACCAAAAAAGTGAGTATTCCCGACAATAAGTCGACCATTTTCATCACAAACATTTTCAAGAACATTTGTAGCAAGAACTTCAGCTATAAAGAGTTTTCGGTTTGGATGAATAACCAAAGATTGAATGACTTTACATTCAACATGAATAGGAGATTCCTTAATTGCAGGTGCATTAACTGTCGATGCTTTTACACGTGTAAGTCCAGACAATTTGAATTTATCTTTAATTTTTGACGAACTCATATCTACCTTATCAAATTGCTTTACAATACTTTTAATTGGTACATTAAGAACAAATTCTCCGTGTTTATCAATCATTTTTTGAGCAACATGTTCGTTAGCAACACTAATCCCGATTTGAGGTGGTTTTCCTTCTACAATGAATGTCCAAACTACAGAAATTTCATCTTTGCCTTTTTCCATTCCGTTTACAGTTAATAAAATTGCTGGAACAGGAGGAAGCATTGGGCCAGCTTCTTTTAGCAGAATTCGTTTAGATCCTAATTTGTTGACTGGGCTTTCTTTTTGTGCAGAAAGTGTTCCTAAATTTGCAAATATTACGCCTGCTGCTGTGGTTTGAATGAATTTTTTCCGAGAAATTTGTTTTTTGCTCATGACATTTCTTTTAGATAATTAGTTATCATCCGTATTTACAGCATAGTCGTCTCCATAATATTTACTTGTAATTTTTGTATGAAATTCTACTGCAGAAATAGGCGCGTATTTAGGATTTTCAAGTCCAGGAAGCACATTAAGAATTTCGTCTTCCCAAACATAAACTGCCATGGGAAAAGACACTCTAGTTTTATTACTTTTAGTAGCTTCCTTTGGAGCACTAACGCGATGCGTTGTAGAAGGAAGTCTGTCGTTAGTTATTCGCTGCATATAATCGCCAGTATTAATAACAATACTTCCTTTGGGTGCGTTAATTCTAACCCATTTCATGTTTTCTCTATTGAGCGCTTGTAAACCATCTAAGTCTTCAGAAGGTAAAATGGTAAATAAATCGACATCTTCGTGACCTAGCATTCTACCAGCACCTTTCGCTTTATAATCATCATCTAAAGCTGGATAATAATTAAGTCTAAATCCAAAATTTGTCTCGGTTAGCTTTTCATCATAACTATGTGGATCACATTTTAGATACTGTAAAATACCTTGCATTATTGGTAAGATAATTGTTTGTTTTGCCTTGCATAAGTCACGGAAAAAAGGTTCGTATCCTGGACGTGGCCAGTATTCCTTTTCATCAAAATTCTCGTCTTCATTCCAATTAAAAGCACGTCTGCAAAATACCCAACCTTTTACCAAATCTGGATGAATGATTGTGGTTTCATTAATAGGGAAATAGCCTTGATTTACTGAACCATGACGTTTGGCTTTATATGGGAAACGTTCTTCTTCAGGAATATCTTCAAAGAAAGAAATAATTTTTTTTCGGGCTTCACTAAAAAGATTAGCATCAATACCATGACCTGTAAGTATAACAAAACCAATATTCTCCATAGCTTCTCCAAGTTCCTGAGAAAATCTTTCTATAGCTTCGGCATCACCTGAAAGAAATCCTGACATGTCAACGGTTTTAATTTCGTAGTCTTCATCAAAAACATCTTCGCCTTTAATTTCAGATAAATTATAGACTTGTTTTTTTTCGACTTGATCGTACTTTATAAAATCTTGATTTACGGCTTTTAAATTATCTTTTGGATGTTTCATAATAAAGTTTTTTAAATTTTAGAAACGATGTATCCTATAAATACTGTTAACAATACTGCAGGTAAACACCATTTTACCCAGAGATAATAAGACATGTGCCACCATTTGATTTCAGTTCCAAAAACCGATTTCAGCATTTTTGCACGTTTCTGTCCCCAAGCTATAGCTAAAATAGCCAATAAACTACCTAATACTTGCATACCAGAACCAAATATTAGATCTAAAGTTCCAATAATTGAAGGGTTAATGGCAATGGGAATTAAGATTATTGATATGACAATTATAATGTAAAAGGTTAATGTTTTGCGATTTAGTTTCTTTAATATTGAATCTCCAATACCTGCTAATAATACTTCAATAGCAGCTAAACTGGAAATAAACGTTACTGCAAATAGAGCGAATAAAAAGAATGAGCCAATAATTTGACCATAAGGCAAACGTTGAAATAATTCTGGCAATGTGGCGAACAATAATCCAGGACCTTGACTCATATCTAAGTTAAGCGCTAGAACTGTTGGAACAATAAATAATCCAGCCATAATTGCAGCACCAACATCGCCAAAGGCAACAAATATGGACGATTTTGTAAGATTTTCATCAGTTCTTAAATAGCTCCCAAAGACTACTAAAAATGTGCCTCCCAATCCTAATGAAAAGAAAGACTGCCCTAATGCAGCAAATATATGCGTTGCTGTAAGATTAGAGAAATTTGGTTTTAAAAACGCAACAAGGTTATGGTAAGTACCTTCTAAACTCAATGCAAAAACAATTAAGAACAGCATAACAATAATGAAGAAAGGCACAAATATTTTACTTATGGATTCCATCCCTTTTTTTAAACCTCTGGTAATTACAATGTAAGATAATAATAGTAGAACAACACAAATTGCATATTGCAAATATGGATTGTTTAAATAGGTGTTATAGACTTGAATACTTGAACTATCAAAACCATTTACAGTACTGAATACAGTTGTAAAACCAATATTTGCAATCACAAAAATATAATAGGATTCGGCTACCAAAACGGTTAACAATAGCATGCAACCAATAAATAAACCTGTATTTTTTCCAAACATTGCTGTAAAAGCGCCAATAGGTCCTTGACGTGTTTCTCGACCTAAAGCCCATTCTGCCATAACAGCTGGAACTGCAAAAAGAATGGTGAAAATTAGGTACACAAATAAAAAGGCAGAGCCACCATATTCTCCCATCATATAAGGAAAACGCCATACATTACCTAAACCTACAGAAATACCAACCATAGTAATAATAGTTGCTAATCGAGATGAAAAGGTTTGACGGGTTTTGGTCATTTAATGATTTTTCAGAAGGATTTTATCATTGGTTTTTTTTTAGTCTTTCATTAGGAAATTTAATTATTTCTATTCTTTAATTCGTTATTTATTATTTGTGTCAAGGATTCTGCATGTTTAATTCCTATTTTATGGTGTCTAATAATTCTTCGTCGAAAATTAATTGAAAGATTAAGCTCGTTTAAAAACTCATTATCATTCAATAATTTTTTTAAATTATTGACAGAATGCTTCATAGAACCATTTGGGTTTAATTCCAATTTTAAATGCTTAATATAATAGGGTTTTAAAAGAATTTGGAATTGAAATTTAGGATCCAAATTAGCCTTTTCATTTAAATATGGAATTAAAGTTTCGTAATACTTAACTATTGAATTTCTCAAGGAATCATTTTGAATTAAATTTAATCCTGTCTGTGATATGGTTTTATAAGTTGATGAACTAAATGTTGGAGTAGAGGAACTATTCAACATCCTAATAAAAAACCCAATACTATCGTTAGCTGGAGATTGTTTTAGTAGTATTTTTCTGAATTTAATATGAGTTTTTAAGGTGTTTTCATGAATTTTTAAAGCATTATTAATTGCGTTTATGTCTAAATTTAGGTCTAATAGCATATTACTTAATGCATTCATTTCTTCGTTAGTCCTTAAATTGTTATTATTCCAGTTATTAATACTTAATGCAATTAATATTCCAATAACAACAAGAATGATTTCACCTATTGCATAGAGTATGTATTTACCAATTTGGTTTTTTGTAAGCATTTGCTGACGGATTTTACGGAAGAATTTTATCATTGTTTGTCGTTGTGCTTTTGTTAATTATTCATTTTTTAATTCTGCTCCAATAGAACTAATTAGTTTTAGGGTCTCTCCTTTTAAACTTTGTATATATCCCAATAGTTGAGTTTTTCTTCTAAAATCAATTTTTAAAATATTTCTAGCTGTAGGAGATTTGATGAGTTTAATTAAAATTTCTTTTGCATCTTCATTATTTTGAAGAGATGTTAACTCTGTGCTATATTTAAATTCATAATCTTGTTGTTGATAACGCCAGACCTTATCTTCTTCTTCAACTTGTCTATTTATAACTTTTGAATAGCCGAGTACTTTAAGGATTTTATAATTATAATATTCAGAAATCTCATTATACAAGTCATTGTACTCTCCAAAATCTGTAATTCCTGAATCTTCTATTTTATTAAAGGTTGATTTGTTTATGCTAATAATTGCGCTAAATGTTTCTAAACTTTTTTCTAGACTATCAATTTTAAAAGTGCTATAATCTTTATGTGCTAAAAAAGATTTTGTTTTAGAAATAGACATTGAAGTTTTAGCAATTTCATGATCAAAAGATTTGACATCAAGTTTTAAGTCAATAATCATTTCACCTAAATAAGCTTCAAATTTATTTTTATTGACTCTGTTTTCATTCCAATTATTAATCTGCAACGCAATTAAAATCCCAACAACAACCAACACAATTTCTCCGACAGCATAAAGCAGATAATTACTAACTTTGTTTTTTTTAATCATGTTTTGACGGATTTTACGAAAGAATTTTATCATATTTTAATTTAAAAAATGATTATAGTTTTATTAGTTAAACCGATTAATAAATCTAGCAAATGCTTCAATAAAATGCGGTCTTGGAGTTTCCATAAATGCTGCATGATCGCCTCCTGAAATTACAACCCAACTTTTGTTGGCTGTTTTTAAGCGAGTAAATAATTTAGATTGTCTTTCAGTAGGTGCAATAGGATCAAACTCACCTTGTAAAATTAATACAGGAAGTTCTAATAATGATGGATTAATGGTATTATATTCATTCAGTTGTTTCCAATCTACTCGAATAGGATCGGACTTTAATGCCATTTTCACATAAGTGTCTATAGCATTATGGCTAATGCTACCAGGAGTAATAAAATCGCTTGCAGCGGCTTTAGCAGTATTTACGGTTTTTTGTAACTCATTATGTTCTGGGTCTTCTAGTATTTTGACATCTAAATCCAGCCAAAAACCAAATACTGTAAGGCTAGCCATATTGGTCGCTTCATTTTGTGCGGCTAATAATGCGATTGTAGATCCCATAGACCAACCAAATAAATGCACTTTTGTATTGTTGTTCTGTTCTGAAATCCACTGTATTATATTAGTAACATCTTTTGCTGACGCAATCGGTGTTGCCCATGCTGTACTATCTCTTGGTGTTTCTCCATAACCACGTAAGTCTATTGCATATGTGGTATATCCTTGTGCATTCAAACCGTCCATTAATGATAGTTCTTCACCTTCAACTTGCAAATCAAAATCGGGAATACCACTCCAAGTTCTTCCATGTACAAAAAGGATAATGCCTTTCGCATCATCTATTTGTTTTTCCCATACTGCCATTGGATGTCCATTAGATAATACCGTATGTTTTACTAGTGTCGCTTTGGTTGAAACAGTATCTACTGCAATGGTATTTATGTCATTATTGTTGGTTTTACATGAAAGTGATGTTATGGATAAAATACATAACAGGAATAGCGTTTTAAAAAAATAGCTCATAATAGTGTTTTCAGATAAGAAAATGATAATACTATTTCAAAAGTAGTTTTTTTATAATAAAGTAGCCCAATGTGCATTTTGAGTTAAAATAGTTTTCGAATTGACAAATATTATTTAAAAGACAACGGGTAATCATACTTAAAAGCATAATGATAATTAAATTTGTCTTTCCCGTGAAAACTGGAATCTAAAATAAAGAATTTTGATATTTAAGTAAAAATGAAATCAGCGAAATACCTCTATTCTCCTGTCTTTAGGATAGTCTGTTTCAAAAAATCCTTTATTTTTCCGCAACAAATAAATAATTCAAAATTCGTCTATAACAGCATAAATTTTGTAAATTTGTCCGCGTTTAAAAGCGCAACATGACAAGCAACACTAAATATATTTTTGTAACAGGAGGCGTGACCTCGTCACTAGGTAAAGGCATTATCGCTGCCTCTTTAGCAAAACTACTTCAAGCTCAAGGTTACCGAGTTACCATCCAGAAATTAGACCCTTATATTAATATAGATCCAGGAACGCTTAATCCGTATGAACATGGCGAATGTTATGTAACTGATGATGGTGCCGAAACCGATTTGGATCTAGGACATTACGAACGCTTTTTAAATGTGCCAACCTCACAAGCTAATAATGTTACTACAGGACGTATTTACCAAAGCGTTATAGACAAAGAACGTCGTGGAGAGTTTTTGGGAAAAACAGTACAGGTAATTCCGCATATTACAGATGAGATTAAACACCGTGTCCAAATTTTAGGAAAATCTGGAGATTACGATATTGTCATTACAGAAATAGGTGGAACCGTTGGTGATATTGAGTCTTTACCATATATAGAAGCCGTACGACAGTTGCAATGGGAATTGGGTAATAATAACGCTATTGTTATTCATTTAACTTTAGTTCCTTATTTGTCGGCAGCTGGCGAATTAAAAACAAAACCCACACAACACAGTGTCAAAACACTCATGGAAAGTGGTGTGCAGGCCAATGTTTTAGTATGTAGAACAGAGCATGAATTGAGTGATGCTATTAAAACTAAATTGGCACGTTTTTGTAATGTAAAGCGTGAAGCAGTAATACAATCTATTGATGCCTCAACCATTTACGATGTGCCTAATATGATGTTGGACGAAGGTTTGGATAAAGTAGTATTAAATCAATTGGAGTTGAAAAGTTCAACACCAGATTTAACGAGCTGGAACGAATTTTTGCTACGTCATAAAAACCCAAAAAGCGAAGTTACTATTGGGTTAATAGGAAAGTATGTAGAGTTGCAAGATTCTTATAAATCGATATTAGAATCGTTTATACATGCTGGTGCTGCTAATGAAGTAAAAGTAAAAGTAGAGTTTATACATAGTGAATATTTAAACAGTGATAATATTAAATTAAAACTATCTCATTTAGATGGTATTTTGGTTGCTCCAGGTTTTGGAGAAAGAGGTATAGAAGGTAAAATAGAAGCTATAAAATATGTGCGTGAACAAAATATTCCTTTTTTAGGTATTTGTTTGGGGATGCAAATGGCAGTGATTGAATACTCGCGAAATGTATTGGGTTTAAATGATGCTAATTCTACTGAAATGGTTGAAAGTACAGTGCATCCTGTGATTAATTTAATGGAAGCGCAAAAAAATATTATCAATAAAGGTGGCACCATGCGTTTGGGTGCTTGGGATTGTGAGATAAAGGAAAATAGTATTGCATCACAGGTATATGAACAATCAAATATAAAAGAACGTCACCGTCATCGTTATGAATTTAATAACGATTACAAAACACAACTAGAAACAACAGGAATGAAAGCTACAGGTTTAAACCCTGAAACGGATTTGGTAGAGATTATTGAAATCCCAACGCATCCTTGGTTTGTTGGTGTACAATACCATCCAGAATATAAAAGTACTGTTTCAAATCCGCATCCATTGTTTGTGGCATTTGTAAAAGCGGCACTCAAATATTCTAAGGCAAATAATAGTGTCAGTATGGCATAAAGCGTATATTGGACAGCTTTTTGTTAATCATAAAATTGAAAATTAAAGTATTGTCATATTGAGCAAAACTGTGCTGAGCGCAGTCGAAGTAGCGAAATATCTCATCCTGAGATTCTTCATTACATTCAGAATGACATAAATTACACATATGGAAGAAAAGAAATTAGACCTGAATTCAATAATAGGTTTTATACTTATAGCATTAATATTAGTATATATGCTTTATCAAAACAGGCCAACACCTGAGGAGATTGAAGCCCAAGAAAAAGCAAAACAAGAACAAGTTGAAGCCGATAAAAAAGCTGATGAAGTTAAAGATGAGTTCGTCGCGACACCTACCGAATTTTCTGCAGCCTCAGTTACAGATTCTGTGCAATTGGCAACTTTAAAAAATAGAATAGGTGCATTTGCATATTCTGCTTCGCTCGCTTCAGCCCAAGATGAGTTTACAATACTAGAAAATGATGTATTGTATATTAAAGTAAATAATAAAGGTGCATACTTTGCAGAAGTAAAATTAAAGCAATTTGTAAACTACGACTCGATTCCTATTTACTTAATAAAAGATCAGAATGCTATTTTTAATATCAATTTTGGCACAACTGATGGACGTACTTTAAATACAAAGGATTTATATTTTCAACCAAGTCTTACTAGTAGTGGCGATAATCAAATATTGTCTATGAAACTTAAAGTTTCGGAAACACAATATTTAGAATATAGATACGAGTTAAAACCTAACGATTATATGTTAGGCTTTTCAGTAAAAACACAAGGGTTAAAT
>Ga0114934_10003100_pt1 | contig 10437 bp, 30 predicted proteins | sample 4SBtaG_2_FD_99695 | JGI IMG/M metagenome (GOLD analysis project Ga0114934, IMG submission 99695) | Deep subsurface microbial communities from Kolumbo volcano to uncover new lineages of life (NeLLi) - 4SBTROV10_white metaG | ecosystem: Environmental > Aquatic > Marine > Volcanic ...
CTCCTCTAGTGTCTTACCTATTTCTTCCAGTAAGCGATCCTTACGATTCTTACTGAGTTTTAAATTGTTAATAAATCTTATCCAGTCTTCGCGAAACCTTACGTGTAACTCCTGATCTAATAGATCCAGCACTTCCTTCGCGAATAAAGTACTCAAAGAGGGTATATCCTTGTCTTTTTGATCATATTCTACTGATACGCTATGCATTAGGTTTTTCTTGGCGTTATTTCTATCAAGCCATCCCTTATATAGGTTACATTCCTCTTGGTCTACAAAGGCTGTGCATTTCTTGTTAATAAAGAATTCACAAGTGTCACAAGGCTTCTCTAATCTAGAGTAGTTATTTCTTTTGAAATTATAAAGGCGATTCCTAACATGCGTCCATAAGAAGTTCTCTAATGGTCTCTTTCCATCATACTTCTCAAGGCCTTCCCATGCAAATAGTCTGGCTTGCTGCTTCATGTCATCTGGAGAATGATACCCGAACTTAAACTTATAACATAGGCGATTTGCAATGCCATCAATTATATCAATGACTTCCTGCTCGCTATGGTTGTCCGGTATCTTCATCTACTACCTGAATTTCGTCAAGCTCTATCTCAAATTCTTGAAATGTTAGGGCGGCAAAAGCTCCATCCATAGAATCAATTGAAATATCTACTGCTACGACTCCTTCTATGAGCTCACCAGTGTCGGCGTTCTCTATCCTTGTTTTAGTATGATCACCATTATAAAAAATCTTAATCTTCACTGCTGCAACTACCACCTCCACAACATTTGTTCTTTGGGTTATCTAGTACTGATGAAATAGCAATCTCGGGCGTTTCTTCATCTAGTTCCTTATCTACTTCCTCTTGTAGCTCCTCAGAAGCAGTAACTTTTAATTCACTTTCAACAAACTTTGGATCTTCCATAATATTTTTAAACCTCTTTCTTAAGTTGTGTCATATAATATTATATACACGAAAGACCACTTTTAGGACATAAAGACGGCAAAATGAATATAAAATGGACTGATAAAGAGCGCCAATTTATCGTAGACAATGCTGCCACTATGAAAGATAAGGATTTGGCAGAGAAAATAAGTGAGCTGGCTGGTAGAACAGTCACTCTTGACGCTGTTCGTAAAGTACGGCAAAAATTAGGCATTAAAAAGAAAAGAGGGCGAGGAATCTGTGGAATCAGACAGTCACCAGAAGGAAACGATTGAGGAACGCATAAAAAGCGCTCAAAGATCATTAAGTCTCATGCAAAGATCTAAATTTGCTGACGATTATCAAATTCAAAAACAAAAGGCCAAGATTCGTAAACTTCAGCAGTCTCTATCTGCACTCTAGGCAAACGGCAACTTTTATTAGATAGCTGGGCAAAATTTTTTAATCAAAGGACCACTTTTATCAATTAGTTGTCCTAGAAATGTGTATACCACCACGACGATTTTCATATATATTTGTCCTAGACTACCCATTTTATAAAAACACCCCCTTTTACTATAGCCTAAATATCACTTTCCATAAAATATGATATAAAAATAGATGATTATTTATATTTTATTATAAAGTATTATTTGACATTGTGCCGATATATGTTATAGTTAAGTATAAGAGTTAATTAATCGAAAGGATAATATAATGATTGATGCAAGTATGTTCTATGGTATAGTAGTCGGTAGTATGGTAGCTATTAATATTCTTTATTGGATGCACAAAAAAGAATTACTATAATTTTCAAAAAATAGCCTAATGGCTATTGACATTTATAGCCGATAAGTTATAATAGAGACATAACAAACAACGAACAAAGGAAACAAAGATGAACAAGAACAAAGCTAAACTTGAACTCTTCAAAGTAGAACGACAAATCGAAAAAAAGATTGTCGAACACAAAAACGAACTAGGACAATTCAATAAGAACTGCGTATTCAATGAGCTTCAGCGATTATGGGATAGGAAAAAAACTTTGACAAATATCATAAATAGTTAAAGATAGCTATTGACTTTTGACGATACTTAGTATATACTACTAGTATAACAATTAAACGATTAAAGGAAACAAAATGGTTAAGACAATCACAAAGCAAAACGTCAAACTTGAACTGTTCAAAGTTAACCTGCGCATCGAAGACAAGATTGTCCGAAGTGCGGCGGCTAAGACCGACGAAGACAAGGCCAAAGCCGAAAGAGGTTTGGAGTCGCTTTGGAATCAGAAGCGACACCTAGTAGAATTCGCTAATAGTCAAGGCGTAGAAGTCTAGGGCTGTCCTTAATGAGACTAGTCTCAATAAGGTGAAAGCGCCCGCGCCGACCGGCCTTAATGAGACTCGTTCTCAATAAGAAAAAAGATTAAATTATTCTGAGAAAATACTCAAGTCCCTATTGACTTTTGTCGATATATATAATATACTTAAGGTATAACAATTAAACGATTAAAGGAAATCACATGACACGCAACGAAGCTAAACTAGAACTTTTCAAAGTCAACCGCAACATCGAAAAAAAGGTTGTTGCACACGCTAACGAATTAGGACAGTTCAATAAGAACTGTGTATTCAATGAACTACAGCGATTGTGGGACAGGAAAAAAACTTTGCAGAATATTATAAATGGCTAAAGATTACCCTTGACAAATGCCGATATATATAATATAATAAGAGCATACAAGAGAACGAAACAACAAAGGAAAACAAAATGTTTAGATTAGACCTCATGATTCAACGCAAAGTTTACAAGCAGGATTTTGCGGAAGATATCCAAACCGCAAAGGCGTTGCGTAATAACTACGTTAAAGATGGCTACGTTGTCGCTATGTACAACGACAGCATTAAAGACAACAAAGGGAATTCCGTATTGCTCAGCGTTGCAGCGGAACAATATAAATAGGGAGAAAGATATGTATACTAGAATGGCTAATCAATGGAACGTTCCATATAACGTTTACAATCCAGTAGCTGAAAAGCGTCGAGATATGGAAAATGACGCTGCAATCTATAAGCGTTGGCGTAAAGAACAAGAACAAAAAAAGTCAGAGAAATCTGACAAATAGGTCTTGACAAATGCCGATGATTATGGTATAATAAGAGCATAACAAACAACGTTCCAACGAAAGGGAATACAATGAGAGTTTCAGATTTACAACCAGCTAAGTACCCACAGTCACCTTCAGTAGAGAATCCTAATTGTGATTCTCACGCACTGTTTACTAACGACTTCAATAAGAATAGTTTCATCGAAGCTAATGGAGACGTTGAGATTGTTTGGAATGAACGGTATAAATACTGGGAAGTTCCAGCCTTTGCCGAAGGCCGTGAGGTTTACGGTATCGCTAAACAACGCGCCTGTGATACTTGGGGGTGTGAGTAATGGAATTTGTAGTATATAAGTCAGAAGAAGACAATACAGGCCGATTGGTTGAGCTTGTGTATAATAGGCACTGTGAGCATTATGAAGTTGTTATCAATGGACTAACAGAATTCAACTCACAGAGATACGAACAGGCAAATTATGAATTTGAAATGGAGTGTGTATAATGACTGATAAATTTAACGAATGGCTATTCTGGGGATTGTCCTCGACTTGGTTAGGGTTTGGTATCTGGATTATATTGGTGACTAGATGAGTATAAGCGAATACGAATATTTTGGAGTGGTATATAATGAGAATGCGAAGGATACACGCAATACAGTTGGCGAGGGAGTTCCAACGGTTGAACAACAGGAAGAAGGATCAAGTACAGAAGAAGAAAGGTTTATTGACGTGGTTAATCAAACAGAAATAAAATCGGTGGCGTTGTGTGCTTTGGCTTTACTAGCTGGCTTATGTTGTGCGGCATTGCTAGGATGCAAGACATCGGCAAAGGTTGAAGGCGGTGCGGAGATTATAGAACTCAAGCCGCTGAAGATGCAGGAACTGATGTACCCTATGCATGATTACAGTAAGATTTGTTAGAGGATAGGGCGTGCTATTCCGCTTCTTAAAAAAATAGAATAGATTCCTTTCGTTGTGGCCTGCCGGTTGAGATTTCAGCCGGTGGGCTTTTTGTTTTTCCCTAAGTAGGTTATTGGTTGTTGAGACTCGATCTCAATAAGGACGAAAAACCTCCGGCGCGCCGCCTTGTTGAGACTCGATCTCAATAAGAAATACTTTGCCTTTTTCCTGACTTTTATCTAAAGAGTTATTGACTTCCTTGCCGATATATATTATATTAGAGACATACAAGTTAATCAATCGAAAGGATTTACTATGCACGTTGAAATTTTCTTTGAAACCGCCGAACTCGCTGCCCAATTCAATGACTTCCCTGTTGTTGCCCTCGATGGTGACAGGGTTGTCATCCATGTGGATTGGCACCCATCACATTGGGGCGAACTGACTACCGACCTAATGGAAAGGGTTGGTGTGGTCGATTGCGATACTTGTGATTTTTTCTAAATTTTCTCAAGTTTGCTGTTGACAGTAGCCGATACTTATAGTATAATCAAGTCATAACGAAAGCCACTTTTTAGGAGTTCCAATCATGGACAAATTCACTACAAACCAATTCGCTGAAGAAAACACCGCCGCTGACATCTACGCCATGCGTGAGGAGTTCCGACAGGAGGAGCAAGAGTTGGCGGAAATCGCTGACGCACAGTGGCACGCCTTTCAGGATGACCACGATACCGACTTCTATGAGTGGACGGACGAGGCCATCGCGTGGGAGGAAGGTATGCGTTCCGACGAGTTGTATGACGAGGTCGAACTCGATGAGCATGACCTGCGCGTGGCACAGGCTGAGTGGGAGGCGCAGCAAGAAGCTGAGCTTTCGGACTTCGATCCGCACCGCGACTTTTACGCGGAGATGGACGACCAGCCAGTGATGGAACTGCCGAACGACCTGTATATGGTCTATGACGATCCTGATTATTGGGGTTAATGAGACTGGGTCTCAATAAGGCCGGGCGGCGGGGGCGATCTCGTCTTAATGAGACTGAATCTCAATAAGCTAAAAAAGATTATATTATTTTGAGAAAATGTCTTATGAGTGACCTAACGTGTCACGCCAATAGACGATAATATATATATAGCAAGAAAGGAATAAGAGATGCTAAACAACAGACAAATAGCAATAGCAAAACACAACGCGAGCAAAAAACGCTTTGCGGATATATTCACCGGATGCTTATCAGCCGGCACGCTGAAGCAAACACAGAAGAAAATAAAAACCTTTAAATTGCCAAAAAATAAATAATCAACCGGCACGAGTGACCAACCGTGTCACAGGGTTGTGGTAGAATATAGATATAACAAACAACAGCACAAAGGAAAAATAAAATGGCATACGTCGCATACGAAATCAGACAAACAAAAGAAACTCCAACCGGAACGCGTCACCTAGTGCGATGCAATCGGCTAGGCAAGTGGGCAATCACTAGCTGGGTAGGTTCAACCGGCTCGGCTATGGGCAGCGTTGAATGTCAGGGGAACTACGATTATGTTATGAAAAACTGGAAAAAAATTGTAGGAAAGTACGTTTGAGTGACCAACCGTGTCACACCCTTAGACGATAATATATATATAAGACAAATACAACACGTTCTTGAAAGGAACAACATTATGACTAACAAAAAACAATTCGACGTTCTTGCAATCGACCCAACTACCGGACGTGAAACCACGTTTCGCAGTGTATCGGCTGACAGGTTGTTCACCAACGAACACGGCGAAACCCGTTACCGTTACAACCACCACTATACTGACGTTGAGACAATCAGCGTTACAGAAATACCGCAAGCAAAGCTAGATGCTGAGCTAGCATACTTTACAAAATACGGTACAAAAGGCGAATAGTGGGAAAAATAATTTGACATTGGCTTAATGCTATGGTAAAATCTTAGTAAAGAAACTAAACGAAACGAAAAGGAAAAGTTATGATAACTGCAAACGAAAGAGCCCAAGACGGGCTAGACTTGTTCGAGATCAACGGCTCACAAAGCTTTGAGATGGAAAACGAAACTCTGAAAATCTGCGCGAGTGAAGACGGAACAATACACCGTTCTGTTCGTGGTCTGGATGTTCTAGACGCAGACGGAAACTGTGTATTCAGTTTGTCATGGTCTGAAAGTGGTGTATGTGGTACGCTACACAATGAAGATTTCAAGGTAGAGATAACGGAGGAATTTTAATGAGAATTCTACAAACAGATTGCACACCGGAACAAGTACAAAAAGATTTGCCGGAGCTACAGAGATTAAACGCTGAAGCGATGGAAACAGAATTGATGTGGGAGTTCTTCGGTGGAACAATCACGCTAGACAACGGGCACAAGTATCAGGTAACAGGAGAATAGATATGAACCAGTACATGCAAGAATATTTTGAATACCTAACCGATTTGCGAGACGGTGGCACCATTAACATGATGGGAGCGCCGAGAGAATTAGAACATGAGTTCGGACTAAACAAAGCCGATGCCCGTGAAGTATTTAGCAAGTGGTGCGAATCACTGAAAGGAAATTGAGAATGAGTGATTTAAGAATAATTAAAGAGAGGCGTTTCTATGACCAGCATGGAAACAAAAAGTTTGCTCTACTGGAAGAAGGGCAGACGGTAAAGATTGACAGCTGGCTGAATGAGGAGTACAGTCGTGAGTTGCTTGTCAGGGTTGTTAACCCGTCAGAAGCCTCTAAGGATTTTGGCGTGCGTGATGGTATGCTGGTTGAAGTTGATTGGGAAGATTTGGGGTTTGAAGAATGATTTTGAGTAAGTTTGATTTATTCATGTATGCCGGTTGTACGCTGTTCATCTTGGGGTGTGTCGGATTATCTGGGTGGCTGATCTGGCTGATGCTGAGCCTATAAAAATTCAGTGAGCCCCCGCCGACCGGTCTTGTTGAGACTGAATCTCAATAAGGAAAAAGTTAGTTATTTTTCTGGAATCTCTAAAGGTTTGGGGTTGTACGTGCCGATAATATATAATAGAATGAAAGGAGAACAATATGACATTCTTATTTTTACTTATCGGTGCTTGCTTGGTTGGTTTTCTTGGGGCAGAAGTTTTACAATAAAATTCTGATTTTCCTCTTGACAACCGGCCAGCTTTATGGTATAATGTAGACATAACGAAAGGAAAAATTATGAGCTACTTCAAATTCAGACAGAACAATTCAGGCGGCGTTTTTGTTGACACCCCGTTGATGTTCGTTCAGGCAGATAATGCCGATGATGCCAATCGCATCGCACAGGATCACGGCGTTTATTTCAACGGCGTAGCCGATGGCGTTGACTGTGATTGCTGTGGTGATCGTTGGTATCCTGTTGACGGCGACGACGCACAGGATCAGCCATCCTCATATGGTTATGGTGGTGCTGTTACTGTTTACAGCGACGGGGATAATTACATGGACTACTCTGGAAAAGTCTGGAAAGTTAAAGTAATTTAACGGAATTAATTTGACATTGCTGCCAAGCTATGGTACAATCTTAGTATACAAAACAACAACAAAGGAAAAGTTATGAACGAAACAACTAAAAAAATGCTTGCCGAACTAGATGCCGCTATCATGGAATGTCTATGGATTCCAAATGAACATTTACCGGAAGAATTCCACGACAATCGTGAGGGTGGCAGAACCCTTAAACGTCTCAATCGGCAGGTTGACGAAAGTGTCGTTGATGTCGATCCTCGTGAAGTTAAGGGTGAGATCCGTACCGGAATTATTCAGAGCTATGCAGATGACGTTGCCAATGGTCGTGAAATCGGGTACAAAGAAAATGACGCTAAACTGTATAAAAACATGCAAGTATTTGCGGAAATCATGGATATAGAACTTGACTGATGCCGATAACTATTGTATAATGAAAACGTAACACAAGGGAACTGGAGCGACGTTGCTAAGGTTAAGAGCCACTGAATCCCGAACCACACAAGGAAAAAGAATTATGAGCTTAGAAATCAAAGCAGAAACAATGCTGGCAGTAGTTGAAAAAGCAATGCAGTCTGACCCAATGGAATACTGCGGTGAATTCATTAGCAAGCATGAGGAAGTAGGCGACACGCTTACACACCTAGCCGCTAATCTGGCACGGCTTACCGTAGAAGATGAGGACGATATGTCTTCATTGATGGCACAAGCCACCGTTATTAGTTCAGCGATGTTTATGACTTATGAAATGGCAAAGGCTGAAATTGAAGCTAAAGAGCTGGAGGATTTATTCGATGCGTAAAAAAACAAAGAAATTAATTATTAAGGCCGAAGACATCAAAGTGTCAACAGGCCACCGCCAGCACTTCACTGGTACGGGAGCGTGGGACAATCGCCCGAAACGTCAACGCACTCGATCCGCACAAACTCGGGCAATAATGAAGGAGTACCAATAAATGGTTACTGCAACTCTGAAAGCCGGTACACCGGTTAAGTTCACCCTAACGGGTATCGCCGGAACGGTCAAGGCGATTAAAAATGACCACGTTCTCATTGAGAACAGCAAAGGGGAAACCCTAAACCCAAGCCTTGCCGATGTTCTAGTGATGCTCAAATCGGGAGCGCTTAAGGTATAACTTTCGTTGTGCGGTGTCCCTGTCGGTTCACACTAACAAGCCGGCAGGGACTACAACGAATCTCTTGTTGAGACTCGGTCTCATTAAGGCTCGGCGGCGGGGGGAATCTGGTCTTATTGAGACTGGTTCTCATTAAGGAAATATCTGAACTTTCTCTAAAGTTTTTACTTGCAATATGCCGATACCTATTATATAATCAAAGAGTAAGGCAGACGGCACGCAGTCAGTCAAGCAGGGAAACCGTCAGTCAAGCAGTAAGTCGTGCTCTCTGTCTTACCCAAAATAGCTTGCTCGACTGTTTTACATACTGTTTAGCACGCGAGTTTGCACACGAGTTTTCCAAAAAAGATTAAAGTTTACCCTTGACAATGACCGATATATATGGTATACTAGAAGGAAAGAAAGGGAGACAAAATGATAGATAGAAACAAACGAGTATACGTCTACTTCAATCTACATCGCAAGTGTTTCAGTGTTAGACAAGGCACACGAGTGGTAGAGCATACAAGTCAGGTTTGCTTGAAGGACGTTAGGTATATGGTTCAACCGGCAGGTAGAGCTAAGGTACTAAAAGAGAAGAAGAAAAATGTTCACGCTGGATTGTCAGGTTACTATGTTGATCGTGTTCCAGTTCCGGCAGTTAGCTTTGATGTTACATACAACCCATACAAATACGATTCATTTGTAGATACTGAGGATCATGAAGCTCAGGAATGGTCAGAGTATGCACACCTTACGTGTGGTGACGGATGGAGAAACATCGAGGCAATATTTACTCGGGAATATTTTGAGGAAAAAGTTAAAGTTTCCGCTTGACATTGCCGATAAATATAGTATAATGAAAGAGTTCAACAGTTAGTTTTTTTAAGGGAGAATCGAATGAAGATTCAAAAAACAAATGCACTAAATGTCGAGTGCGGAAGTGAAGTCTACTTGAACACTTATGTGTCAGGTTGGTCAGGCAACGTCGAACTTAAGTTCAACGGTTACGAGTCAGATGGCTCAGAGTATAAGCTGAATGTTCAGCTACCACTTGACAAGGCTCGTGCTTTGGCAAAAGAGTTGACCACGGATTTGGATAATTATGATAAGGAGCAAGCGATAAAAGCTCAACGTGAGCTTGAAGAAGCTACAGAGGAATAACCCTTTCGTGAGTCGTGGCGGACTATAAAACGCCATTTTACAAAGTTTACTATTTTTTTCTAAGACTAGGAGAAGTTATTATGAAAGCTGTTAAAGGAAATGTTTTTGCCGTAGAAATTAAAGGCAAAGTAAATACCACCAACCGTAGCCGTGACCAATGGGCACAGATTACTGATGCTCGAAGTGGCAGAGTTTTGCACACTGGTCAACCTCGCTACATTAAGCGAGTGGCTAAGGCTAAGTACAACACACTGTTGGACATCTAGTCTTAGGATGGGATTGCCGCCCTGTAAGTCGTGCGAATGCGTGGGCGGTAATTTTTATACAAAAATAGAGTAGCCCAATTAAAGCCTCCTTGATGAAGGGTGAGAAGGGTGACGGCTTAGCCCCTACTCTACTTTTATCGTTATTGAGATTCGGTCTCATTAAGGATGAAAATCCCCCGCCGCCCGACCTTATTGAGACTCGGTCTCATTAAGAAAATAATTCCGGATTTATTAAAGTTTGCGTTTGACTTATGCCGATACCTATGGTATACTCTTAGTATAAGACACAAACACACAGGAGAAAACACTATGCTAAAATTCAGTAAAGCCAATGCAAAAACGCAAGCACTCAAAAACGATTCAGAGTTATCGGACTACTTGACAGACAAGCGTAAAATTTATTCGTTAGATTTACTCAGTGGCTACTCGTGCCCATATGCTGAAAAGTGTTTATCTAAGGCAGTAGTTCAGCCCGATGGTAAACGTAAAATTAAA